>Ga0116229_10016272_pt1 | contig 10002 bp, 3 predicted proteins | sample S1TSphgellanicum_3_FD_87313 | JGI IMG/M metagenome (GOLD analysis project Ga0116229, IMG submission 87313) | Host-associated microbial communities from peat moss isolated from Minnesota, USA - S1T2_Fc - Sphagnum magellanicum MG | ecosystem: Host-associated > Plants > Peat moss > Unclassified... | reverse complement strand
ATTTTGATTTTTAGATTTGTTTTTATGTTTAATAAGCAAGTTGCATGTTGTCAATTTGATTTCAATGGTTTCTCATTTTATGTATGTTTAAGAATAAAAAATGAAATATTTTAATACAACTTTATTATTGTAATTTGACATCACATCTATACATTGTCCAACTATATTTAAGCTTATGAAAGTTGTTTAAATAAATTCCAAAATGTCAAAAAAAAATCCCATTTTTTATTAAATAAGATAAAATTATTTGCCATTTTTTAGCCTTTTTAAAACCCTAACCAGGGGTATATGATAATGAGTATCAAGGTACTTCCCCTCCACCCAATTTATTAGAAAAAAAACATTATATGTTTTTTACTCCAAATGGAAAAAAAATCATAATATACCCTTATCCGATGGGTAAATAAATTGAAATTTTATATATACCTTAGGATATATCAAAAACAATATACAAACACAAGATTGGTCCAAAAACAAATTCTAGATTGCCCAAATGAGCTTCAAGCTGCCCAAAAAATAAAATTTTTTAAGCTATTAATGTTTTTTTCTTGATCTATCCCCAAAAAATTAGACTTGTCTTTCATTTTATTTCTTTCATAGGTTGCTTAAGTGCCCATGTCCTTTTTACTTCTTTCATTTTTTATTTTTTTTGATTTCTTCTAACTTGATGGCTTTTTGAAGCTTGAAAGGAGCCCTTGCAAAATTCAAACTACCTTCTAACATATTAAAAGCAAATTGAAAGTCTTGGAGTTCATATTTCATGCTTTCTTTCTATACATTTTTAGGAATGATGAGAATTTGAAATTATATATGTACTTTTTGAAAAACTAAGGCACCTTGAAAATTAAAAAACCCCATTGTCATATATGATAGTAGGTTGTTTAAAAAAAGTTAATTAAGGTGCCTAAGATTGAATTTTAATTTATTTCATAAACCCATTGTCATCAATGACATTAAGTAATTTAAAGATATTGAAAACATTCAAAATTCATCATTGTTAACAACATTGATTAGATTTGAAAAAAGTTGTGGCACCTTCAAAGAAAAATGAAAAATAACCTACCATTGTCATCAACAACACTTATAAATAGGTTTGAGGGAAATTGTGGCACCTTTGGAGAAGGAAAACAAAAACCCACTATCATCAATGACATTCGGTCAATTTGCTTGAAAAAATAATAATAAATAAACAACCATGGGGTGGATGTTTAACATAGTAATAGTAATATAATTAAAACATATTGAAAATAATGGCATTTAAAACCATAACCATCAAATACATTTATAATGGAAGGTACATTATATTATTGTACAAATGATATATCATATAGAATTAGATTGTGTTTCATCAAGTTTTTATTTATTAATATTATGGGAAAAAAATTTAATCAATAATAATTTAGTGATAAAATTGAACATTCATCCATAATTTTGATGGAAGTTCTATTTACTAAAAACATGTAAATTCAAAAAAATCATCCATATATTAGATGAATGAAAATATCATTCATTTATAATGAAGATGAATGTTTATATTCATCCCCATGTCACTATGAGAAATCATGTTCGTGGAAATTAGACTAACATGCAATTAGATTGCCACAAAAACTACTATGCAACTAGGATACAATTATAGTATGAAAATGCCATGTTAAAATATTTCATAGTTGTAATTTAGTTGCACATTAATTGCAACTTGGACTTTATACGGGTGTATGTCCATTATTTTGGAACTAGAATGTTCAATTCATCTAGAATTAGTTGTTAACTATGTGACAACTCATATTATTAAAAAATTTATAGATTGTGCAATTCATTGAAAGTGTAAATTTAAACCTTCAATTGGATTGGAATGGTGTATTAAAATGTTTATGGGTATGTACATAGAGATATCATTGTTTATACACTTCAAACTTTTCTAGATTAAATTATTAAACGTTTCATTGATACGAGCTAATTCCTTTATTGAATCAATTAATGAAAATAATTCATTTTCATAATTATCTAAATAACTCAAATTTAAATAATGTAGTAAATATTAGAGTCCTATTTTTTGTGATTGATGTTCAATTGTTGTGTTAATAATATCTCATTACATTGGAATTCACAATATTACGTTGGTTTACATACATATCAAACCATAGAATTTCATGAAAGGTGAAAATCTAGTTTTGAATTGAAATTAAAAGCAATGTGTATATTTTATTAAACATTCAATAAAGGTGTACATTGAGGTATATAAAGACATATTCTATATGATATATCATTTGTACAATAATATAATGTACCTTCCATTATAAATGTATTTGATGGTTATGGTTTTAAATGCCATTATTTTCAATATGACAAATGATATATCATATAGAATATGTCTTTATATACCTCAATGTCTTGTACTCAAATTCATGTTTATTATTTAATATTTCAAAATGAATTATTTGTTACTAATTTTTAAGTTAGTAATTAATATGTAATATATTTAATTACCATGAACTAAATCAATAAACTAAATAATAAATTATTCATATGAATTCATTAATCAAATTTGATTAATTCGTATTTAATTAATTCAGATAATAAATAAATAAATATCTCATAATTAATTATGTAATAGCTATTTAAATAATTAATCGTCTAATATTTATTTGTATAATTAATTATTTGAATCAATCAACTAACTAATTATTTGAATATTAATTAATTCATATACTCAATCTAGATAATTAATTATCATATATTTAATTAAAATAATTAAATTCTAGATAATTATGTCAAATGATTAATTATAAATTTCAAATTAATTACAAAATTAAAATCAAACAGAAAGCATGTGGAAAATGTTCTTTTGTAGTTACAACTCAATTGTAACTAGGATGCCATTAAAAGATTTAACCCATATGTTTTGTCTTTAATATCTCATTTCACAAATTATATAAAAGAGGTGTCTCCTCTTGCATTCTCACATTAAAAACGTGTGCCATGTTCAAACAAGTTCAGAACAGCTTAACATTAAAAGAAAAACACATAACAAATTAAAAAACTTGTGTGGTTACTCTTTAATTCACCTACTATTCTAGTATTCTACCTTCCTACCTACCTATTTGCCTACTTAAATAAGTAGGTCTTACTTTTCTACCTACCTAGATAGTAAATAAGTTGTTAAGTAAATAGGTAAGTAAGTAGGTAAGTTGGAGCTATATCAATTTACCTACCTATGGCTATGTACCGACCTACCTAGGTACATATATATATTTGTTTCCAAAATTCAATTAAGATGCCACATGGAAACTTTTGATTGTCCCACGTGTCATAATCCAAGACCATCTAAAATGAATAATCATATTGGATGACGGATATTAATATTTCAAAAAAATCACGAAAAATCCTCATAGTGCCATGTGTTAAATTTTGATGGATCGATGAAAAATGACATCAACATGACATTATGATTATAGTTGTAAGGGAGTTACATAGTAATTGAAAAGGAGTTGTTGCAATAAAGTTATAATTGAATTGTAATGAGTTGCACCGTATATACGATGATAGAATCTAGAGTACAAAAAGAGTAATGTTGAGGGGTAGGATGATTACATGATTTGGATGAACATGAGATTTAGGACAGGGATTGCTCATGGAGCATTGTAGTTTTGAATTTTGAATTCTTATTGGTTTTGAATCATGATAATGTGACTTGGGATTGCCCAAAGGGGGAAGATTTGGGGAAAAGGAGGATGATTTTTGGACACATTATTTTGGGAAAAGAGTAAGAAAAGTTGTAGGTACATTATAATAAAAAACCACATATTTTGTTTTGATATATTACAAATTTTATTTGTTGTTTTGATTTCATTTTCAACAAAACATGGAATTCTACTGTAATTTTGGTTCAATTTTCAATAATATAGAGAAGCACAAATTTTTGTAATGATTTTTATGTTTATATTGTTCTGTGATTTTTTTGTATTATCAAAATATGATGAAATAACTTGTAATCTAGTTTCTAGAGGTTTCTTACAATGTATTTTAAAATGCAAATTCTGGTTATATGAAATAACCATGAATATGGTGTTTTAATGAATTGTAAAGTTAAATGTGTTGAGAATCAAGGCATAAATAATGAATGATGCATGTGAAATGTAAATATGTTGTTACAATAATGTGGAATAATTATGTAGGAATTAAATCCACTTTTACCATACACATACATGAAATTCCATCAAGCAAGGCTTTCCTTGCTAGCATCCAAGACTAGTCCATTCATTAAATAACAACTATTTTCAAGCCTATGTACAAATCCTCAAACCCTATTGGAAACTTGTCATTCAACATGTAACATGCATATTAACTGTTTAAGAACATAAAGTTACCTCTTGCAATCATTCCAACTATTAAAAGTAAATTATTCCAATATTATCCCAAACTTTTTTTTTTGTAGAAGGTGAAAATTTGGTACACACATTGATCTTTGAATAACTTTCTTCTATACAAGACCTCTTATGGCATTGCAATACCTCATTTTCTTTGTAATGTAACTCCCCTATTATATTTCTTCTTTCCCTTCACAATTTGTGTTTTTTTCCTCTTTGATGACTTACCAATGTTTAGATTTTAGATTATTAATATTGTTGTATTGCTTCCTTACCCTCCTCATTTGAATGTCCATCATTAATGAATTAATTAATTGAGTTCAATTGAATACAATTCCAAACAATTGAATTTCAATGCAAATTCAATGTAATTCCAATTTAAATTGGATTTGAAATTGAATTCAAATCAATTGATTTCCAACCAATTGGATTTCAATTAAAACTCAAAAAGAATTTAACTGGAATTGGAATTGAACTTAATTGAATTAAATTCCAAACAATTGAATTAGATCAAATATAATCAATTCATTAGATTTGAATCTAATCAATTGAAATTGAATTTAATTGAATGCAATTGTAATAAGTTGAATTTCAATTCTAATTCAATCAAATTCCAATTGAATTTTCATTGATTTCAATCATATTGAAATACAAATATTAAAATGAATTCCACTTTGGATAAGTAATTTAATTGAATTCAAATCAAATTAAAATTGAAATTCCTTGTCAATGGTTGTTGATCTTCATAATCCAACACATAAGAAAAACATCCAAAGTATACTTAAAAGGGAAATAGAAAAGGAGGCACCCTTGTCCTATGCATGACCATCCTTATTAAAGTGCCTTTTTATTTAAAAATCAATTGAACGTGTGGAATTGTCAAATTGGTGACCACGTTGGAAATATGAAAATGAGGATCGCTAATGGACCTTCTACTTGTTTGAGCTAAACTAGTTATGATTATCATCGTCATTAGAATTATTTGTCAATATAGTGACAATGATTCAAATATGAGACAAATTTTAATGAAGAAGGCCACTTTAGTGATAGGTAGGTGAAACATGAAAGTACAATAGGAGGATATATAGACATTTTATAATTTAAAAAGAAAAACTATTAACAATGATATTGCCATCCATTTGAAGTTGGCACATATCTAGACCTCTTTTGTTATTATTGTCATTAATTAATAAGCATTATGACCTTATATATGTGATTATAAAATCACATTGACTTTAATAGTAAGCAAAATAAAAGGGATATTATGCTTACTCTTGAAGGTGGGCAAAATCTTACATTAAAAGGATCAAATACACAAATACACCTACATAAGGTGTAAGATCCCTCCCACTTTCAAGGAATATTATAACCTTTCCTTCTTACTCCTCATAATTTACATATGTTTAGGTTCATGATAACTTTTGCCTCATGCTTCATGATAAGTAAAGCCCTTGAATGGGGGAACATGTCCAAAATGTAGGGTTGGCATCAACTACAACCTCATCCTATACCCTTTATCTCGGGAATATTTCTTCCTTGGAATTCTACCCTACAAAAACAACCCATATCTATAGCTTAAGGTTTTCCCCCATTTAGCATCTTTATGGAATATTATTTTCTTAGCTAAATTGCTAAGTTGACCTTGCTTTTTCAGCAACTCCACTTTGCAAAATTATCAAATTAACATCCATTTCATTAATTTGCCAAGTCCAATTTGTTTTAAATCATCAGCCATCAGGTTCACCAAATTGTGAGTTGCACATTGCTAGGTTGCCAACTCCATGTCATTAATGTTAAATTGCCAACTTGCCAGTCTATTGGATTACCCAAAATCCTTTTCAAATCGCCCAAAATTTAAAATGTTATAAGTTGCACAATATTGCTTGAAATATATATTTTTTCATCAAATTTCCACCCAAAAAGTAAGAAGACCCAATTTTCACATATTTTTAAAATTTTAAAAAGGGCTCAAAACTTTTTTTATTACTTTGTTTTATTTTGTTTCATCCAAACTTCATTCATGAAATTCCATGTATCAAAATTCATGACAAGGCTATTAGATTTTGTTAGTTAGTTCTTGTGTTAGTTGTGTTGGTTTCACCATGAGTTTAACAACTTTTTTTCATCGATGTGCTAACATGGCATGGACAACAAAAGGTATCGAAGGCCCTCCTTGATTAGTTTTGTGATCCTTTTATAAGAGTGTGTATGTGATGTTACACAAAGCATAGGCCGCCTCCATTTCAAGGTGTGCTATTAATGTAAGGAAGGGTTTTTCCAAGCTTGGAGTTTTATTGGGTTTAACTTCCCTTGTCTTTAGTTGATGTGCTTCATGTGATTGGTGGAGGTTTTTAACATTTATGGTTCCTTTACCTTCGTGTGGTTCGCCTCTTTGGGGCTCTTTTGCTTGCCTCAACTTTGGTCATTGTTCATTGTTTTTTTTTCTCTCCCTTTTTTAGGTGCATTTTTTTTATGAAGTCTAGTAGGGTTTCATCATCATCATGATTTGAAGGTTCCATGGCTATGTAATGCAATTGTATATTTCATGTTATTGTAAGTTTGGGGTGGGGGTAAACTTCATGTGACAAGGTAACATGTAATAAGTGATATGAAGTTTGTTGCCCACAAATTTTCCAACTAGATTGGATTACAATCTTATATAATACTAAGAAGTTCCTATATTACAAGTCATAGATGATATTTGGATGAACTTTCATGTATGGAATAAGTGAAGTATACTAAATTTTTTAGAATTTATTTTTTCAGATTAACACTAATAGAATCAATTCTCCCAAATTTTGGATTATTTTTTTTCCAATAAAGAACAAAGAATTTCAATATTTTTGTAACTATAGTGCAAATATTCCATTATTAATTAATTTCAACATTTCACTATGAAAATAAAATATTATCAAAATATTTCAAATATTTCTTGTTGTTTTGCAAATTTTTTTGATCAAATTGTATTCAACTATCCCCCATGAATCCCATGAAACTTTAATTTTTTAATCATTTTTATTTTTAAAATTTGAAAAAATAAAATAAAAATATAATTACATGCTAGTCGAACAATAATTGGACGAGAACTTGAACAAACGAGGGGACAACAAGGCATCGTTCGTTGTTGGAATTATTTCACCAACAAAATGCGCAAGTTGATGCACCTTCACACTCCTTGAAAGACTCAAATGCGAATCCAAAAATGGAAACAATGGAAGGATAAGGAGTTGGGGTACGTTCCCTAACTCGAATATTTCAGGGGTACACATGTGTGTTGAAACTCTGGGATGGGGACTAAAATGAATAACAAATGGGTCAATTATTCACACAAATTTGCACAAACCAAACAATCAGTTGGTTAGTACGTGGTTGGAACACTTTTGGTGCATGGATGAACCACATGCATACACGGACTCACAAGACTCACCATGTCCTAGACTTAGGGGAAGCCACCACCTTCCCCCTTATAGTATTCTCTATGCCTAACCATGGGGCCTGGACCCAAATGTCATTTTGTCCCAAGACTCTCAAGACTCCCAAGTTGGGAGTCTTGAAATTCTCGAAATTGGGACTCCTACAACTTTGAAGGCCCATAACTTTTTGTGCAGACCTCTGATTGAAGTGAGGTTTAAAGCAAAGTTGTACCCCTCATCAAGAGCTTTCCAACAGTATGTGGCACTCCACTTTCACACAAGTAAACCGGGGCGATTCCTGACTTTTAGTGGTCAAGAGTCAAATTGACACTTTGACTTTTGGCGCTTCTTTCGGCCATAACTTGTGTTTTAAGTACTCAAATGGGTCATGAAAGCCCATTTTAGACATTTATGTTCCAAGAACTTTTTAGTAGTATAAGCAATTCTTTAATCCAATGAGTTTTGACTCTTGCAATCGCCCTCTGAAAAATTGGGAGTCCATTAATATTCTAACTCCCAAAGTGGGAACCCACTTGGGAGTGTGTGGGTTCATTCCTTCACACTCTCCTACACTCCTGGGGGCATGAAATGTGACTTTCGAGGTTGACTTTCAGCCCACACCTTTGCAAGCCCAAGGCTAGGGTTACGACACAAGTGATGATGTGGAAGAGAGATTGCATTTGGGTCAACTTTGGACGCTCGAGAGGGAATCGCATTTGGGTCTACTTGGGATGCTCTTGGATTGTGAGGAGTGATAACAATTGCCAAAGGTTTCGCCCAAACAAAAAAAATTTCTTTATCATCAGTGCAATAAGTGCAAGGTTTAAATATGTTCTAGACCACAAAAGAACAAAGCCATCACCACATTGAAAGGTGGACAAAAATGATCTTGTTGCTATGTGTTAATTTGCACTAGGAATTCCACTTTACACATCAATAGCTTTCGCAGTACACCTTTCTTTCATTCCAGATTGCCCCGAATAAAAACAAAGGCGGCACTTAAAGATCACGACAAATGTAAGTTTTCCTCCTTGTTCCTCTTTATGTATTAGTTTCTTTTAACAATACATGTGTTTTAAAAAAAAAAGGGTCTTGACCTGATTTTATTATAGTGATATCATCTTAGTCAAATTGAGAAGCTGGAGGCAATCTATGCAAAATACAATACCTCATGCTAGCTTTTATGTGATTAAAGTTCACGATTTGAAAGGAATTTTTTTTTTCTAGTCCTTAGAGGTCACACAAAAATTGTGGTAGGAGTTTTTTAGGGATCCGTAATGTCTCCAGCCTTCAACAACATATTATTATTCCCCCAGTTGTCTTTTTTGTTAAAATTTTATCTTCTTTCATATTTAGAAAACCCAATTGATGATGCAAATAATGCAATAAACAAAGATAACATTTTTATGTCAGTTTGTATTTTGATTTCACATTATAATTGCATGTACAATTTGTATCATTCATTAATCTTGTAGTTTTTGCATGTAAACTAAATAATTTACTTCAAATTGGATGGTGCAATACTTTTTAATTTTGTTTGTAAATATTTGAAATCATTCCATTTCGTGAAAATAGGCTAATGAGCCATGGGATCTATGATAATGATAGGCAAACCTAGTAGTAAATAGTTGTAGAATAAACTTCAAGGGACCAAACTTCTTTTTTTTCTAGAAATTTGCATTGAAGGGACCCATATGGTAGACATTTTAATATTTCGAAAAATGATGAGATCGGTTTTGATGTTCCTACTTCTAACAATATGCTAACCTCCTCCAATCCTTAAGAATGTACTAAGCATACATGAAACAACAATATTCCTTGTTCCATTATCAAGCAAGGCTTTACTTATAAACATCCAAGACTTAATCCATTCACTAAATAACAAATATTTTCAAGAATATGTGCAAATCTTGAAACTCTATTGGAAAATTGTCATTTGACATGTAACGTGCATATTAGGTGCTGAAGAACATAGAATTACCTCTTGTGGATCCATTTCAAATACTAAATGTGATGTATTCCAATATTATCCCAAACTTTCATATCTTGTAATAGAGGGTAAAAATTTGATATCCTCATTGATTTTGAGTAGTTCTCTTCTATACAAGACCTCTTATTGTATTTCTATTTCTTTTTTTTTTTTTTTGTAATGCATATGCTTTACTATACTTCTTTTTCCCTTACACAATTTGTGTTTTTTTCTTTTTTGACTACTTATTGAT
>Ga0116229_10016270_pt1 | contig 10003 bp, 11 predicted proteins | sample S1TSphgellanicum_3_FD_87313 | JGI IMG/M metagenome (GOLD analysis project Ga0116229, IMG submission 87313) | Host-associated microbial communities from peat moss isolated from Minnesota, USA - S1T2_Fc - Sphagnum magellanicum MG | ecosystem: Host-associated > Plants > Peat moss > Unclassified... | reverse complement strand
GGCCGCACGATCATCCGCGCTCGCCGTCAATACGCACTGGCCGCCTCGCATGCCTATCCCCCAAGACAAATTCCCAAACGCGATTCTGTACCCGTGGAGATGATTTGGGAATCCTGCTTAGCATCCCGCCGACAGGGTGAGAGCCCCCGCTCCCCATCCTCCTGCGGTCGTACTATGCCTTAGTATGCAGATTTTATGAATACGTCATACACCGGTGATCGGTGGAGGAACCGGAAAATGCAGCGTGTTACCATCAGCATGTCGGACGAGTTCGCCGCGGAGCTTGAGGCCTTCATGGCGGCGAATGCCTATGATAATCGGTCAGAGGCGCTGCGCGACCTTGCTCGCCTCGGACTTGGCCAAGCCAAGACCGAGGGCATGAATGACGGCGCTTGCGTCGCGACCTTGGCCTATATCTTCAACCATCGGCAACGCGAGATCCCAAAGCGGCTCGCCGAGGCCTATCACGACCGGCATAATCTGGCGGTTGCCACCATGCAGGTCCTGCTGGACCATGATCATTGCTTGGAGGTTGCCGTCCTGCGCGGCGACGGACCTGCGGTGAAGAGCTTCGCCCAGACGATCATCGCCGAACGAGGCGTTCAACATGGGCGGGCCGCCTTCATTCCGGTCGAAATCGAGGTTGATGCGCATCGGCACGACGCGGATGCCGTACCGCACGCCCATATCCATGCCCATCCAAGAGGGTAGCTTTCATAGGAGTCTATCTGCGTTCGGGAAAAAACGCCGCGTAATTTGGGAAGCGCACCTATCGTTTTTTGGTTTGAAAAGATGCTAAGACAAACCTGCCGTTTGGCGGAACATTCCTCCACCTTGGCTCCTATGGTCTACTGAATCTTGGTAGACATATCTTCCAGCGATACTTGGCCATCCCTTATGGGATGGCCTTTTTTCTTTATGATTTTATTGGATCAGCGCAACCAGGGCCTTGCCTTGCTTGGACTTTAATTCTGCTGGGGTCAGTGTCCCATCATGGTCGGTATCGGCCGCCGCAAAGCGCGCTTTGACCAAGGCGAGATACTCAGTCTTGTCGAGCGTTGAATCCTTGTCAGGATCGAACTTAGTCAGCGTGCCCGACGAAACGCGCGATCCCGCGATTTCCATTTTGTCGAGCGTGCCGTCGTGGTCGGCATCGAGCGCATCGAAATGGATCGCGGCCTGCTTGGTCACTTCATCAAGGCTGAGCGTGCCGTCTGAATCCGTATCCAAACTCTTGACGAGTGTCTGCGTATCCGTTTCCGCAGCGTGGCTGCAGGGAACGCCACCGATCGCCACCAGCAACGCGACGAGAGCCAAATGCATATGGAATTTCATTGTTAGGAGTCTCCTGCAAAACCGGCATCATTTAATGTCAGTATATTGCAGAAGACTCCGAGGCAAAACCGTCGTTCTCGCAGAAATGACATGACGTCATTGCCTTGAGCTCAGGAATAATTCCCATTCATTTCGGGAAAAAGTCTCAATATTTCAGTCAACATCATCAAAAGCGGACCCGGACTCCGCCGAACGCGCTCAAGGGTGCGCCAGGACTTTCGAAACGATTATCGACCCCTGGCCCGTTGGTCACAGCATTGACCGGAATGCCCGGCGCGCCGATTCCGGTCGGGTCGCCCAGCACGCCGAATGTGGCATAGTGATTATCGAAGATATTCACAAGGTTGACGAAAATCTGCACGCTGTCGTTCACATCATAATGTGCATGCAGATTGACGACCGCATAGCCAGGCACCGGTGCCATCTGGTTTGATTCGTCGCCCCGCAAATATTGCGAACTCTCATAGACCAGATCGCCGCCGACCACCCATGACGGGGTGACATTAAAATCCGCCCCAGTCTTGACCCGATGTGGGGGGATACCGGGCAACACATCACCTGGATGCACATGGATATTCCCGTTGGCATCGGCATAGGTATTTTGCTCGGAATTCAGCAGCAGCGATGATTCGAACGTCGCATCGACATAGCTGTAGCTGAGAAACGCCGAGAGGCGGTCGTCCCGATATTTGAGGCCGAGTTCAGCACCCTGCCGGCGGGTACCGCCGATATTCTGGAAATAGCCGGCGCTGAGCGACGTGGCGACGCCATAGATATCGTCATCGACATCGGTGCGGAACAGCCCGGCATTCCAGGTGAAATGGCCGGGCACTATGTCCGGCGCTGCGAACGATCCGCGCAGCCCGGTTTCATAAGTGTGCGAGACGACCTGATGCAGCGTCGGTGGATCACTGGACAGGCTTGACGGCAAGAGGCAAGGCGCGGTCGGATTGGCGCATTCGATCTCGCCCGCGGTCGGCGCCCGGCTGGCCTCCGAATAGCCGAAATAACCGGTGACCGAATCGGTCAGCTTGTCGGTAAACCCGATGGCCGGATTGAACCGGCTATAGCGATTCTGCCCGCTGAGCGCGCTCCCCAATCGATCAACGAGATCGATCTGCGCTACGTTGTAGCGACCGCTGCCGGTGACCGCTAATTCCGGCGTGATGTTGAACGTATCGGTCGCGTAGACGCCGTAATAGCGATTGAAGGCGCCGAGGCTGACCGGTGTGGCGCTCCAAGGCGTGTTCTCAGGGACATTGACGAGCAATCCGCCATAGTCAACCGCGAGATCGCTCTCGATCCGGCCGATCTCGGCACTCGACTGGAAGTCGGTCGATGCACTGTCGATGCTGGCGCCGAAGGATAGCTGATTCTCATGATCGAACAGCGCACCTGACTCGGTCGCCTGCAGTGACCCGCCAACCCCGACCGTGCGGATCGCCTCGAAATCATTCTCGCCAATATAATATTTGCCACCATCGGAGATATCGGGCAGCAGCGCCCCAGCCGCATTGCGGATCGCCGTTGCGCCATCCGACTGGCAGAGATAGCCGGCAAGTGCGCTCGTGGTGCAGGCGGTGTAGTCAGTCGTATTCCCGTTCACCACGGTCTGGCGATACTCCCGATAATAGACGTTGCTCTGCACCGACAGCGTGTCATTGACGGCGTAACCCGCGTTCAGCGTCACGAATTCCAGTTCGTTGATATTATTCTGCGGGCTGGTGAAGATCGATGACCAGCTCGTCGCCAGTTGCTGAACCGGCGTCGGTGATTCGCCGGAGAGTCGGTTATTCGCGCCGGTGAAGCTGAGATCCAGCGTGATGCCGTTATCGTGATAGCTGAAATCCGAATAGAGTTGCTTGATCGAATCCGGTGAGAATTGGCGCCAGCCATCCTCCTCCAACGCCCGTCCGGCGGCATAAATCCCGAACGGACCGGCATTGGCGCCATATTCAAGCGAGATATTGCGCTGACCCCAGGATCCACCGGATAGTTCGGCACTGCCACCCGGCGCGGTGAAGCCGTTTTTCATGGTGACCACCACGGCCCCGCCCAGCGCGTTCAGCCCGTAAACCGGGTTGGAACTGAGGATCGAGACCCGATCGATCGCGACGTCCGGGAACAGGTCCCAATTCAGCGCATCGCCAAACGCCTCATTGATCCGCACGCCATTCTGATAAACCGCCAAGCCTTCTGGCGTGCCCAGCACCGGCGACGCCTCGAAACCACGGAACAGGATGTCCGGCTGGAACGGGTCGTCGAGATCGTCATTGATGCTGACGCTGCCGAGATCGTCATTGATCGCCGAAATCACGCTGGCTGAGCCCTCGCGGGTCAAGTCCGTCGCCGTGATCGTCTGGATATTGCCGGGTAATTTATCGGGATCAATGCTGGTTCCCGGCAGCGGTGTCGTGCCGACGACGGTGACCGTCGCGATTGATTTGGTCGCCGGATCAGTTTGATCCGTTGACGCCGTCTGGGCTTCCGCGCTCGCCGAAGCGGCTGCCACGATTACCAAGCCTGATAGGCCGATCCGTCCCCACATCTGTCATTTCCCAAGACATTATCATTAGGGCGGAATAGGTAATGAGATATCAGAAAAGGAATAGAGGACATTTTCCCAAAATAATCGGGAATTCTTCCTAATGAACGCCGCCCTGAAATCCATTATTCAGGAGGAGTAGAGGGGTACGCCATGAGTATTGGAACAACGCGGGTTTTGCTTGTCGATGACCACGGGATTGTACGGGCCGGGATGCGTCGGCTGATCGAAGCCCAGCCGCGTATGGAGGTCATTGAAGCGTCGAGCGGCGAGGAGGCGCTGAACCTCGCCAAGACCGCTCGGCCGGATGTCGTGCTGCTGGATCTCAACATGCCGGGCCTCAGCGGGTTTGAGGTGTTGCGACGCCTGCTCCAGCATAATCGGGATCTGCGCATCGTCGTCTGTACGATGCATGCCGACACGCTGCATGCGGCGCGCTCGCTGCGGCTTGGCGCGCGCGGCTATGTGAGTAAGAGTTCGGCAGTCGATGAGCTGCTGACCGCGATCCGGCGCGTCTGCGATGGCGGCAAATATGTTGAGCGGGAAATCGCCCAGGAATTGTCGCTGTGGAACCCGGATACGGAAGATCCGCTGCAACGCCTCTCGACGCGCCATCTTGAGATCCTGCGCCTGCTCGGCGAGGGCAAGAGCATGACCGAGATCGCCGGTTTACTGGGCATCGCCTACAAGACCGTGGCGAATAGCTGCACGCAGATCAAAAGCAAACTCGGGCTGGAGCGGACGGCCGACCTGATCCGGCTGTCGATCGATCGGGGCGTATCCTGAACGGCACTTATTCGGCCGCGACCAATGGCTCATCGGGATCAAGGCCGATATCGGCCACCAGCGCCTCACGCCGATCTTCCTTGATATCCATCGACTGGCAGACGATCCAATAAACGAGGCCTGCCACCGGCAACCCGACCACCATCGCGATATCGGCACCGCCCAGCATCCGCGCAACCGGACCGGTATAGATCCCTGTGCTGAAAAACGGGATCATCGCCACGAACCCGATGCCATAGGCGGTAAGGCCACGCCAGTTCCAGCTGCCATACATGCCGGCGGGATTGAAGATCTCACGCACCGAATAATGGCCGCGCCGGACGAGATAAAAATCGACGAGATTGATCGCGGTCCAGGGCGTGAAGAGATAGAGCAGCACAGCCAGCAGATCGCCGAAACGCTGCACGAAATCGCCCGAGGAAAACCACGCGATGAGCAGCGCCAGCGCGCCGATAAACAGCAAACTCGCGACCCGCTTGGACGGCGTGCATCGGATCGGCTTCACCGAATCGATCACGCTCAACAATGTCAGCGACGCGCCATAGAAATTGAGACTGGCGATGGTCACCAGCCCGGTCATCGATGCGAGCAGCAGAAACAGCCCGAAATGCGGATAGATCAGATCCCCCGCCGCCTCGACCGCCAACGCCACATCGAGCTGCGGGCTGATCGCGGCCACGACCGATCCGACCAGCATCATCCAGGCTCCGCCGATCATCGCACCGAAATAGGTCCAGAGGAACGAGGACGCGACCCCGACATCGCGCGGCAGATAGCGTGAATAATCCGAGACATAGATCGACCAGCTGAGCTGATAGGACGCCGCCGCAAAGAACTGGGTCAGGAACGGCACGGCCAGAAACGGCCCGGCCACGAGCAGCCCTGACGGCAGGCGCAGCGCCAGCGAAAACACCAGCAAGGTGCCAATCATGAGATAGGCGATCCAGCGCTGTGCCACGTGAATCCAGTCATGCCCGACGATCGCCAGCGCCAGCGCGGCCACGCCGAACAATATGAACGCGACATGCGGTTCGATCCCGGCGACCGCCTGCAAGGACTGGCCGGCCAGCAGCAGATTGAACGCGTTGAAGCCGATATAGGTCACAAGTGCGACCAACCAGACCAGCAGTGCGCCCTTATGCCCGAATTGCGGCCGCGACTGGATCATCTGCGGCAGGCCGAGCTGCGGCCCCTGCGTCGAATGGAACGCCATGAAGAACGTGCCGAGCGCCGAGCCCAGCACAACGGCGAGCGCGGTCCAGACCAGACTGAGCCCGGCCGCAATGCCGATCGTACCGGTCGCGACCGTCGCCAGATGCGCCGATCCGGTGAACCAGACCGGCCATAAATGCCAGGCCTTGCCATGCCGTTCGGCCAACGGCACGTAATCGATCGACCGTGTTTCAATCAGCATGCAGGCGGGCTTTCCGGCGGAAGGGCCACGCCGGACGGATCGGCGCGATCAGCACTCGGCGGGCGGCCGAACTGCTCGTGATAGCGCCGCGACAGGGTCGAGGCCGATGAGAATCCGGTAGCCATGGCAATTTCCGTCACGCTGAGATCGGTCTGACGCAGCAAATGCCGTGCCCGGTCCAGCCGCAGGCCGCGATAGAACCCGGCCGGCGCCGCATCAAGCTGGGTTCGGAACAGCCGTTCCAACTGACGCAGCGAGATTCCGGCGCTCTCGGCCAGATGCTCCAGCGTCAGCGGCGCCTCAAGATGATCCTCCATCAGTGCCACGATCTTCAACAGCTTGCCGTTACTGACCCCCAGCCGCCGCGACAGCGCCATCCGCTGATGATCATGGCGCGAGCGGATCCGGTCATGGATGAACTGTTCCGACACCGCGACCGCCAGCGCCGCTCCATGTTTGCGCCCGATCATATCGAGCATCATATCGAGCGCCGCGGTCCCGCCGGCGCAGGTGAAGATCTGCCCCTGCACCTCGAACAGCTCGTCGGACACGGCGATATCCGGAAAATCCTCGCGGAAACCGGGCACCGCCTCCCAATGCATGGTCACCGGGACTGTGTCGGCCAGCCCCGCCTTGGCGAGGAGATGCGCCCCGGTATCGAGCGCCCCCAGCATCGTCCCGGCCCGTGCCAGACGGCGCAGGGTCGCCAGCATATGCCGGGTCTCGGCCGCGGCCGGATCGAACCCGGCGCAGACGATCACGGTCGGCAAACCCGCCGCCGCATCGATCGCGCCATCAACGATCAGCCGCATCCCGCTCGACGCCTCAACCGGCTCGCCATCCTCGGAAAACACCTGCCACCGAAAGATCGCCCGCCCCGCCAGCCGATTGGCCACGCGCAACGGCTCAATCGCCGAGAAAAACGCCATGGCCGAGAATTTCGGGATCAGCAAAAACCCGATCGGCTCCGGGCCGGGCCGGTCATAGGGACGGTACATGGGCCTCCGTGTGGGTGGAGCGGCGGACAGTCAGCCTCTTGGATTGGCGCCTGATCGTGACTATTCTCTGCCAGAGCCTAAACCATAATTCGGAGCCGTTCCATGAATCGCCTCCCTCACCGTCCGTCACGCAGTCGTACGATGACACGGCGGCTCGTTCGCGACGTCGGTGCCTTTGTGATGGATATGCTGGCGCTGATCCTGCCGCCGAAGATCGACGACCCGCCATCGCCCCAGCCGACGCCGCCAATTGCGCGGGGCAGCGTGCTGCGCGAGCCGGCGCTGCTGTAGCCGTCGATGGCGAGCCGATCGCAATGCGGCGGGTTGCGTGAATCGGGCGAACGGCCACAGATGCGGAGATGGTTGAAATGCCGAGGAACATGCATCTAAATGTCAATTGGGATAATCCATTATACTTGCGAAATGCGTCCGCACCGAACCCTTTCTATTCCCTGGACTCGGTAGATTTACCAACCGAACCGGGTATCTATATTTTTGGGCGCACATACGGCGCGAAGTTCGAAGCGCTATATGTAGGACAAACAAAATCAATCCGCGATCGCATTAGAATTCAGTTAAATAATGTAAGAATGATGGCGCACCTAAGAAATGCGAAAGCCGGAAAACGTATTTTGTTAATCGGTAACTTTGTTCCCAAAAAGGGTTATGAACAAAATTTCTGTCTTCGTATGATCGAACGCTCTTTGATCAAACATTATTTACTTGAAGGACATAATTTGGTAAATGTTCAAGGTACGAAGCTCAAACGGCACGAAATCATATCTACGGGCGGTGGTAACCTCGTTCCAAAAATTATGTTTATTGAACGTTAACCACAACGTCATCGTTAGATAGATCGCCGCAGCTTACTCATGGCCGCTTCGGCTTCGATATACCTTAAATTGGGCATTTGGATCTGCATGCGCGAACAGATCCTACCAGACGCGGGCCGCGCCTAAGCATCGGGCCGCAACGACATAGGCCAACGCGCTGTTTTGGTCGCAAGAGCTGACGCATAACATACATCGACAACGCCCTATATGGATATCAATAGGAGACATCTCTAGGAGCCTGTCCCTGTATTCATTTCCACGCAACAAACATTCAATTAAACGTTCCTTTCGAGAAATTACCAATCGATTCCGTCGCCGGAATTGTCATTAAGTTTCAATTTGTGGCGATCCTGGGCATTTTGGAGACAGGCTCCTAGGGCTCATTTTGTTCGTGACGCCCAAGTCGATGTGCCTGAGGAAGAAATCGCAAAGCTCGGTATGGCAAAATCCAAGACCGATCCCGTAGGAAAGGCGCTACGAACTCAGCTCGCGCAGGCGCGGCACACAGTCCCCGTCAACAAGCGTCTCGTCCGATCCATGGTGGTGGCCGATGCCATGGGGCCCAGCGATACCGAATTCGATATGAAGGCCTACACTGACGGGATGTGGGGCGATACCTGATGTTCCTCGATTGGCCCGGCTAAGAGGAAATCGAGAGGCGGATTTCACCGTCCGGCGATGTGTTTTTTGTTTCGCCGCATTGACGTTCGAATCTTCGGTGTCCCTAATGCGGCAGAAGGAGTGCTGCGTAAGTAAGATCGGGTGCATGCTCGACAGCCCACGCCGTTAAGAAGGAGAACCCCATGCCCACCGCCCAAGCCCTGATCGAGAAGATTCAGGCCCTGTCGCCCGAGCGATTGGCGGAAGTTGAGGATTTTGTCGATTTCATCGGCAGTAAAGCGCGGCGTCTGGCAGCCTTCGATCGGCTCCTGGCGATCGCCCCGGCGCTGGAAGCGGCTGGCGTTCCACCTATGACCGAAGATGAGATCCAAGCTGAGATTGATGCCGTGCGTGCCGAACGACGCCAGCGACAGGGTAGCGGTGCGGATCGTTCTTGATACCAACGTCGTACTGTCAGCGCTCCTCTGGCGCGGTACGCCCTATAATTTGTTTCAATCGATTCGGCAGCAGGAACAGGTGCGACTGTTTACCAGCGCCGTACTTCTCGAAGAACTGGCCGAAGTTCTGATTCGCCCCTCACCGACCAAGCGCCTCACCATAATCGGCCGTACTGCCCGCGACGTGCTGGAGGATTATTTCAATGTCGCCGAGGTGGTGACCCCGCTTGCAACTCCCTCCGTGATCGCCGCCGATGCCGACGATGACCATGTCATTGCCGCCGCTACAGAGAGCAAAGCCGATCTCATTGTTTCCGGTGATCGCCACCTGCTGGCACTCGGCGTCTATCAGGGCATCCGCACTCTCACCCCAACGGACGCGCTCGCCAGACTCGGCGCTTAGATCAGAAGGCCTCCGCCTGATACCGCGGATCATGTGCCTTGCGGCTGAAGATCCGGCGGACCAGCGGTTCGAAATGGCCGAGCGGTTTGGTCGGGTAGGCCGGGTCGAATGAGGCCTGATCCCAGGTCTCGCAGAAGCCGGCACAGCTGTCGAACCAGGGATGGCTGCGATATTTGTCCCGCGCGTTCCGGTCGCCGCCGAAATGGTGGACATAGTAGTAATTCTGGAACAGCCCATGCTGTTCGACGACCCAGCTCACCTCTGGCCGGACATAGGGCCGGATGATCGCGGCGGCGAATTCGGCATGGTTGTAGGGCGCCAGAATATCGCCGACATCGTGGAGCAGTGCGGCCATGATCATCTCGTCATCGGCCCCGTCCGCCTCGGCGCGGGTCGCCACTTGCAGCACATGGCCGAGGCGGCTGATCGGATAGCCGTCGAGCGAATGATCGAGCTGCCGCAGCGCCGCCAGGATCTGATCGGGCAGCGCCGCGGCGCAGGCCAGTTCCGATTGTTCCAGGAGCTCGTAATCCGCGCGCGTGCCGTGTTTCATCTGGGTGAAGCTGACGATCCGGCCGGTCATGGGGCAATTCCTTTCAGGCGGCGGCGAAGTACGCGATATAGGCTCTGC
>Ga0116229_10016268_pt1 | contig 10003 bp, 4 predicted proteins | sample S1TSphgellanicum_3_FD_87313 | JGI IMG/M metagenome (GOLD analysis project Ga0116229, IMG submission 87313) | Host-associated microbial communities from peat moss isolated from Minnesota, USA - S1T2_Fc - Sphagnum magellanicum MG | ecosystem: Host-associated > Plants > Peat moss > Unclassified... | reverse complement strand
TTAAGTACTTGTGAATGAACTTGCTTCCCATAAGATTACTTATTATTATTATATGGAGGGGCATTGGAGGCTCCAAAATGCTTCCATTCTCGCCAATTTTAATAATATACATTACTCTTGTCAACCCAACAAGCATGATTGCATGGTGGCCAATGGTCTTTGAAGTTTGGACCTACTTATTTTGGGACCTTGTTTTTTTTTTTGGGGATGTACCTACTTAATAGCAAACCCTAACTTCTTAAACGTCCCACTTTCCTAAATGCTCTTAACTACTTAAGTGATCCTATCATAAGTCCAACATTGTTGAACGTTGACCATTTAGATCCCTTGTTTTAAGGTTCCTAAATGGCCATAGCACCAATTAAGTGCTTCCATGATGATGATGAGTCCAAACATTATTGAGCTTTGACAATTACAAATTTAGAGAGGCAAATTAAAATACATTTAGAACAAAACTTTCAAGTGGGTTGTGTATAGTTCAATAGCATGGAAATCATATATTATGATTGTTGACTTATAAATAAAATTAACATCACCCATTAGCAAATTAAATGTCCAGGTATATATGTGTTTATAGAGACTCCCATCTCAATTTAAAGCATAAAACTAACATGATTTCATTGGATATTTAGAAAACCATTGCAAAAAAACATAGTATAACAACATCTAATGGTTAGTTTTGGGTTAGCTTTTGCCAAAACTTAAAGTACGTATTTTTATTTTTATTTTTTTATCACTTATATGTTATCTACAATGTTATTACGGCGGTTTGACCACCACCCTAGGCTTCATGATATCAATAAACATAACTAGTTTTTAAACCTACAATTCACATTTCAATCATGTTAGGAGTTGTTGATCTAAAACAAAGGCACCTACACAACACAAAAATTGAGGTTAACATATGGCTACTTCTCTCACCAAGGAAAAAGCTTGAAAAACAATGCTTGAATAATCCACTTAAACTAGGTATGTAATAATTTTCAACTTTAAATAAAACACTCCCAAAAAAATAATAGAGCATCTACTTCCACTAATCCAATACTCAAAGGACCCTAAACCCTAAACTCTCCACCCATCGATTTCCTTTAAGAAATCAATGAGCTTAAAACAACAACAACAACACAAAAAAAACAAGGTGTAACCATGGGTATCGTAACAATATCACTATGCTTAAGTAACATTAAGCATAGTGATAGTTAAGCGATACAAGTCGATTAGTGCTAAATAATGCTAATATTTAATAATACAAGTTAGTGATAGGTAAGGATTTATCCATGCATTCTTTTCTCTTTTTTTTTCCCAAGAAGGTTAGGAGGAATGGAGTAGGTTTGTAAGAGGTAAGGGTAGGTTTATAGGTAGGTATGTAAAAGAGTTAAGTAGATAGGTATATGAAAGCTTCACACAAACAAACACCATTTATTTCTACTATATAAAAATCACTAAATTCTAATATATATATGGAAAAATAAAAAGGATATATGGCAATTTGAACCAAAAAAACTATAGCCAAAAAAACCAATGTCAGGCAGCTTTTTTATTTTATGAGGAACCATGAACTGATTTTCATAACTAGAATCAAAATTTAATTTGTCTGAAGAACTAGACCTAGAACTATATTCCCAGTTCCATTTATGTGTGGAACCGGAGGTTGTTCATACCCGGGGGGTATCTGCCTCAACACCCGTTTCAAACTACTAGGCTAGGCTTATACGTAAGGCCGGTTGAATTTAGTTACCACGTGGTAAATTGCCAACAGCAAGAAGTTAAACCGGGCAGTCAGCAGCAGCAGCAGCAGCAGCAGCAGCAAAGAGTGAAAATTTAATTATTAGTGGGGCAGTAAAATGGGGCGTCGTTATTCGCTTGTTTTCTTCCGTGTGAATTTTTCCTTTTGCCTGTGTGTTGTCGCTATGTCATTAGTACTTACACTGCCCCCTTTTTCTACACTGCCCGGATTGTTTTTTTCACTGTTCAAACTTCAGTGTACGTGTGTTCAGCATTTCCTTATTGGCGGAATTTCGCCCAAAATTGAAATTTTAAAAAATTGAAAATGAAGTGATTTTGAAGGTTTCTTAATCGCCAAAACTGAGAAAAATAGTCAAAATCGCCAAATCTCTAAATTTTGGTTTTCAATATGTAGCCAAATATATATGAAAGAATGGCTCAAGATTTGTATCTCATTTCTGGTTTTATAGCCATATTTTGGCTAAATCTACCTAGGGACGATTACCACTTTAGCTATAAATAAAAATTTCTAATACAAGAAACACTGCTATAACACAGGTCAACCTTTTTTTTTCACTGGCGAAATTTCGCCAAAAAGAGAATTCTAAATTTTAAAATTCAAAAAAGAAGTAATTTTTTCGAGGTTCTCTCTTGCCCTAAGCGAGAAAAAAATGCAAAAATCGCCATATTCGTATATTTGCTATTATTCAGTAGCCAAAAAACAAAAAGGATTCTCGCCACTTTTTCTACATCTTCCTACGATTGCTCGCCACTTTGGCTACAAACAAGAAATCCCGAGAGAAAACACTGCTTGTTGCTGTGGCTGGCTGCGCGCTTGGCGGGTGGACGACGACGGCGAGAAGTCGGGAAGAAGACAAGAAGACGATGCCGACCTGCCTGCAGCGGCCCTTTCACAAGGAACGTGGGATTGCCAGCCAGCCAGCAAGAGAGCGAGACAACGCTCTTGGAAAAACAGTCGATGCGCATTTTAATTACAAGTAAGAAATTGTGACAAGTTCTTAAGAAAAAGACTTAATATTATAACGATACTTGGACATTTCTCATTCTCAAGGTAGTTGTTGCACTGTAAGCAAATTGCCGCAACAATCACCTTGTTTTCTCTCTCTCTCTCTTCTTCTCTCTGATTTTCTTCTCTTTTTTTTTCTGTTTTTTTGGTCCAGCGACGTTGTTGTGTTAAGCATCTGCAGGATGGCTTATGATCTGTGTATCTTTTGTTTTTTCAAGAGGGATGTTGTGTATTTCGGGATCATGAGATGAAGTGTATGCTGTGGTGATCTTATCCGCTTTTCTTTCTTTCTTCTCCTCCTCCTCAAGTATTATTATTATCAACATGTTTCCACCTTCGACTTGTTTTCTGGATCTTCAGTATCGACCGACGGCAGTGTAGCTTTTTTCTTTAATGTTTGGAACAACCTTTTTTGTTTACTGCAGACTAAGTTTGCTTCAATTGCTGTCGACATTGTTGCTGCTGCAAGTGTGAAGGCTCCGAGTCATAATAGCCTTGTTCCTGCCTCAGTTATACTCCACGAACTTGTCGAACTTCTTACTGCAATTTGTTTCAATTTGTTGCAGTCATTGTTGCTGCTGCAAGTGTGAAGCCGCTATTGTAATAGCCTGCCTGCTGTTCCTGTCTCCGTTGTTGTACAACAAGCTTGTTGATCTTGGTTCCTCGTGGATCTATCTTCGTTACCGGTTGTTGACAGTCCTTCCTTCTTCGTAGAGAACAGATCGTGTGACTAGTTTCTATATTCAGTAAAAACCGTAGTCGCTTTATTCTTTTGCAGTTTGGAAAGGCTTTTGTTGCTGCAAACTTTGCTCCAATTGCTGCCATTGTTGTTGCTGCTGCGGCAAGTTGTGTCAACTTGCTGCTATTATAATTGCCCTGCTGCTCCTGTCTGCATTGTAGTACTCCAAGGACTTGTCGATCTTGGTTGAACATCGTGGAAATTGTTCGTTGAACCGATTGCTGAGAGTCGACCTTCTTCTTCGTAGAGAATCTTGACGACCGAGTCTGAGCGTCCGTGTGTGTCTCCGGGCCCCGAAGACAAAGACGATGCAGACTTTACCAGCATTTGTCACAGTTAGGAAACTCCTGTCATAGCTGCAAATTTTCCGTTGGTTTCTGCAGTTGTGCACTGCCATCAGAAGAAGATCGTGTTTCTTTTGGTTGCAGGCTGCAACTTCTTAGGTGCGAATCGCCTTGTTCACTGCTGTGCAGTATGATGCATACACAAAGCCTCTCTGATTCTCTTCACAGTTGTTCTTGCAGCACGCACTGCAGCCACCAGATATTATAGGCATTATTGTGCCAAGGCACAGTGTATGCACAGTACTACTGTATAAGGGAAACGGCTACTTTTAGGTTCAGTTGAAACCGTGCTGCTGATCTGCAGTCTTCTAAGCGGCTGCACTGTGCCGAGGTCCCACCTCTATATTCGCTATCCGATCTCAGATTCTCCAGCAGCAGCAGCTCGGGGGATCCCGGGCGACGAGCATAAAGGTCTTCTTGTGGGTTGGAATTTTGATGAATCTTCTGCGACTGCATTTTGAGAGCTTTGATATGCTTGGTGCAGATGTTGCAAACCAGGTGGTGGTGCACAGTGTATCTTGATTCTTCATCAAAAGCCACAGGCAGGCAGCTGTGCAACAATGGGCTGTAATGTGTTGCCAAGTTTCTAAAACTTGTGCTCCGCACCTGCAAGAAGGCCCTACAGTGCAACTGTGCAAAAGGGCTCCACAGAAAGAGAGGCGGGCCATGGATCGTAGCACGCCTTTGCCAAATTTTGCATTAGGTCTGGTGCTGGTGCTGATGCTACTGATCATGTGTGAAAGGACATCATGGCACTGTATCCAAGCCCTCAGTACAGATGTGGGAGCTCTTCTGGCATTCAAGGCAGCAGTGGTGCCCCAAGGCTCAGGGGCTGATCCGCTTTCCAACTGGGTGGGAACGGATTCAAGCCCATGCGGCTGGACGGGTGTGACTTGCAACAGCAACACTGAAGTGACCATGCTTGAATTGTCAGATATTGGAATCAGTGGAACCCTGCCAACGCAGCTTTTCACCATACTCACTTTGGAGCATCTGGACTTGAGCTCCAATTCTCTCTCTGGCAGCATACCCGCAGACATTGGAAATCTCACCAGCTTGAACTACCTGAATCTGACCTGGAATGAAATGTTTTCTGGTCCCATCCCTTCATCCCTCTTTGGTCTTTTGAGTTTGCAAATCCTGGATCTAAGTTACAACAGTATTTCAGGCATCCTTTCTGCAGATATTGGACGTCTTGTCAACCTGCAAGAGCTGGTTTTGGGCAGCAATTCCTTTTCAGGTCTCATTCCCCCACAGATTGGAACACTTTCATCATTACAGTATCTTGACCTTTCCAGTAATACTTTCTCTGGCACTGTGCCTCTGCAACTTGGCAACCTTGTCAACTTGCAACACCTTGATCTGAGTAGCAACGCTCTCTCTGGTGATATACCTGCATTCGAGACCATGTCAAACCTTGAGCTCGTAGATGTGAGCAGCAACTTCTTCTCTGGTGCCATTTCCCCACAGTTGGCAACTCTTGTCAATTTGACCTACATTGACTTCAGCAACAACTCTCTTTCCGGGCCGATACCTGCTCAAATCTGGAGCATGACATCTTTGACAGAGCTTGATCTTGGGACTAATGCATTGACAGGCACTCTTCCACCCGAGCTTGGTAATTTGATAAACTTGCAGAGCTTTTATCTTGGGAGCAGTCATCTTACAGGTTCCATCCCTGAAGAGATCTCCTTATTAAGGAGCTTGAGGAAACTTGACCTGGGGGGCAATTCTTTTGTTGGGTCCATCCCTGACTCTATTGGCAACTTGAGGAATCTACAAACACTGAATCTGCCAAGTGCACATCTGAATGGCTCCATTCCAGCTTCTCTCGGCAACTGCAGCAGCTTACAGGTTGGGATTTTTTTTCCTTTGAGCCTTGCCTCTTGTTTTGTGGTGTGTACTTTGGTCTGAAAACCTGCCTGTGTTTGGGGTTTGCATCTTATGCATCAGTTCAAATCTACATTCCCAAAGTCCAAGTCTCTTCATGTTTGTCCCCCCCTTCTAAATTGCCAATGTGACCATGTGACTGGGTTCATGCAGGTCATAGATCTTGCTTTTAATGGCCTAAGTGGGCCCATTCCACCTCAGCTTGCTGCACTCCAAGATGTCATCTCTTTCTCAGTGGAGGGAAACAGTCTCTCTGGCCCCATACCAACCTGGTTTGGTAATTGGCAGAATTTGTCTAACCTTCTACTTTCAATCAACAAGTTTAGTGGCAGCATCCCGCCAGAGCTGGGGAACTGCTCCAGGCTCACAGACCTTGCTCTCGACAACAACCAGTTGACTGGCTCAATTCCACCAGAGCTTTGCAATGCTGCCATGTTGAATCAGGTGACATTGAATGCAAACAATCTTACAGGGGACATAATTGATACCTTCCAGAGATGCATCAGTCTAACTGAAATTGACTTGACTGACAATCTTCTGTCAGGACCTATACCACCATATCTGGCTGACCTCCCTAACCTTGTAATTCTATCCCTGGGGGACAATAACTTCTCAGGAAGTGTGCCAGATGCACTCTGGACCTCCACATCGTTGCTTGAGATCCTGTTGGATTCCAACAAGCTTACTGGCAGTCTATCCCCACTGCTTGGAAATGTCACAACATTGCAGTACCTAGTCCTTGCCAACAACAACCTAGAGGGGCCCATTCCCCCTGAAATTGGGAAACTTTCCAACTTGACTGTATTCTCGGTGGCAAACAACAACCTGGTTGGTGAGATCCCAGTTGAGTTATGCAACTGTATCCGGCTCACAACTCTTCATCTAGGCAATAACTTGCTCACCGGATCAATCCCTCTGCAAATTGGGCAGCTCATCAATCTGGATTACATGGTCCTTTCACATAACAGTCTCACTGGGAAAATTCCAAGCACAATATGTGCAGACTTCCAGGTTTGTTGCCAAATGTGCATAATCTCCTCTTTGATTGTGCATTATCTCTCTTTATAATTTCTGCTTTACTGGTATATGCAGACCAACTAGACACAGCAGCCTCCAGGGTTGAATCTCTGTTCCGTAGTTGACAGGCTTTGATGGGGCTGGTTTGGTTTGGATTATGGCAACCCAGAATCAATGCAAAGCATTAGGCTAGTGTGCATATGCTACACAGAAATAATTCATTTCAACCATGCTAACATTCCTTGATCTATAGATTCTACTGTCTATATCGAAAAGTCCAGTCTTGCTTATGAGTTGTTGTTTTCCAGGTGATTGCCATGCCCACTTCAAGCTTTGTGCAGCATCATGGAACACTGGACTTGTCATGGAATAATCTCAGTGGCAGTATTCCACCAGAGATGGGCGAATGCTCGGTTCTTGTGGAGCTGTTATTGACAGGCAATCAACTAACGGGTTCAATCCCTCCTGAACTTGCACAGCTTACAAACTTGACCACTTTAGATCTTTCGTGCAACATGCTAAATGGGTCTATCCCAGCTGAGATCGGAGAAGTGGGCAAGCTCCAAGGCTTGAATCTGGCCTACAACAGCCTCACAGGGCAAATCCCCCCACAACTAGGTGACATTGCGAGCCTTACAAAGCTCAATTTGAGTGGAAACATGCTTTCTGGATCAATTCCCGACACTCTAGGCAATCTGACAGGTCTGTCTCGCTTGGATGTCAGCAACAATCAGCTCAGTGGGGGTCTACCATCCTCCTTGGCCACTCTGGAGTCTATTGTGGGACTAAATCTGGAGAAGAATCAACTGACAGGTAACATTGCTCAATTGCTATCTGAGAGCTCAGTCTGGCATCAAGCACAAACCATCAATCTGAGCCACAATGCATTTTCTGGAAGCATTCCAGCCACCATTGGCAATGCCACAGGGCTATCATATCTAGATCTTGGTGGAAATCAGTTCTCGGGGCCTGTTCCAAATGAGCTTTCAAACCTTGTGCAGCTCATCTATTTGGATCTTTCAAACAACCACCTTAGTGGGATGTTCCCTCCTGAGCTGTGTGAACTTAGATATCTGACCTTCCTCAACATGTCATATAATGACTTGGAAGGGCAAATCCCTTCCACAGGCATGTGTGCAAAGTTGGGTGCCTCTTCATTCATTGCAGATCCAGGACTTTGTGGAGGCATACTTGGAACAGAGTGCACTTCCAACTACATGACCATGACTCCTACCAACTTGCTGAGTACAGGGGCAATACTAGGTATCACAATTGGTTGCACCATTGCATTTCTCAGTCTGCTGTTTGTAGTCCTGAGGTGGCGCTTGCTGAAGAGAGAGGCAGTGATGAAAACCAAGGATTTGGAGAAGAAGTTTAGCATGATGCTTGACAGTAGCACATGTTTGACCATGGCAAAATCTAAGGAGCCCTTAAGTATCAATGTAGCCATGTTTGAGCAGCCATTGCTGCGGCTCACTCTGGCTGACATACTCCTTGCCACCAATAACTTCTGCAAGACTAACATCATAGGTGATGGAGGATTTGGAACAGTTTACAAGGCCATTTTACCAGATGGCAAAACTGTGGCCATAAAAAAACTTGGTGCAGCACGAACACAAGGCAACAGAGAATTTCTTGCAGAAATGGAAACTTTGGGAAAGGTGAAACATCGAAACTTGGTGCCATTACTTGGATACTGCTCATTTGGGGAGGAAAAACTGCTTGTGTATGAGTACATGGTGAACGGGAGCCTTGACCTGTGGCTTCGGAACCGCGCAGATGCAGTTGAGGTTCTGGATTGGAACAAACGATTCAAGATTGCCATGGGCTCTGCGAGAGGTCTCAACTTCCTTCACCATGGCTTCATACCCCATATCATCCACAGGGATGTGAAGACCAGCAACATTTTGCTGGATGCTGATTTTGAGCCCCGAGTTGCAGATTTTGGTCTTGCACGGCTCATCAGTGCTTATGAGACCCATGTGAGCACTGATATTGCAGGCACCTTTGGATACATCCCTCCTGAATATGGGCAGAGCTGGCGATCCACTACTCGAGGAGATGTGTACAGCTATGGAGTGATACTCCTAGAACTGCTTACTGGCAAGGAGCCAACAGGTGTGGAGTTCAAGGAAATGGAAGGAGGTAATCTGGTTGTATGGGTCCGGCAGATGATAAAGCAGGGAGCAGCCCAAGACGTACTTGATCCCACTGTCTCAAATGGGTCATGTAAGATGAGCATGCTCAAAGTGTTGCACATTGCCAACTTGTGTACAGCTGAAGACCCACTCATGCGACCAACAATGCTGCAGGTAGTGAAGTACCTCAAGGATGTCGAAGCTGCACCTCAACTGCCCATCTACGATAGTAGTCGCCAAATAACTGCATAGGTATGACTTGAAACATCTTTAGCTCTGCACTTGTTTGCTAACTTAAAAGAGAATCAGAGTTGCAAAGTTGGTGTTTTCTATGTGACACTTTCAATTGCAGTCTAACCTGACAAATGGAACACTGGTCTGAAACATTCTATCTTGATTTGCAGGAAGTTTCAGCTACACACATAGAAGTAGAAGAAGTTTTCACTAATTATGTCACCAGAATTTTTGCTGTTTGCATCCTTATTGCACGGCATTTATCACGCAATTCTGGAGATTCAGGCATGGTTGTGGAGGTGATGAGGCTCCACCACCATCAAGGTAAACATCCTGTGAAGCCCAATCACCTACCCTCTTAGCAAGGTTTCAATTCAGTCAATCCATTAAGCCACCAAGTGTACGGAGTTTGTTTCACGTGTATGCTCATTGAAACTGGTACACACTGATCATGGTGTCTACCAGGGGCTTCCACATTCTGAAGAGACTGTAATGTAGAGAGAACTAGAAGATCACGCTGTATTAAACCAGAGACCTAAGTTAGAATCCATAACCAAATTATCTTAGATGTAAGACTTTACCTGAAGCAGACTGACAATGCTAGATGCAGACACCCGCCTAGTAAACAATCTTCATACTTATGTACAAATAAAATTACTCTTGGTGAAGAGTAGAATCCAATACAGTAGTAAGCTCTGGTTTTCTTTACCTGCAAGCTGTTGCTGTTGTGACTTGTTCCATAATATATAGAAAAATCTAATTCCAATATAGTTCTTAGCAAATTGTCTCCAAGTTTGCTGTTCATTACTACCAGTCACTAATTTGCCAATTCCAGAGCTCCATATCAGGTTAGAGAGGTCCTTCTCCATCTTGTCTTCTTAAGTTCATG
>Ga0116229_10016267_pt1 | contig 10003 bp, 6 predicted proteins | sample S1TSphgellanicum_3_FD_87313 | JGI IMG/M metagenome (GOLD analysis project Ga0116229, IMG submission 87313) | Host-associated microbial communities from peat moss isolated from Minnesota, USA - S1T2_Fc - Sphagnum magellanicum MG | ecosystem: Host-associated > Plants > Peat moss > Unclassified... | reverse complement strand
TGTCTGGTGGATTCTAGGAAGACAATAATAAGAGGTGCAAAAACAAAACTTCTCCACCCATTTCTTTATTGTCTTCTCAGAATCCAAATTCATGTAGATCTACATCTGGTTTTTCAAGCTGCTGTGAATTAGGGTCCCATTTCTCTTCTCTCTTGCTGTGGTAATATATGTATGTGTTCTTGTTGCAGCAGCTGAGAGAACAAATTTGCTTTGTCTCCCACAATTTTGCTCCCAATCAATCTTGATCAATCAAAAAACAGGAAAGAGAGCTAAAGTAGCAATAAGGAGCAATTTCAAGATGTGTGTATTTGTTTAAGGTTTATTGGGATGTGCAGATGGGGTTAATTCCCAATTGATGAGTTGTGTTTATCATTTACAATCTGCAGCAGCAAATGTTTGCAAGATAAAAGAGACAAAACCATCTGGAAGCTGATTGAGTGCCTTTGAATGGGTGGGTGTTGATTTTCAACATCTTAGTAGACACTTGAAGCATGCAACCAGCAGCACACAGAAAGTTGCAGAGGAGTCCTTTGTTTCCCGGACTACCTGATCAGCAGATCACTTCTCGGCTTATATTTCACATCTGGTGGAGCAAAAGCTTGACAGATTCATACAAGTGAGTGTGGCACCCACTTCATCTCCTCTAGACTTTTGCCACCCATTCTTGTATTACTGAAGTAACTTGTATTTGCTGATTCTGTCAATTTTCATCGCACCCAATTTCCTAGTTAAGAGCCTGATTCTTCAAATGATTTTTAAATCAATTTCTAGATTTGATTTTGAGCTGCCAGGCTAGTGTGAATTAGTCTGGAAGATGATCGCTTTAATCTTGCCTAATTTTCAGCAGGTTGAAATGCTTTGGAACCATGCTACTGCATGTCATAATAATCTACCAGTGCAGAATGGCAGTGTCTATCGACATTGCCACATTGTTGTTGTTCTCAGCAAGTCATGTGCAATTAACTCGCAAAATTGCTGCACAAACAATTCACAATCATGATAAATGGCAGCTGCATCCATGATGACAATGATGTTACCAGTATTGGACACAAAGATTTCAGTGCTGCTCCTACTAAGTCAGGTCCCCATTTGGAGATGGTAATGGATATAGATGCTGATGAAGAAGAGTCTTGAATCAACAATTCTTCCAGTACGATCGTGGCAGACTTACCTACAAATGCTGTACCATTGTTGCTGCCCAATTTGTTTACATGGACACAAGCATATATTTTTCCTTTTTGGAGATTCACTTATAGATACAGGCAATATACAAATCTTAGCTCCAAGGCTCCCTGATACTTCTCTCCACTAGTATCCATATGGTGAATCCTAGACTTTCACTCATGAGCCAGGACACAACCGCTACTGCGATGGCTGACTCATTGTTGACTTCATAGGGAAATATCATGAATTCATTGGCAAGTTTCATTTTTAAAAGTGAAATAACTCGTGGCCATATGACCCGGTCCCTGTTCACCATGTGGCTGGCCAATTCCATTGCAGTGGATTCACCCAAATTATCAACAAAATGCACAATGAAATACACCAGATCCTCTACTAGTTAGAAAAGAATGTACATTGTTAATTTTCAAACCAACCCCTCCCCTACCAAGCTGATACATTGACTTGTGCACAAACTAAAATATTTGTTACTTTTGTTGGTTGGTTGGTTGCAGCTCAAGCCTTTGGTTTCCAATTTTTTGAACCCATTTTCTAGAGGTTGGACAAAGGATTCCAAACCGATTACAATCATGGAGTCAACTTTGCATGTTTAGGAACAACCGCTAGACCTGACATTACCAAAAATCCTATCTACCTTCAACTTGAGCTTGACCAATTCTTTGCCTTCAAGCAAGCACTTTTGAGTGCTCCATGTAAGTAAAGACAACACTACTCTTATTACTTACACGTCTTAAATTTGAATCTCTTACATTGTAACCTACAATGTGGCGATTTTTTCATCACTACAAACGATATAAAATAACTAAATTGTGGTAAGGTCCATTGTCCACCTCCACTTTGATCTATGAACATATGGAGGACATTTCATTTGTCATGTGGTCACTTAGTTTTTGCATTGGGCGATAGATCCATCTTTCTTGTTCTAAAAACTTGCTTCCCTTTCACCATTGCTTCCCTTTTGGTTTTGGATTTTTTTGAAGAAAATTGACCTATGGTATGAATACTATTTGTTTGCATATTCTCCACTATTTCAAAGCCATCTACACCACTAAGTTTCTTGCCAGTTGCGACATACTTGATACTAGAGATAGGAGGAAATGGCTTTTTCTATGCATATTCTAGATGTGCTTCACCACAAATTGTTATAGATGAGATTGTGGCTGAGTCATTGAATGTTTTGGTCTCTACTGTGGAGGTAAAAAAAACTTGTCAACAACCACTTTATATAGAAATCAATTGATCATATTCAAGCTAAAAAAGTATTGAAATATGTATTGTGCAAAACTTATCGAATTTATGTAACTTATGGATTGAAGTTTTCCAATACTCTCGTTCTTGTCATGAAAAATCAACTACATAGTCAACTTACATAACAACAAGATCGAAAAAAAAAATTAGACATTGTTTTGGTTTGCAACTTGGGTTGTGAACCTTTTGTAAGCACTTTTTTGAAAACCATATGCTCTTTTTTTTGCAAGGCTTTTAGCATAAACATCTTAGCTTTTGATCCTCCGGTGGTGGTTGGTTGGTTCACTACAAGGGAGAAACTAACTCATAATAAGAAAATATTTGTAGCAACTTTATGCAAGTGGAGCAAGAATAAATCATAATTGGAAACCAACCACCTCAAGGTTGCATTCCTACAATTCTAACTATGTTTTTAGGGAGTGAAGGACCATATGACAACAATGGTTGTTTGGATGAATGCAACAAAGTGAATAAAGTGTTCAACATAGGAATCCAACAAGCATTCACCAACCTCCAACAAAGCTACAAAGTAGATGGCATTTCAATTATTTAGTTGGACTTTTACAATGCCAACATCAAGTTGGTTACAAAATCGGTCCAATACAAAAAAATTTATTACATATGTTTTTTTTTTGTATTTTTCTTCATCAATTTATGATCTATCTTCTAAATTCTCCGAACCCAATTTAGAATTATGATACAAATTCAACCTTAGAGTTATGATGCAAATGGGGTTGGGTTGTGCTTTTGTTGTGGGGAATTTTTTGTATAGATAGGTTTCAAACCCAATACTAAATTGAAAGCATGTTGTGGGTTTGGATGAGCATACAACTACAATCTAAATGTTTATTGCAAGAATAGTGGCAATCTATTGTCCTTATCTATGGAAAGTTCACAATTTGTAAACATCAATAACCCACCTAACTTGAAGGAGTACATTCAATGGGATGGGTTCCACTTTATTCATGTTGCTTACAAAGTCATTGCCTCCTTCCTTTCAGGCCAATTTGTGATATCACCATTTGGATTCAATTTCAAACAACTTTGCAATCTTGATGTTTCTCAATTCTAGATATTGTTGTTGTTGCTATATAGATCCTACTTATGATTGTTTAATTGAAATTACTTTCCCTTTCTTTTTGTAATGTCAACAAAATTGAGACAAATTAGCAATTCAAGGTTACAATTTTGTTGCTTTTGTTTGAAATGGATTTTAGTTACACTTTATTAAAATTCAAGAAACATGTTGGGTTTGAACCAAGTTCAATTTTCTCTTTTGTTTATATGGGAGTAGGTAATTTTTGTGATAAATTGAACAAGTTGATTGATTTTGACATTGGTTCCCTTGAAGCTTTTGATTTTTCATGTTATTATTTTTGTGGGTACAATTTCATGAACAATTATTTGTGCAATGTGGATCCTCATAACCAAAATGATGAATGCCATGAATAATGATGTTGGTGATGGTGAAAATTATGTCTCCAAAAATCACCTTGATAAGAGAATATGATCAAAATGAACATACATGCATTGAAGGTTTCAAAAACCTTCAACCATAAATCCTAAAGGTCCACACATTTTGTGGGTATAGGTGGATTTTTTTGCCAACCCCAAAGCTCTAGGAAAATATTTAAGCCTTTAGTTGCTTAGCATTTTTGAATAATAAAAGAGAAAACAAACCAAAATAAATTAGTACAAACTCTTTAACCAACGTAGGATCATAAAATTTGTTACAAACTTCATGATCCACCTCCAAGCTTTACCTTATTCGCAAAATAGAAACACCTAAAATGAACATAATGAGAATATATAATAAATCAATTTGTTTGTTTTGTTTTTTTTTTAAAATTTTAAACTTTTTGTTTTTTTTTTGTTTTTTCCTTTCATTTTTCCCTTATAGACAAGAGGATATAAAACTCAACCTAAGTTGAAGTTCATTTTTTTATTTTAAAATTTAGTTAAATTAATTAAAATTTGTAATAGGGTCCTTCTATCATGTCAAATCAACTTGAACTTTTGGGTCTTTTTTGTTTGCTTGTGTAAATTACAAGGTTGTGAGTGCTTTAGATGTAACTAAAAACAAGCTTGAAATGACACATCACAAAATGAAAATGGTTGTGTGTGATTGCAAATTTGGATTGTGAATTTGGACATGGAGTAATAACAATAGGTGAACATTGAAACCACTACTTGGAACCACCATGGATTTGGACATGGATCCATAATAACAACACTGTTGAAGCCCACCACATATTTTTTGGATGTGTGTCGAAGTCATCACTAGTAGCCATTGTAGATTGTTGGCTAATTAATATTTTGGTGGCTACTAGTTTTGAGCTTACATAAAATGTGATTTTTATTTGTAGAATGTGCCAACAACTTTACTAAGTATCTTTGATGGCACTACACCTAACAAGGTGTTGGAAATGGGTGATTCTAATGGAGTAGTTAAGTTATTAGGCAATAAACTAAGAATTTCACATCTTTTTTTTAATTACAAAACTATACAAAAGAACGGATGTAGATAAAGTACACAAGTTCCAACACTTGAAACAAGTGGATTTCATCACGTTGGTTAATGTTAAAGTAAGTATCATAACTAATCTCCCTTAAGCTCACTAGAAGCATCAAAGTTTTCATCATCAATATTTCACACTAAGGCCAATAATATTTATGCTTTGTATACTAGCTCTTTCTACATTCCAAAGTGATGTACATTATCATTATAAATGACCTTATGTATTATTACGATACAACAACTTTCTTCCATTGCACTTGTAGCTCCAAACATTGGAAGTGCAAAGAATGTTGCATTGTGAAAAAATGAACATTGTGCACACACCATTTTTGATGGAAAAATGGTTAAAGTTTTGTGAAATTTCCAACTTGCTAACTAGTAATCCATATCACTTATGTTTCAATAAATGCTTAAATTTCCATTGAAAAATCCAAAGGAGTTCATAGCATAACTATTAATCTTTAATTATTTAGAGTAGAAAAATACTACCCTGTGAAACTAATGTTTCAACTTGATTTAAAGCAAGTCTTCATTGGATAATGTTATTTTATTTCATTTCCTATTTACTAGACATAAAATTTGAAACATTCATTAATTTATGTTGAACATTAAATTTAACTATTTGCAAAACATACATGAAAACAAATTCTAATAAATTTTTGTTTTGACAAAATAAAAAGTTAGGGAACTATTCACTTTCAACGATGGCCCACAAAGTCATCAAGTTGTATACTTTTGTAAAATGAAAAATAAACACATTGTTCTACTTGCATGTGTGTATGGTCCTTTCTCGTGAGTCCCATGTTGAATTTTGTTCATTGATTATGATTTTTTTGGACTTTGTGGATAACATCAAAGGGGGGATGAGGAGATAAATGGGAGACCAATTAGGTGTGAAAGAAGGGTTGGATTGAACATGACTTCCTAAATAACTCTATAACAAAAGAAGATGGAACTTTTGTTAGAACTGGAACCCTCAATTTTAAGTTTGTGATCTTAGGTGAACATTTCAAATTTTAATAACTTTTTTTGAAGTTACCAAACATCTATAAACAAAGCTTTGTGTGTATGTTTCACCTTTTTATCAACTCTGCATCATTTTCATTAAATGAATTTCTTTTTGTGTAAGTGTTTCCATTTTAAAGGTTATTTATTTTTATTGAGGAACTAGCCATTGTGACCCGTTGGTATACATATGGTGGGTGTTTGATATTGGTGTAGGAAACATGTTTAACAAGTTCAATAATTTTTTTGATTAAAATGTAGATAATAGTGATGTTTTTTTAAAGACAAAAAATAGGAAATTGTGGAAACTCATGCAAGTTATGTGAACATGTCTATGAAAAGAAATGATAGAACAAAAATACATTTATGTAGATTGGAAGTTAGAAAATTTAATTACCTAAAAAAAATTAAATCGAATAATGGCTTTCATGTGATGGTACTAAAATTTATTTTGAAAATATTGTTGTAAATATGTTGTATGCAATATTCAATGGGATGGGATATAATGTTGGGGATAATGTGTCAATTTATTGCCTACATTAGGAGACTAAACAAATATTTAATAGAAAACACATTGTTTTTTATGCACCAATTCATAGGTCATTGCAACTTGTTTGTTTATGGAAAAGGTTTTTTTGACAAATTTTTGAAGATGGGACAATACATATAATTTTGCATTATGATATTTTAAAAGTGTGTGTGTTACATGAAAATCTCATGCATGTTCTATAGATGACTTTTGACCTATCCATTCCTTGTTACACAAATTCATGATATGTTATATTGTAACAATGGCATTTATGTGATTGTACCATTTGTCAAGATTATTGTTAGGTTAATAGGCCTAAGTATTTCTAGTTACTTAAATTCATTAGTTCAAGCGTGAGATGGTTAGGATTTGTGTATGAAATGTTATTTAGTGTTCATAAGTTTTGGGATTTAAGCAAGTTTAGGTTTAGGTTATAGGTTAGGTTCTAAAGTGTCTAGACCAAAAGGTTTGAGTTTTGTTGGAACCACCATTAGAACATAATCATGTAATTAATCGCTTTTCAAAATGAAATTAGAACTTGAACTAGGGGTGCTACCCCATCTTAAATAGGTTCAAGTTTTCTAGTGGATAAATACAACTTTATAAAAAAAATAAAAATCTTGGCCTTACATTTTAGGCAAGTTATTGCATTTGATTGATTATACAAAATCAAATATTATATAAGCTCTATTTTGAACTATGTACACTAGTTGAACAAATCACAATTACACAATTTTTTTGGGGTCTAGTTATGTGTAATAGAGATGAAATTGAACTTGGTCTTAATTGGGTTGGCTTTAAACTCTTTGTGAAAATGATTGAAATTGAAGGTTTCAAAAATCCAAAGAACCAAAGGTTGCATTAAAAAAAGAAAAAAATAGAATCAGGACCAAAGGTTCCTTTTGAAATCAAGAATTGAATGACATTGATATTATCCTCATGGGAAAATCAAGATACTCATCTTTTTCAAGTTGAGACTCTTGCATCTTTCCAATGTTTATATGTTGTTTGAGTGTGAAGTTTTTGATAGTACAAGGTTTATGGTTTGATGTGAGGCATGAATCCTTCTTCTACGGAATGTGTAGTGTCTTCACTTGAGAAAGATTTTTAAACACACATTTCAGTTTACAAACTTGTGGTGAGAAAAAAATTATTGTTGGTTAGGCCACCATTTCCAAAACTGAATGCTTTAATGTTGTTCAAACCTAGTAATTGAAAATCTTCATGTAGATTTTGAATAAGAGTTGTGCAAGTCTTTATGCTTGCACACATACAAATTCAAGGTGAGGAACATGAAGAAGTGAAGGAGGATGCTAGAATGAATCAATTTAAAAGTATGATTGAGTAGACTAAAGAGATGTTCCTAAATGAACCATAAATTCAAAGTTGCTACATCAAGTTTTTGAAATTGTTGGGCATGCTTAGCTAAGTGTAAGGTGTAAAAATTGGCAAAAAATTTCCCCCTTTGTGCTAACATGACAACCTACATTTATTTAGGTCTAAATGAGGAATTGAAGTTTTCAAATATAAGTTTCCTCTCAATTTCACCTCATCTATCTTGTGTACAAAAATCTTTTTCAAGAATAAGAATAACAATGACATTTTGAGATGTATAATATGAAGATTGCACTTGCACTCATGAAATTGAGTAGCCATTCTTTGGTTTGCTTGATGATTTAAAAAAAAAAATGGGGTTTTATTGTTTTCATTCTCAAAATTCTGGAAGGTTGGTGTGAGCTATGAACTTTGGCAATGTTTTTTCACTAATGCAATCAAGAGGAGACATGCAAAAGTGACCAATCCAATACAAAGGCCCTAGATGTAGAATCATACCTATATTAGCCATAATGCTGAGTCCATCTACTTAAGCAACATAGAGCAAATTTCTTGTTTTCTGGACTTCAAGTGCAAAAGGGAGAAAACCATGAAAATTTGCTTAACAAGGGGAAACTCATAGAAAACTTGCTTCAAATGTGAAAACTCATAATAAAATTGTTTTATAAGAGACAAAAAGAAAAATTGCAAAGATGAAAATTACTTCATAGGGGAAAGGTCATAAGAAAAAATACAAATGAACACTTTATAAAGCAAATTTTAACATTGAATTTCAAACTTCATTGGGGATCCTTGAAATTGTGGGAGACTTGATATTCTTTCTTTTCACAAGGGGGGAATGCAAAACCAAACTTGTTTGTTGTTGTGCTTGTTGCTTCAATTGCATGGATTCAACTCCTGAGTAAGTTCAAACCTTAAACCCTAAACCTATTTTCACAAAAGAGAATAAAATTACATGTGGAAGGAATTGTTAAGAGAAAGGAATGAGGCAAAGATTGTCTAGGGCACAAAGATTGAGAATCGGACACATTCTACAAGTATAAAGAGAAACCATGTCAACATGAATAATAGGTTTCCATTCTTTCATTGGATCCAAGGTTTAGGGTTTAAAGTTTAGGGTTTCAATCTCTTAAAAAAATGCCATACACATCTTCACCCTCTTCAAGAACCTTGGAAGCCCTAGATCTCTACACATTCTTACACACTTGTTGGTATGAGTACCAAATAAATGGGCTCTCGAAAAATCCCTACCCAAATCCATAAAAACCTCTTTTTGCAATTTCCGCTAGTGTATGTTGAAGGCACCCTTATTTGACAAAATTTGCAAGTGGGCATTTCAAAGAGTAGGGCAGATTTGCAGGCATTTTCACTTTTCAAAAAATGCCCTATGCTAATTTTTTTCCTTTTAAAAATCATGATACCCAGTGGTTACTTGGCTGGTACCCACCGGGTATGATGGGATATATATATATATATATATAAGGTGAAAATGCCTCGACCCATGTGAATACTTCTTGAGTCATAAATTGCGGATCACACACCACATTTGTCAACACTGGGGGCCCCAATGGCAGAGGGCTGACTTTAGGGTTTAAACCCTAAACCCTAAACCCTCAGGGCCTTTGGGGTTCAGAGGAGGGACCACAAGTGAACCAGCATCCACCAGTGCATCATGAAGGATGGATGGTATGTGTTCGGGAAACAGTTTTCTGTTGGGTTCCAGTTCCCTAACTAACCATGGTGGTTAGGTGAGTGCGTGTTGTTATTACCTACTAACAACCCACCCACAAGTGGGTTGTTAGTAGGTAAATAGTAAAAACTACCTTTACATGCCTTTCCGCCTTTATGTAATCATATACTTACCTAATAATTACCTATTTTCCTACCTATCTACCTCTATATGAGAGCTTTTTTCTTACAGAATCGATAACCAAGGTGAAACCACAGATGAACTCAGTTGAGCTTCATCCACAACTGAAAAATAATGGGCATCCAGTGGATGGGGGCACTTGTGGGTGTTGGTTCACTGTGGCCCTGGAGTTGTTGTTTTCTTCCATTTTGCCATGCAGTTGAGCCTTATACAACATGAAATTTCACAACTACTAGAGTTATCCGTAGTAAAGTCACCATGTCTTCACCCTGTCATTGGACCTGCTTTCAGTTCCTATCCCCTCTTTTAGTGGTAT
>Ga0116229_10016266_pt1 | contig 10004 bp, 8 predicted proteins | sample S1TSphgellanicum_3_FD_87313 | JGI IMG/M metagenome (GOLD analysis project Ga0116229, IMG submission 87313) | Host-associated microbial communities from peat moss isolated from Minnesota, USA - S1T2_Fc - Sphagnum magellanicum MG | ecosystem: Host-associated > Plants > Peat moss > Unclassified... | reverse complement strand
TTTGTTGTGTGTGTTTTTTTTTGTTTCGCTGTTTCTTTTTTTGCGGTTGGTGTTTTGTTGTTGTTGGGGTTGGGGTTGGGGGGGTGGGTTTTTTTTGTTTGGGTTTTGGTGGGGGGGGGGGGGGGGGGGGGGGGGCGTGGTTTTTGTTTCAAAATTCGATTATTTTATTCAAAAAGAGTTGGTAATCATAGTTTTAAAACTTCAATTGTGTGATTGGGGGTGAAAAGTCTGTAGAAGGTTGGGGTTGGAAGCAAACAACAAAATTTGTAATGTTCAGCACAACTTTGGTTTCATTCTATTATTTAATGTATAATCACGCAAATAAAAATGATTTGAGATTCTTAAAGCAGTTAAGGGGTGTCAATGAAAGGTCCAATGGAGATAGAATAATCTTCAAACATTATAATCTTATAGGATTAATTTGAAATAACATAATAATTAAAATGAATAGGGTGATAGGTTGGCAATTACAACATGGATTTCATAATGAACAAAGTTTTTATTCAAGTTATGGAAAAGCTCAAGGAAGACTTGTGAATAGATGTTGAGTCCTAAACTATGCCACACTGGTAGTTCATAATTATAAGAAATATAGGATGCATCGCATGGTGTGAACTAAATAATCCACCTTGTTGTTAGGAAGTAGTAGATGAATCAAACCACACAACCAACAATAATGTCCAACGATAGGAATTGAAGACCATGTAAAAATAACAAGGTGTTTTTAGTTTTGTAAAAGCCTTCACAAATAATTTTAGGTTCATCGCGAGAAACATGTCAACTTACAACAAAATCACCAAGGTACGAAAGTTTGAAAAAAATTGACACTACTAAGCTCAAGGGGGCTTCACCTCAAGACAAAGGCACACCTTTCAAAGTTCGAGATTTTCATCATGAGGGTGTTGGGTTAGTTTTAAATATAAGGACAATTCCTAGGGCAGTTCTTCATTCATTTGTGCAACTTGAGGCCCATAAAACATAATCATGCGTGACTCCATGAATTCAAAAAAAGGAAAACATTTTTAATCAAAATCAACTTGATAATGAATGTGTGGAAAACTTAGTACCTCAAGATGCATGATTATAATTTATAGGTCAAATAAAATGAATGAAAGACGTGAAGGAATGGTTTAGAACCACGATAAAACAAAACCGTAAAATCAATGGAAAAAAAGGTTTAAATAAAAAATCTTATGGGATAAAAAACAAAAGGAGGTGAAAATGATGATTTTTTTTCTCCTTCCAAAGTCAACCAAACATGAAACATTCCAAAGGCCATCAAATTTGGAACCTTCCATTGGCCATTAAGCAGGATGCTTCCCCATTAGCTTCTAAACATTGGATTCATTAGCCATTAAGCCTGGAACCTTCCATTGGCCACTAAGCTTGAAACCTTCCATTGGCCACTAAGCTTAAAACCTTCCATTGGCCACTAAGCTTAAAACCTTCCATTGGCCACCAAGTTGGGGTCTTCCCTTGTCTCTTTCCTTTTCCTACTTTTTAAAGGTGAAATTTGGATAATTTGTTTCTCTATTTTCAAATGTGATTTTCAATTTGAATATTTGAAAATTTGTCCTTACAATTTTCCTTGGAAAAAAAAGAAAGATTAATCCTAGTAGATGGTGGAAAAAGGGATAATAGATGGGATGATAGTAGTACCTTTGAAAGAATGGAAATGGGTAGGCATACATTTAAAGCTTGAAATTTTAGAAAAAATTCATAAGACTTCTTGGGTTTTGTAACACAATTTTTTCTTAATTTAGGTGCAAGGCTTGAGATTTGGTAAGCAAGTGCGCTTTTAGCTAACTTTTCAATGAACTAATGCAAGTTAGATTTGGATAACATATGTGATGGCAACAATGTTTTAAGTGATTAGAGGTCTCTTGTTAAATTGAGCTTTATGTTTTTGTAAAACCTTCTCAGGTTTTATGGCATGACATTTTATCGATTTAGGTGCAGGGCTTGAGATTTGGTAGGTAGGTGAACCTTATAATTAACTTTCCAATGAATTAATGAAAACTAAATTTGGATAATGTATGTGATAGCAACAATGTTTTGAGTAATTAGAGGTTTGTTGTCAAATTGAACATTATGTCATTTCCTTATAAATTAGTTTAAGTGGGTGATAATTTAACATAAAATTCTAAAATTTGGAAATTTGAACTTTGAAAATATATTTATCAATTTCAAATCATAAATGATGCATAGGAAGCAAACTATTTAATTTCAACTACAAACATAATTCAATATATAGATATACATTTTGCATTTTTCCTTCACCAATAACATATGTACTTTCGAATATAATCACCTCATAAAACTGAGAGTAGAAGGACGAAAAATCACTTCATAAACCTTCAAAGACATTAGGTGCCCCTTGAGCCATAACACTACTAGGCATTTACAACACTCAATTATGAGTTATAATGACAAAGTTATGACCCCCAAAGTGAAGGGGGTCTTGTTGTTTGAAAAACATTAGATATAACATGTAAGACTTTTATGTTCATGCAATTTATGCCCTATGAACAAACACTTAAAATTTTATGAAAGAAAAATGTTCTTCCTATAACCAAGAAAATAATAATTTAATTTGGTTCAATCTATTTTTTTATTTACTGTTTAATTTTTTTAAAAGCATGTAATAAGACCAAATATTTGTAATTGTAGCCACACAATCACAAGGGCCTTTAGGGTTTTGAAATACTAGTTTTTTGAACCTATTACCTAAAATCGATGACCCTTATAATGCCACATTGGAGTAATTCGAGCTTCTTTCTTAAGAAAATAACATTATGGCAATGGCAACTTAAGTTCTTTCCAAGTCTCTACATCTTTCTTTCAATTTTTTTTGTCTTTACCTTGAATGTGTAATAGGTGACAAGAACTATTGTATCAAGTTTTTCCTTCTTATTATCTTTCCTTCTATGTTTTGTGTCTACTACAAGAAGGTGCACACCTTTTTTTTCTTATTCTCCATCTTTGCTACAAAAATGCACCCAACACCATCGTCATCTTTCTCCTTGTGTTTCTTATTAAAGGGTTCTGAACAACATTGCCATTTTTTTTCTATGTCTATTATAGAAAGGCGTTGATGCCATTTTGTTTTTTGTTTTTTTGTTCTTCATATCTTTGTCTCTTGGTCTCTCTTTTTCCTTTTTAAAAATTATCTTTTCTTACTTAGTCTCTATGTCTATATTTTGAACAAGTCCTAATTCTTGACATCAGTGCTCACATCAACCATCATAAAAAATTACCATTGCACAATGCACGTGTCGATGTTCACACCTGCCATTGTTTAACATTGCCATCGTAGGCTTGTCATTGCCTATCATTGCCATTGCAAGCTTGGCATCACTTATCGCTACCATCACTTAACTTGCCTTTTTTTGTAAATTTGCTTTTATTCATTTGCCATCACCTAGTGCTATTATTGTTCTAGAAGCCCCCATTCATTTTTACCATCACCTATAGCTGTTATCACCACAAGTTGACTATAATTGCCACAAATACATTTGCCACCATCTAGAAGTTGATTGCCATCTCCATTAAATTGGAGCTCCAAAAGCTTATTTGAGGTGGGAGGGCTCAAGCTTGGCTTTTCCAAGCTCACCTTTTTTCTTTGGATTCAAATTTCTCCCTTCTTCTTTCTTTCATTTTTTTGTTGTGTTGTTTTTTAAGGAAGTGACGATCACCATCATTGCACACTACATTAACATTCAAAGTTAGGAACATTAAACTCTCTTGAATTTTCTTCTTATGTCTTTCTTGCTTGAATTTTTTTCTTCGTCCTTTCATCTACATTTTTCTCTATCCATTCTTTCTTGTATATATTCTTCCGTGAGCTTTTCTTTCCTTCACTTCTTTAATTCCACTCTATTATGTCCCTTTCTTTTCTCTTTGGTCAAAATATTATCAATATTTTATAGATGAATTACCATAAACCATTACAAACCCATTTACCTTTCTAATTTGTTTTTGTCCCTTTCTCCTCTAAGTGGCTATCTATTAGAGCATTTAGAACTCATGATAGACCTTGACCTATCTATTTTTTTCTTTTGTCATTTTTTTGTCCTTTTTGATTAACCATAAAAAATGCCATTAAAACCCACCATAAACCCTCCCTCGTTTTTAATTGTTAAATAGAAGGTTGCAATTTAGTTATGACATGCCTAACAAGTTGCATTTTTTCCCTTCTTTACTATCTAACACTTATGTGTTACGTAGAAATGATTCTTACACCAAACCCTATATAGCCTAAAGGATGGGCTTGAAACCTTGCTTTAAAGTTATTGTGGAATCTTTCACCAACAACACTAATAATAGCAACAAACCATGCATAATTAAATTTAGTTACATTGTCCTTTTAATTTATCTCCTTTGAATTGTTTGTTTAACTTGGGCAAATTGTGTACCTTCAACCTTTCTGGATTTTTCCTCCTCCTTTTTTTCATTTTTTGCTCTTTGAGTTTATTGGCAATTTTTTTGTCCATTGCCTTTTGTTTCAAAGTTGTCAAATATTGGTTTGATATGACCATGTGAATTGGAATAATCCACTAATGGTTCATTGCTTTGTATTCTCTTGGTTGGTAATATTAGTAGCGATAGCAGGTTAACCAATCCTATAGGTCTTTGAGTCTGATTTGGACTAATTAGGTTATTTAAATTTGGAATAACATCTTCCAATTGATCTTTTTCATGGTTGTTTGTTGGGGTGGCAAAACTATGTGACATTTCAACATAATAATAAGACATGGGTGAAGAGGGGCAATTAGACATGGAAGTAACTAGAGCCGTTGTTTGAAAGGTCCTTACAATGTTTAGCAATTCTATGGCAACTTCAGTTTCATTGTTACTAAATTCATCTATTACGTTTAAATGGTATGAATTTTCATGCTCCTTCTTTTCTATCGCAGTGAACACATCACTTGGACCAAACTTTCCAACCATGGTTACAAATTCAATGGCTAAATTCCAAACACTTTAAACCCCAATTCATGTTTTCCTTTTACAAGAATTGTTGCAAGGCCTTGTCCACCCATGCTACTAGTGTGATTTTGTCTAGTTCAAGATAATTAATTTTTTTCTTTTATTTTTTTTCTTTCAAAACTATCTTGAATGGTTTGAAGCATGTGACATCTAATGGCTAGAATGCATGCAAAGTATGAGTAGGTAAGGTGACCATGTCCAACCCAATTTCTATTGCTTGTTCAAGTGCTTATATTGTGATGTGAAAATGATGCCCATCTATAATCAAAAGATAATAATTCTATTGAAAAATGCCCCGTTGAATAGATCTAGATGTGAAAGAAAAAGACAACCACTACTTGAAAAGGTAACTTATCATCCAATTTTTTTTCTACATTGCCATGCATGTTCTTGGTCTACATAATTGTATGTAATCTTTTTGCATCCTTGAACCTCTAAAAATGTAAAATGAAGGCAAGGCTACCCCTACAACATTAACAACACAATTCATAATCAACCACTTTTGAGATTTAAAGGTGGTGTTATAAACATCACAGGAACTTCACCTAGCCAAAACCCTAACAACAGATTGTCACTTGCTTAAATTCTTATTTTGTTGGAGTTCCAAATGTGATTTGATGGATATTTATGTTGTGTGTACATGTTTTTCAATTTACAATAAAATTTATGCCAGGCTTCCCTAGTAAACCTTTTTGTTTAAAAAAAATTATAGTATTTCTATAAGTCAAATACTAATTTTTGGATGACGTTTTTAAAACCAATGCCACCAACTTATTCTTGGAACACCATTTTAGAATGGGGTAGGGCTGGTTTGTGTGACTTTAGTAACTTTTTGTTTCAATTGTTGCAAGGTGATATATAATCCAATATTTTGCATGTTCAAAACCCAAGTGACAATTGTTGCATCTTCCTATTTTATTAACACACCTTGGGGGCTTACTTTCTTGCTTCTAATTGAGGTGATATGAAAGTGAACTTAGTGGAATGTTCCAATATTTGCAAAGATGTGTCCCCTATCCATTGCATCCATGTCATATTCTAGTTGTTGATTTGTCCACTTGGCTTGCTTAGATGCATTAGGAATTTTGTTAGTTTTGGCTAAACTTTGTATTGATGTTATGGGAGGATGGCATTATTGTTGCATTAGTGTTAAGGTTGGTTGTGAGTGTTGAGTTTCATGTGTTCTTTGGGTGATAGGTTGAGGATGTTAATTTTTTTGGTCTTCACATAAGGTACCTAAAATACCACTTTGTCATTTTCGTGGCACATTCAAATATGTTGGACGGCAAGGTCCATTCACAATTGGGGTACTAAAAAGAAGTGTTTAACTGAATGTTTTTTTGCAAATGACAATTTTGGATTTTTGTTTATTTTACATTATTATAATTGTAGTGGATTGATGTCATTACACCAAAATGGGTCTTAGTTCACTTAGGGTTTCATTAGATTTTGAATGAATTTGGACATTTTTACCATGGTGAAATTGGTCAACCCCTTGGTGAACAAAAATTAGTTGCTAAGGACATTGAATTGGTGCACTAGTAATTAAATGAAATACAAATTTACCAAGTCATTTCATTTTCTAGTTAATTAATTAAGTAGTATGAAAATCAATTAAATTCAAATTATTTAACATTTAATGTAATATTTAATATTATTGATAAATTCATGATTTTCAACCTTTGAATTATTGACATATGTCACTACTTATGTTAGGTAAAACTAGTTTAGGTACATAGGCCATGTAATCAACCTAAGTAGGCACTTATTCTAAGGAGCCACGTAGGAAAATATTCAATCAACTTACTAGTGTTGACCACAAACACATCATTTGTGAGGTTTCATCCCTTGACTTCTAGGACGAAGGCAAACACCCCTACCATCAAACCACCATACTTGTTGTGATAATGTGTTTCATTACATTTTATTTATCAAATATTTCATTTTAAATGTTAAAAAAACATAAACTTTGAAAATTCATATTTTATTGAGATTTTCTCCAAATGAAATGATTAAAGTTTAATTACATGTTTTTTTCCATAAATTTATTTCCTTTTGAAAATGTAAAATCATTTGAATTTTTTTTTTTTAATATCACTATTCAATAACATTTCAATGACCATTCTTTTAAAAAAAAAATGTTTAATAAATTAATATTTTTTACTAATATAATAATACTATTTATGTTAGGTTATTTTCAACTATTTTAGGGCTACTCTTCATTGTTCTAAGTTATTTCACCCTAGGTTACTTTCAATTATTCTAAATTACTTTTGGTTATTTTGTGTTATTTTTGGTTATTTTAAGTTATTTCACCTTAGGCTATTTGCAATTATTGTAAGTTATTTTATGTTATTTTTGGCTATTGCAAGCTATTTCACTTTAGGTTATTTGCAACTATTATAAATTATTTTTGGTTATTCTAAATTATTTCATCTTGGATTTTTTTGGCTATGTGAGGTTATTATTAGTTATTTTTTACTATTGAAAGTTATTTCACCTTATGCTATTATTGGTTATTCAAGGTTATATTACCATAGGCTATTTGTGGTTATTTTATTGGTGGCTAATGTTGGTTATTATATTAATGGTTATTGGTGCCTATATATTTTATTGGTTGCTATTATTGGTTATTATATTGGTGGCTATTGGTGTTTATTTTATTGGTGGTTATTGGTGACTATTGGTGCTTATTTTATTGGTGATTTTTGGTGTTTATTCTATTGATGGCTATTGGTGGCTATTTTATTAATGGTTATTAATAATTATTTTATTAATTGAACTATTTTATTAATGACTATTGGTGGATATTGGTGATTATTTTAGGTTAAATTATCATAGGTTATTAATGGTTATTAGTGGTTATTATATTAGTGCTATTGGTGCCTATTTTATTAATGGGTATTAATGGTTATTGATGGCTAGTTTATTAATGGTTATTGTAGGTTATTCTATTGTAGGCCATTATTGATTATCTTATTGGTGGCTATTAATGGCTATTTTATTAATGGCTATCAGTGATTATTTTATTATAAGTTATTGTTGGCTATTTTATTATAGGCCATTGGTGGTTATCTTATTGGTGGCTATTTTATAGGTGGTTATTAATGATTATTTTTTTAATGGCTATTGGTGACTATTATATTATAAGCTATTGTTGGATATTTTAGGCTATATTATTATAAGTTATTACTAGTTATTTTATTGTATGCTATTTTAAGTTATTTTTCATCAACTATTATTGGTTATTTTAAATTATTTTACTTTAGGTCATTATATTATATTTTAAATTATTTGAATTTTTTAAATTAAAGATAAAATAACTCATAATAACATAAAGTAGAATGATGTTGAATACCCTAAAGTATAATTTGAAATAACATATATTAAATTAAAATAAAATAACTTAAAGGAAAAAAACCTATAATAAGATAACTAGGATACCTTACAATATAATAATGCATAATAATTTAGGATATAATAATTTATAATAGTCTATAATAATTTAAAATAACTTAGGGTATAAGTTAGAATAATTAAAATAACCTAAAATAATATAAGGTATATCATAAAGTAGCATAAGGTATTTAAAACAACAACATAAAAAAAACTTATTTACCACAATAAATTATAATAATGAATTATGTCAATTGGTAGTGAAACATGATGTTTACATAGTGATATTATAATGAAATAATTTTAATTAGGGTGAAATTACTAAAATGCAATGAATTTATTTCACTTTTAAAATCCCATATTGATTTAGGCTAATGAACTACACACTACTTTTGTAATAGTGAAAGCAAAAAATTCATTTTTTACACCATTTGATTAAAAAAATGTTTAATGGGTTCAAAATGTCTAGCTTTAAATGTAGGTCACATGTGAAGGAAAACATGCCAAAAAAATGTTTAGTTGTCCATTGAAATTCATTTTGGGATTTTCTGAGATTTTTTGCATTTATGGCATTAAATTAAAATATTCATACACAATTATCTATGGTTGTGAAAAATCACTACTAACACATGAATTATTTTATATTGGACTATTCAATTTTTTTCACTTAAATTTGTTTCATGTAAATGTTATTTGTAAAAAGTAGTTTTAAAAAACCCTTAAGTTCTTTTTTCCTTTTTTGGTACCCCAACCATGAATGGACCTTGTAATTTGTTAATGATGCACCCTTAATATGTTGTGATGATCCCTATAGGGCCTCATTTTGCATTGGTGCATTCAATTTAACCCTTATTTTCTTGGCCCCAATTTCCAAGAATTCAGAGTTTGTTCAGGTCTTACAAGACATACAAATGTGTTTCATGTATGAAGACCAAGATATTGAAAAATGTATTAAGTCTAGATATAGTTCAATTCAGTAAGTTCCTAAATTCTCGTTTGAAATAAATAGTTCATATAATTTAACAGAATCTTTCCAATCTAATGTGACATTAGTTGTGAATGTGCTAGTAGTGTGAATGTATTTCAAAATGCATCATGATGGAAGAAAAGGAAATCCATGATTTGTGTTATTATTAGAATGTCACGGATGCCAATGCCATGTTCATTCATTTGAATGTTCATCCATAACTTGTATTGAACTTATATTTAATTATTAGTTTAGTTTCAATTCACTTTTAGTTAATTTCTAATTAAGTTTTAATTCATTTTTAGTTAAGTCCTAGTTAATTTCAAGTTAAATTCTAGTCAACTTTGAGTTAACCTTTAATTAACTATTAGTTAAATCCTAATTAAGTCCAAATTAACTCCCAATCAACTTTGAATTAAACCCCAATTAATTTTTAGTTAAGTCCAAGTTAATTCCCAATCAACTTTGAATTAATCCCCAATTAATTCCTAGTTAAAACTTAGTCAAATCTAAGTTAAGTCCTAATCAACTTTGAGTTAAGCCTCAATAAACTCGTAGTTAATTCCAAGTTAAGTTGTAGTTAACTTTTAGTTAATTTTTTGTTAGATCCTAGTTAATTTTAATTAACTTCTATTTGATTCCTAATTAAGTT
>Ga0116229_10016265_pt1 | contig 10004 bp, 4 predicted proteins | sample S1TSphgellanicum_3_FD_87313 | JGI IMG/M metagenome (GOLD analysis project Ga0116229, IMG submission 87313) | Host-associated microbial communities from peat moss isolated from Minnesota, USA - S1T2_Fc - Sphagnum magellanicum MG | ecosystem: Host-associated > Plants > Peat moss > Unclassified... | reverse complement strand
TTTGTTATTGTTTGGTGATGTTCTTTAACATTGTTTGTTATTTTTGTTTTTTTCCATCACCTACTATTGTCATTATTTGTCATCTCGTGTTGTTGGTCTTGAATCACAATCATTTGTTGTTGCTGATTTATGCCATCACATGTCGTTGCCATTTTATATTAGGTACTTACACTACTATCTTTTTCTTCTTGGTGCTAGTACTTTTTGCCATCACATGTTGTTCTTATGAGTTGTGATGTTAGGTAGTCCCCCTTGCTTTTGCTTTGTGCAAGTGTTCAAACTAGAGCACATGAAGCTTAAACTTAACCAACAACAACAACCAAAGGAATTTTTATTTTTTAAAAAAAAATTATTGTTTTTTCTTTCCATTTATTTCATTATGATGTTCATTGTGTAGAGTTTTATTTGCTTTTATTTGTTTCGTTTTTTTACTTATGGAAACTTTTGTTTTTTTAAAAAACATGTTTTGTCTTATAGAAAAAAATATGGTTATATCTTTAATCTATTTTTTCCAAGTATAAATCCCAATTTCTTTCGTTTTTTCTATGTTTTTTCATATAGACATACTTTTTTTGCCGAAAACTTGATGAAGCAAAAAGTCTTGTTATAATAGAAAAGGAAAACCAACTATTAAAGAAAAGGTGTGATACATCTAGAAGTTTTACTTCCATTTTTGTTATTACAAAGGAACCTTTTGAAAAAAATGATGTGTAATAAAAACATTTTTTTGAGCATTTGGGGTTTTCAATCTTGAAAAATCATTTACTTTTGTAATTTGTGAAGAATATTTGGTTAAAGTGTTTCAATACATGCATTCGAGTCCAATAGTTTTTTTTCCTTCCAAAAGACAAATTTCACGAGAAATGTTGCCTAAGTTAATGGAAAGTAAAAAACTAAAAGTTCATATGTTTTGTTAGTTTCAGCAAAATGTGAGTTTGTAACTAGAAGTTAATTGTTGGATGTCAAAAGGTGCACATGATATCTTTGCATTAATGATCAATTTTTAGGGGGTTGATTGGCAACCAAAACATATTACCCTTGAACTTTTTGAAACCATAAATATTCGCAGTCAAACATTGGTTAAAACTTTGATTGAAATGAACTGGACAAATATGATTTTAAAAAGAAAATTCTTACCTATATGAACTATGAGGAGTTTATTTTCATTCCTTCTGACATCCTTGCATAAAATATAATCTTATTTATTTATTTTCCTTTGCAAATTTGTTAATAATGTTATCATTTTTCAAGAAGATTTATTGTTCAAAGAAATCATAATATTTTGTTATAATTAATAGAATATTATATAAGGATGATTGCAAAAGGGTGAAACACATTACAGTGGACCAAATTAGGTAGTTGAAAGTCCATAAAAAATCCAAATCCAATGTATTTTAGACCCGAAGAAATTGGACCTTGAATAAAAACATTTAAATGATGTTGACATTAATCCCCAAATGGGGTGCAATTTACTAACCTAAATCACAAGGGGATCATAAAAGTGAAATAGGTTCACCCCACCTTAATGATTCCACCTTGGCTAAAGTTATATCATTATCTAATCATCATGTTTCATTATTAATTCACATAATTCATTACTAATTGAAGTAATTCATTATAGTAAATAGGTTTTTTATAATGTTGTTCCTTTAAATACCCTAGGTTATATCTTATGTTATTTTAAGTTATTCCACCTTTAATTATTCATGGTTATTTTAGGTTATTACACCTTAGGTTATTATAAACAATTCCAGCCTAAAATATTTTACGTTATTCTTAACTATTATAAGTTAATTTACTTTAAAATATGTTCAATTATTCTACTTTAAACTACTTTTGATTATTCCCTCAAAATAATTATTAGTTATTCCACTTTAGGTTTTTCTAAGTTATTTTAACCTACATTATTGAATGGGACTGATTGCTACATACAAATTTCAATACCATTAATACAATTCACTAATAAATTTATTAAATTTATTAATAGCCAATCAAATTCATTAATAGTTATTTAGATTCATTAATAATTATTTAAATTCACTAATAGTTAATTAAGAATTTAGGTTAACACCTAAATTGGGCTACTTAGGCTAACCAAGGCCACTTAACGTAAACTAAGAATTAAACCAACTAAACTCATCAATTTAAGGTGCAAATATGAAAGTTTAAACCCCATAATTTCATTCACATCCATGTTTAAGGAACACGTTTTTAACCTTTGAATCATCATTTGAATAAGTGAATAACCTATAGTGGAATAACCTAATGTAACTTAGAATAGTCAATAATAGCTTAGGCTAAAATAACCAAGAATAGTTTACGATGAAATAACTTAGAATAACCAAAAATAACCAAGGGTAAATAATTAAAAATAGCTTATGATGGAATTACTTAAAATAACCAATAATAACATAGTGTAAAATATTTAATAATATTTTATATTGGAATAATTTTAAATAACCAAAAATAACTTAAGGTAACATAATTAAGAATAACAAAAAATAGCCTAAAATAAAATAACCAATAATAAATTATTATATAAAAACCAATAATAACGTAGGATAAAATAATTAATAATAGCTTATAATGGAATAGATTAAAATAGCCAAAAATAACTTAAGGTAAAATAACCAATAATAACTTATAACGGAATAGGCTAAAATAACCAATAATAACTTAAGGTGTCATGGATGCCAATGCCATGGGGTTCAATCCTTCGAATGTTCATCCATGACTTGTATTGAACTTATACTTAATTTTTACTTTAGTTTTAGTTCACTTTTAGTTAAGTCTAAGTTCACTTTTAATTAAATTCTAATTCAATTTGAATTAATTTTCAGTTAATTTCTAGTCAATTTCAAATTAAATCCAGTTAAGTCCCAGTTAAGTCTTAATTAATTTTTAGTTAAGTCCTAGTTAACTTCAATTAACTTTTAGTTGATTTTTAATTAAGTCCTGGTTAACTTCAATTAACTTTTAGTTGATTTTTAGTTAAGTCCTAGTTAACTTCAATTAACTTTTAGTTGATTTTTAGTTAAGTCCTAGTTAACTTCAATTAACTTTTAGTTGATTTTTAGTTAAATCCTAATTAACTTCAATTAACTTTTAGTTGATTTTTAGTTAAGTCCCAATTAATTTTTAGTTAAATTTTAATTAATTCATAATTGATTTTAAATTAAGAAGATTTTCAAGAAATTTTTAATCACATAGTCTTGTTTTGTTTTTTGTATGAAAGTGAGATTTAAACCTTTCTTTTAGCTTTTGTTCTTATGAATCTTTGTGTCCTTGACATAAGGTGTAATAGTTAATTATAACATCTAATGGGATAATTAAAATAGTCAAGGACAATCTATAATAACCAAAAATAACCTAGGGTGAAATAACCTATAATACCTTATGTATTATAACCTAGGATTAATTTGTGGTATTGTAAACATAGTGGTAGGTAACCTACATTAGCTTTAAAATAACCTAGGACAACCTATTAACTTAATTTATGGTAACTTATACATAGTCTAATGTAGCCTACATTAACCTACAAAATAACTTAAAATAACTTACATTATCTTTAAAATAATGTAGGAAATATACCTAAGTAGATTAGGAAAACAAATGTGCACAATAATATGTGGTGACAAAATATATCACTTTTTAAAATTGTGGTTCAATGGTTAAAATTTTGTTGTTTAATTGTGGACATGAGGGGAGGTGAAAGGTTTAAAACCTTACATTTGCACCTTAACTTGAAGGGCTAATTTGGTTAGGTTCCTAACTTAAATTAAATGTTTTTTTAATTAACCTAGGTTTTTAGGTGTGTAACCTAAGTTCCTAATTTAGTATTAATGCATGAATTCAATAAGGTATTAATGAGTTCATTTATCTATAGCAATTGGTCCTTATTCACTAAAGGGTTGGCCATTTCACCATGATAAATTTATCCAAGTTCATTCAAAATTTAATGAAACACAAAATGAACTTGGACATATCTAGGTGTAATGTGAAGTTAACATTTTTTTTCCATGTTCAAGTTCATAACACTCTAATTTAAACCCTTTTCAACACATCTTTTAAATATTGGTGTAATTTTTGTGTAATTTTTTCAAAGTTAGGAATATTACAATAAACTTGTCAAATTTTCATCTCATTTTTGTTATTTTTTCAAAATGCATTTGAGTTATATACAACAAGATTTAACTAACCAAGAAAAACATATAAAACTATGACTTCTACAAAAATCCATTGTAGTGTGTTTTCACTTAAGAATGCCACATCTTTTGACATGGCACAATTTTTTTTTGGTTTATTATTTTGGTCTTGTTTTATCTACTTGTGTTCTAAATCATTTTAGGGGTCATTGGTTGTTAAATGATACACTAAATTTTATTATATTCATAAATATGAAATTCAAAAATAAAATGGAAAATTTCTTAATGGATGAAGATGCAAGTGTTGTTCTTGAGTTAGCATGTTTGGTTTTCCAACATCAAAAAGGAAGTTCACGGGGTTTTGGATTCTTATTTTTCCTTTTTAAAGAAATATGAAAATATAAATGTTCATAATAGACTTCTTGATGTTGGACCCTATATTTAAAAATCTTTATTGGTTATGAGTAAAGGGAGGCCATTGTTGAGGAATATGTTAAAGGTATTTTTATTTCATTCTTATAAAATGTCATCATCATTTGCACCCATTGGTTGAATTTGAAAATGACATTGTTGACTAAGGAGTTGATAAAGATGTAATTTGAATATTTTAAAGATTGAAATAACATTAACAAAAAAACTTGTGAATAATGTTTTTTTGATTTTCGGGCAATATCAAGTTGTTGTCAAGGACACCAAATGTCTTTTTCATGAGAGAAAAATGAAAAAATGTTATTTACAATTGGATTCCATGTCCATAAAATCTTGGGGATTATTGGATCATAAATTGAGATGAAGAATTTTTTTAATCCATTTAAAATTATTACTAATTTAAGGAGATGTCATTCACAATTAGATAATTTTTAAAAATTATTTTTTGAGTAAAAATTGGCTGAATTATCTTAAGGTTGGTTGCAATAAAATTTGGCAAAACTAATTGATATTGATACAAAATAAAAAAGGATTGGAGTTTGAAGGAACTTTTCAAAGGGATGAAGTTATGAAAATGTAAATTTTCATAAAATTTTAACATATTTTTATTTTATCAATGTCAAAAAAATCATTTTTAATAAATGTAAAAAGGATATTAAGGTTGTGGGAATTGGATGTGAAAACCACCTATTATTACATTTGTGAGAATTGTTATGTTTGAGAAATAGTTGGGCATGGAGAAACTTGAAATCTTGATACCATGTTTGGTTATTTCCAACCCAATTTTTTAAAAAATCATTATAGTTTTCATAACTTTGTATAAGAATTGGAACCAACCACTTCTATAAAAAAAAAGTGAAAACCACCCAACCTTGGTATAGACTTTACATTTAACTTAATGCATTTTCCCTTATTCGTTGACCATAGATTCAACCCATGGAAATTTTCCATTGCAAATATTTTGAAACACCTTAATTTTGTTCATAATCCTTTTCCTCTTAGTATTTTCTAAAAAATTGCATTAGAAAGAAGTTGAATAGAAGAGACAAGTTTTGGGGTTTGGTTGTTACTAAAGGATGTTACATTGGTTGTTTTCGTTTGAACTTATGGAACTTGAAGTTTTGAAGTGGTTGCAAAGGTGGGATGTTCATTGTTCAATGAATAGGATTAAAAAAAAGGGACAACAAGATCAAAGGACCACTAAACCCTAAACTTTAAATCTTTCAATCACACACAAAAATGACAATGTTTGATTGAATTTTCAACATTTGATTGAATACAATGACGGAAATGACTAAATGTAATGAAAAAATAACAAATACTTGTAAAAGTTTTGAAATTTTATTTTTATAACAATTGCTTTATAAAGCTTTAGAGCCTTTTTGATGATTTGCAAGTTTTGACCCCACCCCCCATTGCAAATCAACAAAGCTTACAAGTCACAACATGTAGCTGGTAATGCATGTTGCACAATGCACACATGAATCTAGATTTTATTCACACCAAAACAATTTGGAGCTTGAAGGTGGGATTTTAAGAAGCAACAAATAATGAAGATTAATAATATAGGGTGCATGCAATAGCAACAAGATCTTGCAACAATGTTCAAAATTGTAAGTGTAGGTTGCAACAATCAAACAAAAATTAAGGTTTATAATTTTAAATCATTGAAGCTTAAAATTTGATCATGATTCACCTTGCTTGATGCATTTTGTCTTCAATGATCCAACTTTACACCTTGAAGGGTCCTTTGGACATTGAATGAGTTTGTTAAACTAACATATTTTAACATTAGATTTAACATCCTAAATTCTAACTACACAATATGATGATGGTGATCTCAAATGCATGATGAACATTGTTGAAAATGACCATTTTGTAAATAAAAAAATGATGAACCCTACATAACATTTGTCATTGTTTTGACAATAAAAAACAATGATGAATAGGTGTTAGTGATAATGGATGATTTGATGGAACATTTAATGATTGGATAACTTTGAAACTCACCATGTGTGACAATAGGCATTAGGGTTTAGGAGAATGCAGATGAAACTCATTCATGGGTATGTAGCCTTTGGGTCATTATGCCCTAATTATTAAACATAGAGATAGAAGTTCTAGGTCAAAATATAATGAAAATTTGTCACTAAAAGGAACATTGGTACCCAAGTCTAGAAATTAAATTATGTTTCTTACTTAATTCATGTCTTGACATTTTGTTGTTAGGGTTTAGGGATTACTTTGCCTTTTGAAGAGTTTCATTTTTTCCATTTAATCCATTTTCCATAAAGTTCAAATGTTTACATGCACTAAATCTTGAGCTTTTTGTTTTTGTTAAAATTTTAATTTTGAAGAATATCAAAATTGAGGATTCAAAGAAAATAGTTGGAAAAAATTACTAAAATAATTTGTTATGGAAAATTGTGTCCATCCAATTAAATGCACATAATTTTATTATTATTATTATTTTTGCCAACACTTTTCTTTCCAGGATAAATGCACGAACATGAAAAAAAAAAACCATTCTTTATTGAATCAGAATAAAACATAGTGAATTATTCTTGAATACATTCATGTAGGAAAAACATATAGTGCCTTCCTTTTGATTTAATATATAGTTTCATGAAAACTTTTGCCCAATAACCTAAGAACCCAAAGGGCCAAAGGGACACCCAATGAATGCCCTAGGTTTCTATTAGTGTTGGCAGTTCTCACTTTTGAGATGGAACCTCAACTTCAGGTTCTTTGAAGTTTAGAAGATGAGAGAACTTGTCCCTCATGGGTATTTCAAAAAATTGAAAATAATAAAATGTTTGGTTATGAGCATTGGCCAAAGAAAAATTCAGAAGTTGGTTAAATCAATTGCTGGTTCTTTCACTTACTAAACTTTGGTCATTAGATGGGTATATGCTATGGAACTGGCCAAAGAACCACGGATAAATTCAAACTCGGGCATGAAATTACAAAAACTACACATACTATATTTTGAGGATGAGCTACGGCTTTCAATCCACACATTCATTTTCTCTTTCTTTTTTTTTCTTTTTCTTTTTGGGGTTATGGGTAACCTTCCAATTCATGTCATTTGAGGGCAAAGGTGGAGAATCCTTTCACCCCAACCTTCGCACCCTTGCACCCCTAATATCCACCCCCATGAAATCATCTTGCACACCTTTTTAGCCTTTTTTTGCCAATGCAAATTTGAGAGTTTGAAAATACGAAAAATAATCTCTTCATCATCACATCATCCATTTGGACCAATTACAAACTTACACATGTACACCCCTATATCATATCAACAAGCCAAAATAATTAGATATGCTGGTGGGGGTTTGGGATTGAGGGTTTTTGGCTTTCAGTATCCTTGGAGAGGAGTAGACAAGCGTTAGTGATGAAGTAGGGAATTTACTTACAAGTAAAGACATTTTATTAAATCTCAGTATGAAACGCTGCAACACAGTATATGAAATGCTGAAACTCAGCATTTAATGCACGAGGTTGGAGACTAATTACAGTGGTTGTACAGTTAGGAGCAGTGAAAATATACGTAGCAGCAGTGGCGGCGTTCAGGAAAAAGGAAAGACACGATGAAACTCAGTTTACCACCAAAATTGAAGGTTTTCTGAGTTTCATCCCCCGTTGAACGCTGATGTTCTGGTATGAAGTTTTATTTTTAATCTCACCCTGAGTATGACCAAACTCAGGGTTTGGGTGCTGTGTTTTTCTTACTTTACGGATAACTCTAATGTTTATAAAAAACCAATAAACACGACTTTTCTGTCTTTGTGGGACAGTTTAAGTGCATTTAGACTGTCGCATTCTTAAATCATTATTAGAGAATGTGGGTGCAATTCATTAGTCCTTGTTCATTAAATTAATGAATTCACTATTTTTTTCATTAGTCCCCATTCATTACAATAAAAAAATTTATTCAAATTTTAATGAAATCACTTAGTGTACAAGGACACATTTTATTATAATGAATTCAAGAATCGATAGGTTTTAAACTTTAAACTTGACAATAAAAATTTCAAAATTTGATTTTATAATAAAAATTTAAAAATTCAGCATAAATAATAAATAATTTTTTTCAAAAAAAAAAGAATTCAATTTATGTTGACACCATTCATGTACTACAATGCTCCAAATAAAACAACTAGCCAAAAAGAATCCTCTCCAGCAATAACGGCCCACCTCGAAATAGAAATGCAAGGCATTCAGGTGAGTCACCAAGTGGATTGAGATCGGGTGACACTGTATACGCCACCTCCAAGGATAAAATCACCAGATCAGCATATTTCTTATTTGCAAGCTACTAGACGAGTGACCTATACTAGCCAAAATAAGCGGAAGCCTGCCCATTCCATGACATTAAAAGGCAGGGAGGGGAACCAGGTTTAAATCAGAGAACCACACGGAACCAATAAATCATCATCTGAGAACCATGGGAGGAGCACATCCGAACGAAGGACCGACCATTCGCCTGCACAATCGACAAGGTGAGCTGAGGAGCACATCCAAATCAACCACTTGCACTATGGGCAAGGTGGGCTGAGGAGCACATCGGACGAAGAATCGACCACTTGCACAATCCGCATGGTGGGCTGATTCGGTCATATTCATGCCAAAAACAGCCATTTTTTGGCCCCTCTCACTTGTTACGTATTAGAAAGGAAGGTCTTTGGAGCCCTTTGCAGGCCATTCCATGTTAACACAATGATGGAAAAAATTGTTGGCTTTGCCTACCAAGGCAAGAAGGATATTGTGTTTAGATTCATTTTAGAGTATAGTAGCTTAAAGGGATTTTGGCCCTTAAATAATAATAATAATAATAGGTCTATTTTTTATGTAAGGATTTTTGAAACATGATATTTTGGCTTGTGTTGAAACTTGATATTAGTTCTAGAGTTATAATATTTTGAAGGATTTTGGTTTTTTTTTTAAAGGATTTTTTTGAAGATTATGTTTTTGCATGATGAAATCATTATAACAAAAGGTGCCCATGTATGCTAAGTGATTTCACTAAATTTTGAGTGAATTCATTGGTTATAATGAATGGGGACCAATGAAAAAATAGTGAATTCATTAGTTTAGTGAACAAGGACTAGTGAACTGCACTCACATTTTGTAATAGTGAATATTTGAATTTTCATAATTCTTTTTTTGCCTTAAGATATTACTTTTTAATGTAAATGGCAAGGCTACAGTGTCACATGCCCCTTGTTTGTTGTTAGGAGTTTTTGATGATGAAACCCTGGCAAGCTCCGTGACACAAAGCACCAAACAAAGGGAAAAAGGAAGAACAAACAAAGAGGACCCAAGTCCGAGCCAGAAGAGCAAAACCCAAAGTGGCACTTAAAGTGTTGGATGATTGACAACTCTACCCTAAGCTGAAAACAATAAAAATACGAAAAAACAAACAAAATT
>Ga0116229_10016262_pt1 | contig 10005 bp, 7 predicted proteins | sample S1TSphgellanicum_3_FD_87313 | JGI IMG/M metagenome (GOLD analysis project Ga0116229, IMG submission 87313) | Host-associated microbial communities from peat moss isolated from Minnesota, USA - S1T2_Fc - Sphagnum magellanicum MG | ecosystem: Host-associated > Plants > Peat moss > Unclassified... | reverse complement strand
TAGGTTGTAATAGGTAATTAATTAGTATGTGGGTGGGTGGGTAAATAGGCAAGTAGGTATGTAATAATTAATAAGTAGGTGGGTAGGTAGGTAGGTTGTAGTAGGTTAGGTGGGTGGGTAGGTTGGTTGGTTGTAGTAGGTGAGTGGGTGGGTAGGTAGGTTGTAATAGGCAAGTGGGTGGGTAGGCAAGTAGGTAGGTAGGTGGGTGGGTGGATGGGTGGATGGTTGGGTGGGTGGCTAGGTAGGTAAGTAGGTGAGTGGGTGGGTAAGTAAGTAGGTAGGTAGGTAGGTGCGTGGGTGGATGGATGGATGGTTGGGTGGGTGGCTGGGTAGGTAGGTAGGTTGTAATAGTTGAGTGGGTGGGTGGGTAAGTAGGTAGGTAGGTAGGTGGGTGGGTGGATGGTTGGGTGGTTAGCTGGGTAGGTAAATAGGTGGTAATAAGTAGGTGGGCGGGTGGGTGGGTAGGTTGTAGTAGGTAAGTAAGTGGGTGGATGAATGGGTAGGTAGGTTGGTTGGTTGTAATAAATAGGTTAATGGGTGGGTAGGTAAATAGGTATGTTGTAGTAAGTAAGTATGTAGGTAGGTTGTAATAGGTAGGTGGGTGCGTGGGTAGGTAAATAGGTACGTGGGTGGGTGGGTAAGTAAGTAGGTAGGTGGGTGGGTAGGTAAGTAAGTAGGTAGGTGGGTGGGTGGGTGTGTGGGTAAGTAGGTAGGTAGGTATGTTGTAATAGGTTAATGGGTGGGTAGGTATGTATGTATGTAGCAATAACATTGGCCATCTTGATTGAATGTCCTATTTGACTAAAGTTCCATTAGTCATTTCGACTAAAGGTGTCATGTGTTTCTTTCCAACTTGATTAAATATTCCATTTGATTAAGTGTCATTGGCCATTTTAACCAAGGTTGTCAAATTTTTGTCCAATTTGATTATATGTCCAAGTTAACAAATAATCAAATAGGTCATTTCAAATGTGTTGACTGGTCAAAATGTACACATGTCATTCAAGCCCTGAGCCTCTAGTCAAAATGTACATGTTCATTAATAATAAAAAATTAATCAATCAACTTGATTTGTTTGAAAAACCAAGAATTCTAGTAGTGGGGGCTACACCTATATTTCATTTTTTTTGTTGGAACATTGTTTACAAACCATTGCAGTGTAAGGAATGTGGGGAAGTGTGTGGCTTGCCCAACAAGTTAACAAGGTGTACAACTTATGGATTAATCATTCCCCACATTTGTGCATACTATAATGCAAGATCCTTGGGGTGAAAGCTACATGCTTTCATTTGTTTATATAATTAATGTTAAAGGTTATAATGGGTTTAATTAATGGCCAAAAGGTGACAAGGCAACTATCCAATTTGTTCCTACATTGTAGGTCCAATTGACCTCATAGGCCTAATTTCCAACAAATGTGAATGTGTGATTGAAGAAATAAGTTGTAAATCAATTTTGGTGTTATTGCAGATGTTTTAGATTTGATCATCAGTTACCGTTTGTGATGGTGAAATCAAATTGATGGTCAATAAACCACATTTGTTGTGTTCACAATGTGCACAAGTTGTGTTGGCCTTATGAAATTAAGGTTAGGTTAAATGCACATATTCAATATCTTTGATCATTAGTTATCCCATTATTTGTTTGTGATGGTGAAATCAAGTTAATGGTTGATAAACCACATTTGTTACATTCACAATGTGCATAAGTTGTGTTGGCCTTATGAAAGTAAGGTTAAGTTAAGCACACATCTTCAACATTTCAATTTAAGGTTAAGGTTTGGTTACCCAAATTTAAAGTTAAAGTTCATCATGGAGGTGACACATGATATCAATATAAGGGATACTTTGAAAGGTATTAATGGGTTTAAGAGGTGGTAAATGTGTTCAAACCACCCACACCACCATCATTCATAATTAGGGGGAGATTTTTTAGACTCATTGATAAGTTCACCTCCAAGTTTGGTCATTATATAATACACCATTGTTGTGGACATGGATGAAAATACACCATTGTTCTGGACATGGATGACATGTATGGAGCCACCAAGGGGCCCCATTAGTATTTGGGGGCAATTAACATCATTAAACTAGATAATTTTATTTGGGGGAAATTTGATAATTGGTGTGATATGCAACAAATGCATAATCCCTAATGTTGCATATCATTTACATGTTTATTTATTCACATCTTTCATGGCACGGAAGAATTTGTTCCAACATCTAGAAAATTTGCCTATGGATGATTACAACAAATTCATGCATGCCGATGAAATTCATATTGAAGAATGGTGATTTTACTAGTCCCCCAACTATGTGTCTATTATTAAAATATTACAATCCCAACACTGACTTTTGTTTTAGATGTGATCACAACAACTTCTAATAACAATTTGGCCGTTGGGGGTGAAAATGCTACTAGTAGTGGGGTCATGGGAAGTGGGGTAGCCATTGTGAGAAGTGGTACTAATCCTTCCAATCATATTCAAGATTCATTGTCGACATTTAACCCGGTTGTGGAATTATTCCAATAATTGTCAATGAATTATGAAATGGTTAAAAAGGAAAAACTACAAAGTTTACAAAAGTTATAGCATAAGCCATATGAAGGCTTGTGAGAGACTCATGCACGAATGCTTAGGTTGATAACAATGATACAAGGCATTATGGAAGCCTAGGCAATTCAATTTTGGTATGAAATTTTCAACAAAGAGCTTCAACATTAAATGCCATGTTACTTCATCCCACACAACCCTTGATGAATGTGTCCCAATTGTTAAAATGCATCGATGTGAACATGGTGGGGAAATGGGTGGTGATGTTGAAGTTTAATGAGGACAACCAAAGGAATTCCCTAACACCATTGATTCAATAGTCACAAGGCCAAGCAAATAAGGTTGTGTCACAAAAGGGTACGGGAACCAAACAAGAACCATGTGGTTGAGTCCTCATCATATTCCATGGAACAAGGAGGAGAAAACAAATGTTCAAGGTGTGGTGGCCTACATCAAAAGTGTAATTGTTCCACTCCACTTTAAGCCATGACCACTTCCAACCTTCACCCCAATCAACCTTGTTTCCATTATAATATATATGGGCATGATGCAAAGCATTGTTTCACATTGCACCCAAAGTTGGAATAGGGCTAATCACAAACCACCAATGCCAATTAAAACCAAGGTTCTAAAAAAGGCAAAAAAGGGATATGTGTGGTCAACAAAAGGTCAACCAACAAAGGGTTGTCCACCAAGCTAACTCCAAGCAATCCAACACCATGGAGGACATATTTGCATAATTGAAAGCCTTAATTATGAACATGGTGGTCTAGGTGTGCCAACATGAACCAACACCCACAAGTGCATCAACTAGCCATTTTGTCCAAACAATGGGCTTCAAATTTTCATGTACTTCAATCAATCAACTTTTTTTAGTTTTTGACCTATGAATTTTCTTTTGGCGCCATTTTTTTCCTAAACCTTGACTTCCATACTACCTTTTGACCAAGTTACTTTATTAACCTAGCTATTGAATTGACCTAACTACCTTACCTACCAATTAACAACTAACACCCCCTCCTACTTACCTACCCTCTATCTTTTCATTGGATCAACTTTTACCCTTTATGCGAAATCCTTTATTTCTTTTTAACTAAAATTTTATTCTTGGCAAAACCTATATTTTTTCATGGCTAAGCTTCTACCTCTTAGTAAAACTAATATATATTTTTAGCTAAACTTCCATATTTCGGCTAAACTTATTTAGTTTTTAGCTAAATCTTTACTTCTTGGCCAACTAATATTCTTTATTAGTTAAACTTCTACCTTTTGCCAAAACCTCTACCTCTTGGCAAAACAAATATCTTTTTTCAGTTAAATTTTTACATGTTGTAAAAATATATTTACTTGTTAGTTAAACCACAACCTTTCAACAAAACTTATATTTTCTTGGTTAAACCCTTATCTCTTAACAATATTAATATCTTTTATTGGTTAAACTTTCACCTCTCGACAATACATTTATACTCTTTTCCTAAACCTTTACTTCTTAGCCAAACCAATATCTTTTCTTGCCTAAACTTTTACCTTTGGCCAAAACCATCTCTACTTTTTTGGTTAAATGTTTATCTTTTGGTTAAATTTTTACATGTTGTGAAAACCTATTTTTTTATTCGTTAAACCACTACCTCTCAACAAAACCTTTACTGAACAAGAAAACATGTTTTTTATGAATTGTACTATTCAATTACAATGGGAGAACGACTAGAAAATGGCATAAATGACTTTAAAACAATTATAAAAATGAATATAGTTGAATAAGACTAATCATAAAAGACATGTTTCGACATTATGACCTTTTCTTAACTAAACCCTTATCTCTCAACAAATTTAATATATTTTCTTAACTAATTTTTCTCCTCTTGGCTAAACGTTCATTTCTTAGCAAAACCTCTTTACTTTTTGGCTAAATCTTTAACTTTTAACCAAACCATTTTATTTATTTATTTGCCTAAATTAAAACTATTTTTCACCAAAACCTCATTACTTATTAGCTAAACCATTACTTCTTGACAACAAATTTACCTATTCTTATTTAAGCCCCTATTTTTCGATAAAACAAAATTCTTATCTAAACTTCCACCTTTTAATAAAACTTTTATATTTTATGGTTAAACCTTTTACCTTTTGGCAAAACCAATATATTTTGTTAGCTAAACTTTTATGTTTTGGAAACCTTTTTACTTATTAGCTAAACAATTAATTACCTTTCAACAAAATCTTGACCTTTTATTAACTAAACTTCTATCTTTCAACAAAATTGATATATATATATATATTTGGCTAAAACCCTATCTCTTGATTAAAAAAATATGTTTTATTAATTAAATTATACCTATTCACCTATACATTTAAAATGTGATATTTTATCCCCACATACGTACATGTCCACCCATCTATTCACCTACCTATTTGCCCTTACACCTTCCTACCTATTGGCCTTTAAGTAGGTACATATAAAAACCCACCTACATGGCTAGACCTACTTGCTTAATTAACATTCCAATGCACCTTACACTAGCTAAAAACAATGGGGAAAAAAATGAAAATATTGTATGGAATTTGGATTTGTTCACTCAAACAAAAGTCTAAGGGCACGATTAAACTATATATCAACACCCATATAAGGGTATTGTATATATGCATTGGTTTGAAACATTATGTTTTATGGTTTTGTGAAGGTACTACACACATTTTTGAAAAACCAACCCAAATGAAAATACCCCCATTATGATATTGTGTTTAATGATCAGAAAATATCTTCCACTTTGATGAGTTTTTTACAAACCCACTGTAGATGTCCAAGGAATATGGAATTATGCCTCTTTTTTGGCACATTTAATGCATGTTGTATTTAGGTTTGCAAAAATTGTAAGCTTAGATTTAACAATTGACCCTCCCCCCCACAAATGTCGTGTATTCATTGAAGCCCCCTTAAAAGTAATCTATTCAATACCCACATTCAGGAAACAAAACAATTAATATATATGTAGGTAAAAGAAATATAATAATAATAATAATAAGTTTATTTCTTTCTTTTTTTGTCCAATGAATAGTTGACACATGTCATTACCTAGGCTATGTAATTTAAATAAGTAGGCCACCTAGCCTAGGTTGGGTAATTGACACATGGGTTGCATGTATGACAACTTGAACCCCTCACCTTTTTGAAAAATATTCAAGTCTTCAACCCTTGCACCACCGGTCAACATAAATGACAAAGATTGTCATCCATTGATTATGAATAGTTTTTTTCATTACCCTATTGAAATTATTTGGTGTCAATATGTTATTATTAATTAAAATTAAAAATAAAATAATGTATTATTAGATACAATTTTAAGGATTACAAATAATTTAAAACTTAATCACTACATGTTTTAATTTGTTGGAAGGTGACATCCATCATAAGGATGAATTCCCTAATAATGATATCAATGTATTCATGGATAGACAATATGCCATTCATCAAGGAATCGACAATGGATTTTATGCCACTATGGGGCACATTGTCAAAGTTACATGCATTGACCAGTCATTATATCCATTAGGCTTCACACATTCTACCATCACCAAGCCCACAATTATTCATGGATTCAAACTAGGCCACTCAAATTAAAGTCATTAGACATTAAGTTCATCCAATGGAACAACCCTATGAAAAGCATATCCATTTTGGAGTTGTTTAGGGGCATATGTTCAAGGTTAGTTGCAAAACTATAACCTAGCATCAAGGTACAATGGTATCATTGTGTAAAGATATCCATATTTGTTTTTTCTTACCATTTGGTTTGAAGAATGCCTTAATAAATTTCCAAAAATTGATGGATCGAGTGTCAACAGGTGTTAGTTTTGTCAAGTGTTACATTGATGACATCATCATCTTTAATTTGATTCCAAGGGATCACATGTATCATTTGCAAGAAGTGTTTCAAAAACTTAAGGGACATAACCTTAAACTTCATCTAGGCAAATGTCATTTTTTTCACACTCATGTGCAATACTTGGGTTGCATGATTTATCCAAGTGAATTTGGGGTTTACACTTGGCTAAAGTTGAGGCCATTTCACAACTTCCTTCACCAATAGATGTTAGCCAATTATGAACATTTTTAGGCTTGTGTAATTATTATGGAAATTTTGTTAAAAGATTTAACAACCTTGTCAAATTTTTGACCTAATTAACAAGGAATGACCAAAAATGCATATGGAGTGAAGAACATGAAAGGTTTATTTTAACTCTCATTTTGCAATGACCCATACAAGGAAGACCTTTTTAATTACATATTAATTGGAACATTTTAGGGTTGGGAGGAATGCTTACCCAATTTGATGATAATATTTAGGAGTTCATGATGGCATATGCCAAAAGGTCCAACAACAAGATGAAGACTAAGTATTATTCATATGTAGGGGAATGCCCTGTTGTTGTTTCAACAATTTTTCATTAGTGTTATCTTTATGGTTTATACTTTGTTAAGGGGGTAGGATTAATACATGATTTTGGATGAACAAGGCATTTAAGATAGGGATTGATCAAGGATCTTTGTCAGTTTGAATTTTGAATTCTTGTTGGTTTTGATCATGGTGATGTGACTTGGGATTATTCAAAAGGAGAAAGTTTTGGAAAATAAAAGGAGATTTTTGGAGATAAAAGTGAAAGGAGTTGTAGGGACTTGACCATAGATTCTGTTTTAATATACCACATAATTTAATTATTATTTTGGGAATTTTTTTCAACAAAACATGGGATTTTGCTGTAATTTTGATTCATGTTTACAATAATACAAAGAAGTGTAGACTTCTACATTGAATTTTATGTTCATATTGTTGTGTGAATTGTTTTAGTATGAAAATATGATGAAATGAAATGTAATATTGTTTTTGGAGTTTTTTTTAATAATGTATTCTAAAGTACAGATTTTGGTTATATGAAATAACCATGAATATGGTGTTTTAATGAATGGAAATGTTAAGAATGTTGAGAAATAAGGCAAGAATAATGAATGTATGCATGTGAAATGTAAATATGTTGTTACAATAGTGTGAAATATTCTGTTGGAATTAAATTTCATGTCTAACATATTCTTAATAAGAATATTACTTTGACATAGTTCATAGGGCTAGTAGGGTTAATTGGGATGTTGATGGATTAAATTGGAACCCAAGTTCCAATGAAAAGGACACCACTATAGCTCGTTGCGCATGGTGACATGGATTTAGAGGCAATTCCAAGTTGGCATGCTTTTACATACGTATGTACATTATTGAGATGTTTTGGGGATGCACTACATACTAGGTGAATGCAAGATTGAATATCTCAATATTGGCAAAAATTACTTGTTTCATAAATCCATACAAGATTATTTAAAATGATTCAAATGGACATGGTTGTTTCTTTAGAAAATGTTGTTATTTTAATATTTGAATAATACATGTTCAAGTAGCTATAAACCTTTCCAAATTTATGTGAGAACTGATATTTAATGTAGTTCAAGTCATTTTTAAATTTGGAAGTCTTAAAAGGAAAACCCACAAAGTCTAGATGAATAATGACCCATGTAAAGTTTTTCAAAATATATGCTTTTGGGACAAATAAATTGAAAAACAAACAAAAATTGCAACTCATATGGACTTATGAAAATATGGTCAAATTTTAACCGTTCAAAAATCCCTAATTATCAAACGGTTAAACAAATAAAAAATTCTTCATATGAATCTATCATCTTGTATTACATTATATATTGAACCCCAATAACAAATTTGGAATGTGAATCAATATAAGTTTTTCCATTTTGTGATAGTCTTAGTTAGATGACTAGTCCATATTTTTCAATTTCAAAAGTCTATTACTACTAACAAATGAGTTTTTTTTATCAATAAATAACCACACAATTTTTTTCATAATGAAGCTATTGGTCTAGATTCAAATCCCAGTTAAAAAATCTATAGATATATTAATCACCATAAGCATTTGAATAAAGGGTATCTAGGAAAAAAACATTGTTTTGTCACAATAATGAGACACTCAATTTTGCATTCACCTTAATAACATGGGTAATGAAAGTTCCCATGATGTAAACATTGAGTTAGAAGGTGATGGTGGTAAACATTAAATTATGCAAATTTTAAACAAAATTTCCTACCACAAAATTTGCATTTCAATACCTAGGTTTGAAATATTATAAAAAGAAATACAATTTTGATACATTTATAATTGTAACATTAATCTTATTGTTCACATACACAATTATATGATCAAAATAAAACAAAATTCCTACTATTCTTTGTTATTTAAACGAAATGAACATACATCGATTTTTTTAAAAATCACAATAAAACCCAAAATAGTATTTCATATATGAGTTCTTCTTCTTTTTTCCCTCTATTTTTGAAATTTGATCTATGATAATAATCCTTTTCTTTTCCAATACTCCCTATGAACATCTTCATGGAAGAATATTCATTCAAATTTTCTTTCTAAAAAATAATTCAAAATTCTTTTATGTCCTAATCAATTTAGAATGACAATACAAGTTTTAATTGACCCTTAAATTAGTTTTAAATGACAATGCAAATTTCAATGGATGGTGGCTTTGACATACATGAAGATTCACCTTAATTAGCTAAATGAATTTTGCAAATGGCGAAGTAAAGTTTATGAGAATATGGGTTGTAAAAAAACCATACTAAATATCAAAATCTAGAACTACCATGGTTAGTTATAAGGTATAGGTTTAATTGACATAACTCTCTTGCATATTTATTTTTCACCATATTTCATACTATTTGGCCATGAACTTGAAATACCAACTTCAATTTGACAAGATCTTATGGTTATAGTGAATTTGAATGATCCAAAGATGTGGCTTCAAACATGTGAGCAATGAATAGCCTTGTTTTGATGGGTAATGCCAAAGGTTATGGAGAATTTGGCAATTGTTCAACATTGCATTATGCCACTAGTTGGGGAGGTGGTTATTGACCTTGAGTCTATAGATTCAAGGTAGGAGATTATGTGTACTTGTAATAAACAACACTAACTATGTTGGATGTGATTATGGGATATGTCATTTTTATAGGTGCAAAAGGTTTTATTTTCCAAAATGATGTTGTTGAAAGGTTGAGATGGTCAAACATGGAAGGACCATGTGCATAATTGGGCACCATGTCATCTTCCCAATGTGCATGGCCAAATTGACCTATCTTATATCATCATATTAAAGCTACAATGTCTGTCTGTCCGGGCAGTGCCTGGAAAATTCTTCCAGTCATAACTTCCTTAGATGTAACTGACTCTAGAGAAAAAAGAAATCAGGGGCAGTTTGATTTTTTGAGGAGCTTCCCTAGATGTAACTGACTCCAAATAAAAAAGAAATCAGGGGAAGACCAGAAAAAAAAAATTTAGGCCTTGGACAGCCCAGAATCTTTTTTTTTTTTTTTTTTTTTTTT
>Ga0116229_10016261_pt1 | contig 10005 bp, 8 predicted proteins | sample S1TSphgellanicum_3_FD_87313 | JGI IMG/M metagenome (GOLD analysis project Ga0116229, IMG submission 87313) | Host-associated microbial communities from peat moss isolated from Minnesota, USA - S1T2_Fc - Sphagnum magellanicum MG | ecosystem: Host-associated > Plants > Peat moss > Unclassified... | reverse complement strand
AATTTCATGCCCATCCTCATCCTGGCCATTCTCAGTCTCCTTGATAGCTTCTTCCTGTATCTCACAGGCTGTCTTTGCATATCACTCCAAAAACTCTTCCTCAGTTTCTCCATGTTCATCATTTGAGTTGGCAGACTCTGAACCCTATAATGCAGAAGACTAGTCATTCCTCTTGACCACCATATCCAACCTTTCTACTGTGTCCCATTTTCCTCAAAGTGATTTGACAAAGCTGTATTGGCTACATATGGCCTGTCCCATCGCCTAGGACAGATAATTGACATTCATTTTCAAAGAAGGATAAGGTTTGATAAGGTATTATTCATAGGGACAACTTGCCAAAGGAAGATAATACCTTGGCTTGTTTGGAATTTATGTTCAGCAGTATTAGACATACATCTTTGCTGTCACTGTCTCCATCCTCATCATCTCCATTGTCATCAGATCCAGATTCTGAGTGACTTTCATCAGTCTCTGAGGAGTCTACCTTGAGGTCAGCTGTAGCTTCTAGGAGCAAGTGGAGGCAATTGTGCACTGCCTTAAATACCTTACGGCACTGTAATGTATCGGAATTGATCATGTGCACCAATACTTTCTGCAAACCAATGACTGCCCCCAGCACAATAACTCATATCAGTTTTCACCATGTCCACCAAGCTAATTTTAGGGAACTGCTGTAATCTCAGCACCAGCTGTGAGAAATGAAGAGTACTCAAAAAAGCTTGCAGATTAGTGTCAGATTTGCTTGTCACAACATGGAAGCTTACCAGCAAGTTTCATCTCTGACTTCAATGACAAGCCTGGGTCAGATGCACTTTCAGCTAACCCAGCCAGTGCCTCAGCCCATGTTAGCAAGCCTTGAGAAGCACCATCTTCTGTTACATTACTACTGCCATCTTCTTCAACTGACAGGATCTTCACCACATGTTCAGGTAGGATAATGAAACACACTGTGATCAGGAGACTGAGAGGCTTCACCAATGGAACATTTACACTTGTCAGCTGCAGGAAGCAGCATGTAGCAACTCCGCAGAAGCATGGAACAAGAATTTTTGAGGTCCCTTCTCCTTCAAATGAGAGTAGGCATGAGTGCAGCAGCATGCATGCCAGCAGGCTGTTGGGCAGCCATTCAATGGCCGTGGTGAGGAAGATGACCAAACATTCAAGTTGGACCATTGGGCAACCTGAGGTGCTGGTGGAGGTGGTATCCCATACTTTGTAAAGTGGAACATGGGACATCTTCCCTGCAAAACAGACTGTAGTTAAGCCACTTGACAATCTGAAGTTTGTGAAATGTTTATTGTAGCACTTTGCCTCTTCACTCAACAATAGTAAGGAGCCAAGTTGAGGAGAATGCCCTTGTTTAATGCTCTGTTTGAGCTTCAGGACTAAAGCACCAGGAAATGACATCCCTCACCTCTACTGCTGTTTCACCTGAGCATGATTTTGTGAGTATGATGCAAATAGTACAGGAGAAGGTGTTCACTCTCCATCTCTCTGGGTCTATTGTCACAAGGCCACTGCAGGCAGGATCTCATGAATAAGTGTGTGCATACAACAACTCTCTTGAGGCATGAGATTTTGACCTCCAAATCAAACAGCCTCGAGAACAAAAGAACAAGATCTAGATTACCTGCAAAGCAACAGCTTCCTCTTGGAATCAAGACAGCTTCACCTTCCTTGTCTTCCCATGCATTCCAATCTGCCACCAGGTGCCCATACTTGCAGCAGTGGCTCCTCTTTCATGGTGGTAGCTGCTGTTGAGTCTGGCATGTACCTCAAGGTTGCAGCCAAAAGCACAGAGCATCACTCAAGCATGATGGAGGTGTAGCTTTTGTTTTGTCAACCTCCTGCATACATGACACCAAGCATATGGAATTGTATGTTGCCGATGCAAATTGTAGATCAATCTATATCAGGCAATTTCAAGTGCTCTGGGCAGAGTTTTACATCCGTTCTGTGAACAACAAGATGCTCCTCATCTTATTTTTACCTTCCCACAAATAAGAGTTTTCTGACAAAATGTTGAAGCAGCTCACAAAAAGATTTACAGACCTCTGCAGGCATCAGCCATGCTAGCTGCAAAAGCTCAGAAAATGTGTTGGCTACTGTTGCAAAACCAGTTTACCAGTTTGCCAGTGCCTTGCCATCATCCTCATCAGGCTCTGCACCATCCCATGTCTGGACCAGTGAGGCCACTGCCACAAACCCAAGTTCAACCATCTGTTCAACACATGGTGCACAGTTTAGGGCAAGTAAGAACATGGTTGGCAGAACATAGGAGTCCTCAAGAAACTGCTTTTGTTAAAAGGGGATGGTGCTTCGATACCTGGGGCCAGGGTTCAGGATGAGGAGGGATGTGCTTGGATATCTCCCCTTGGACTGCAGCAGCAACAGCTGATACATGTTGAGCAAGATGGTCCTCCCCTGCCTCTGCAACTGTAGCCAAGAGCTGCAAAGAGATTGTTGCCTCTCCTTCTTGCTTGTGAACAGAGGTCAAATGATAACAGTGATGTCTCCACTAACCCAGAAGTCACTTATTCTGTGGAATAGGAATTGAGTGAAGAAGTGTATCATGCACTACTGAAGGCACTGCAAGTACCCAGTGCTAGCAATGTGTCCTGGCAGCCTGTGAGAGCATCTGCTGCAGCAGCCCTCTCTTCACTCCTTCAGGCTTTGATTTCAAGTTTCCCTTCACTCTTTGTTGTGAACAAGTCCTTAAGATAGTGGCTTTTGCTGCAGATACAGTCGTCTACAAAGCAAATGCATGATTAAGGTGTCACTTGACAGTCCCTTGTCATCAGATATACTTTAAATGTCACTAGAAGCTCTATAGAACAGCAATTTGGCTGGAGTTGCAGGAGGATTCTAAGCCCATGCAATGGTTGCCCCTACTACAAGCTACAATAGCCAGGGAAGTTTTCCTCTCATATTGAAGTTGGAAAAATGAGGTTGGTGGGATTAGCAAATCAAATGCCATTACCCGCTCATTGTGCCTCAAAGAAAACTCAGCACCCTTATCATTGCTGACATGAGGAGTTGGAGACCTATAAGATTGTTGAGAGTGTGAAGAGTTGTAGGACACAAAATGCAATCATGTGAGTTTGATCTGCATTGTAGCTCAGAAACGTAAAAGATGAGAAGTTTGTTACAGTAAGTTTCCTTTTTAAGACTATAACCCCAAAGACCCAAAAATGCTGCTCCCTAATAAGAAAGAAAAGAAATTGCTTACCTCAGGCAAGCAAAATGCCAGCTACCCCAGAGCCAGTTGGCATTAACCAGGACATATGGAGTTGATGATACCATGGCATATAATGGAAACACTTTAGTTTGGAGCAGTGCAGTCACTGTTTCAGCTGATGGTGTGTGCAGGAACTGCATCACTCAAAGCATGAATTACATTTGTGTCAGGAAGCTACATACTTAGGAGGAAATTTAACATAGCATCCAAAGCAAACTTCTTGTAACAGCTGAGTGAACAACTCTCATTTCATAAAATTCGGGCAGAAAATACAAGCACTTGCAGGCACTGTGCAACATGTTTTGCATAAACTGGGCTTTTCATACCCTTCAAATTTCAGGTTAAACCCATGATGGTCCCTTTTAGCTTTTAGACTCAATGCTTTACAATATGACAGCAAATTGACAAGTTCTGTACATCCATTTTTTCCAGGCATATTATACTCTGACAAGCAATCAGTGACGTGAGGTGGAATATGCAAAGTCTAGATTTTGAAATCATTGATATTTGGACACTGTCTATTCAGCAGAGAAAGAGCCAAAACCTGGTGGACGCCACCATAAGCCATCAGTGCACCATAATAGCTGCAGGCACCCAATGCAAAGGTTACATGCCAAGTCTGCAGTACAGACATCTGTCTTGAATATTGTTACACAGCTTAAACTGCAGCAGGGTTTCTGTTGTTTGCTGCCAAATGCCTCCACGGCTTGCGTTGGATGCTTTGGTCAACAGAGCACAAGCAGGCCAAGCATAATTTATTGGCAAATGTGAGAAACTACACATGATTGGAGCAAGCCAGCTACCATGATGATATCTCCATGATTATGGATCCAATAAGGTGGAACATGATTCTCAACGGAACCCATACACATATGGAGAGTCTATAGAACTCTTAGCATACATGAGCCTACTAGTCATGTCAAGATTTGAGCATAACAACCAAAAAGACAATCTTTGCTAGCAAGTAATATCTTGTGTGGTTGGAGAAGTGATGACACTCCATGGATTGGAAACATGAGCTGATAGACATACTTCACTTGTTCTGAGCTGGGCATAGCTCTGTCATCAGGAAGTGGGCACTGGGACAAAAATGGCATCACCAAAATTTCACCTGCTGTGTTCTGTCCATCCTTCCCTTTGCCTTTCTCCCCTTTCTTCCGCTTTGTGGCAGCTGCTTTTTTGGTCCCTCTACTAGTTGGAGCACATTTGAGTGTTCTGAAGAACCAAAAAAGAGAATAAAGAAAATTCTAAAAAGCCGATGATGTGAAACAAGCAACCAATAAAACTGCAGTCTGTAAAAGAGCTGGGCAAATCTTTTGAATGACAAAATGATGTACAGCATATGGCAGAAACTATACTTTAGCAGTGGCAATGAGACCCAACAGGTTTAACACCCTTTGCTGTGGTGTCAATAGGTCTTCTTTCCACCAACTTGCTTCATCCTGCATACAGCTAATAATTAGATACCACAGTATTCCTGGTGGTTAGACATGATGCAGCTAGGCTTTTGTGTGTGCAATCCAAGTGCAGAAGTTGATGTCCAGACTGGATCAACATGAGCAGGAAAATCTAAGAGAGCAAGCAAGAACTACAGTAGGATTCCATTGCAACAAAAAACCAGAAATGGCTGTGAAAAGATGCTGAGCACTGGTATCATCCTCAGAAATTGAGAGGCATCTCCATATACCATATCAGATGGAAGGTTCTTGCGAAGATATTCATCTTCATCTTCCACCCACTGCAAAATATCCTCCAGCATCAGTATGAGCATCAGAACACAGCTTTCAATCAGCTTAAAATGCAATGCAAATGATCATCAGAAGCTCCAGTTATAGCAACAGTCCCATGCTCAAACCTTATTCATTGTAAGAGCAGGGAAGATTGCATTTTCAACAAGATCCAAGAACTGAGGTGCCATGAGTCACCATCCCTGCCATTCCAAGCAATTGAACACATCCCTATCAGAACTCTTAATTCCTAAAGTGTAATGGCAGGAAGAAGTCAAGGGTCATTTGATTTACTCAGCTTAAAAGGGTTTAGCTCAGAACAGAACAAATACTCTGAGTTTTGTAAGGAGTAGCCAACAAGAAATATGTTTCAACGAGAGTTCATAGAAAAGACTTAAGGGGCACTTACAGGTCCTGTCTAACATTGGCAACAAGGTCAAATGCCAGAGATGGAATACAATATGCTCTTGCATTGGATGGACATCCTGTACAATACACCTTCTTTAGTAAGCTGCCAATCATACCAGGAAAAAGGTAAGGCTTGCAGAATATTCTTAGGTTTGGAAATTTGTTGGGTTGATGATTTGTATAAATGAAAGCCTGGAATTGTAGATGCAGCCTGAAATTCCTGCTTAGACAATTTAGATTATTTCTTTTTATGACACTGAGCAAACTACTTCTTTCATTTGAGATAAACTACTGGTCTGCTGACCTTGGCATTTGCACTTCTTGCCACAATCTTAAGTGATATATTTGACATTGGAGGTAGATACCTACATCAATTCACCCATCATGCTCTAATTTACACTCTTTCTATTTTCAAAAAGGAGAAAAACTGCATCATGGGAGAGTGCAAAAGGTGAATGTCAGATGGGCCAGTCAACCCCTGAAAATATGATTTGAGGGTTGTGGTTTATTACAACTCTTTAGATGCTTCCAGAATGTGTTTTAGGGGACATTCTTGATCATATTTAATTATTCAAGTCCTTTGGTTTCATATGACACAGGGCAGGTCAGTGACCTTCACAACTGGTTAACTCCATTGCATAGTGAATGCTGTACAGTCAATTCTCTAAGCATAGCTTTGTAGCAGCATACATATATTGCTGTCATTATAGACAAGACCCAGATTTAGAGCATTTGGAAACAGCTATCAAGTATTGTCAGCCTGAAGATGAACTGGTGAGTAATCAGATATTCAATCAAGTAATTGAAGACCAAGGATGATCACATCTTTTTATGAATGCAGGGGAAAAGAATATTACTTGTCCACACAATTTCTATGTTGAGAAACTAGATTGCAGCAAATTTGAAGGGCTCACTTCCAGCATTTGAGTCTTGGCTGCTGCTCAGGAAAATCCATCCTTTTTTCCAGCACCACCATATCCAGCAAGACTATGAGGTCATTGAACCATTGCCCCAAACATGCTAGTATTGAAAGTGGCATATGTGACTTCATCTGTGATACAACCCCCCATTTGCAGGAAATTGAGGCTTTGTTGGTGAGTTCCCATGTACAGGCACCTTCAAAGATTCAATAATCACATCTAGACCAGATCACTATCATTCCTTCACAGCTGTGCAAACTGTACGTGCAATGTCCTAAAACTTCTTATTAAGGAAAACTTTGAGAAGCCAGCAACTTCACTGGTACTGGAAAGAATCAATCAATAGAAAAATTACAGTGAGGTGGATAGCCTTGCAAAGAACCAGCAGGATATTGCCATGCTGTGCACACCCCTCATCTTTTGAAGTTGCCACCTGCAACACAATCAAACAGTCCAAGAGGACTAAATCTAAATACAACGAGCTGGACAGAAATTAAATATTACTGGATGCTAACTCACCTAAGGACAAGGGTCTAGAGGTTCAAGAAATCCTTACTCCTGAAATATCCTCACAATGTTAGCTTGTCTTAGGCTTGTCATAGAAAGGGTGGCAGACTTCAACCTCCAACATACAGTACCTGCCGCACAAGATGGTGGAAAATAGCATGCAACAACAAACCCTGGGTTTTTAGAACTTACTTGCGCACGTCAGGGAAGAATTCCTTGAACAAAGCCAGTCGTCGATCCTTGACCTCCTGACAGACCTTGAAGAATGGGCGAAGGATGGGAATGAAGTCACCATAGTTGTACTCGGAGCTCTGTGCGAGTTGGCTCCTCTCTCCATTGAGAGCGTTCAATATCACCAATATTGGAGCCCACAGAATGGCAACTGTCTCACCTCAGAAAACTGTAAAACGAAATCGGTACTTCAAAACAAAAACCAACTTCTTTCCCTCAAACACAAAACTTTTCTCTCTTCAATTTTTGAGGAGAAGGCCTTGAGTGCCTAAAGAAATACTGGACGCTCGTGAGGCAATGTCGCCCTATCTTTATTTAAGACCTCAAATGAGATCTTTAAAATAAAGTGCACAAGTATTTTACTAGAACCCTATCTGTAAATAACAATTACACATTTTGACTGTTACTATATTCAAGATATTTATATATTTTTGCAAACCACCAAATTCAATAACCTCATTGGTTTGAAAAAATAAATCTTCAAGCCTACATGTAACCCTATTCTACTAAGCATTGGAAAACAATGGTCTCTTTCTAGCAATTCCATTGGTCCTCCAAAAAAATTCACAACCTATCAAACCCTATTAAACAAGGTTAATGAAGATATTTATAGACCTTTGTTGTATGCTAGAGTTTTCATCGTTGGCAAGTTTTCAAGTATAAGTGTGTTTTAAGGTTTGGGAAGGGGCATTTGAGAATAGTAATAGTAATGAGATGGTTGGCAAAAGGAGTTGTTGCTACAATAGACATAACACGAATAGTTAAAACCGTTGATGTAGGAAAGATGGTGAAGCAAACATTAATCTATCTCTACTTGCAACATTTGTGGCTTTTGTTACAATTTTGTCCCATCCAACTATGAATAAGGAGTAGAATCAATAAAAATAAGCATGCATTGTCTCGATGGATTTCTTGAACATGGTGTACATTGTTTCCTATTAGAAGCAAAGCATCAATGAACTTCTACAATGACTAGTTAAGGATTTTGGAAGGCTATGGCCAAACATAAGGTTTGAATATGTGGTTTGCATTTTTCTATTACTAGGGTCAACTGTAACTTTGGGCATTGATGATGACTATGTTGTGTGTAGATGTTCAAGATGTCTACGAAGTAGGAAAGGAGAAGATGTTATTGAAGAAAAGGTTGGTGCTCACCACATTGGACTTTGATATTAACATTCAACATACAAGTCACTAGTGGTAGCCATTAGGAAGTTTCAAGTGATTATAAATACACTTGCACAAGTTGCATGGAATTTTGTGAATGATAAGTAAGCAAGTTTCTATAAGAACTTGGCCTCTAGTCACCTAATATCACATGCTTACAATTATGTTGTAGCTCAAGAAATCAAAAGGGATTTGTATTTTGTGAAGGGTTGTTTGCACAATGTTCATACCATGTTGGGATCGTAGCTCCTTGCATATGTGTTATTAACCTTTAATGGCAATGCCAACTAAAAAGTAAGTCAAGAGGTGTGAGTTCTCAAGATTTCTTAGCCCTTCTAATTGTTGACTGCCCATTGTGGGATCAACATTTTCAAATTGTTGCAAGTTTAATGTAGGACAATTTTCCCTTTGCTATTTAGACTATGATCCATGTGGGGTGTTTCTTGGTATTACACACAAGGTCAAATTGGAATGGCAATTGATCATTGTGTTATATTATGGACACATGCAAGGTGAACTTAAGTCCTCTTTGAATTTCATGACCTATTTTAGACGATTGTGACCTCTCAAGAATCATTATTGCTCATCATTGAGGGGACATTGGGCAAAAAATAAATTTTTACAATGTTTGAAAATGTTTAGAATTTTTGCCATATTTTCAAAAAGGGTTCCTCACTACCATTTGGGTGAAGGCATACTTGGGGGTAGCACTAAAAACCACCTACCCCAAAATCATCGAAATTTTTCAGGCCCTAAATGTCTACAATCAAAATCAATGTGAATTTTTTTTTTTGTTTTTACTTGATTCCATAGACCTTGTTTCTCAACTTCAAACTTGCTTTGAAATTGTTGCAAATTTTATAAATGGAATTTTTTTTCTCCCATGCATCTAACTTGCAATGAATTTAATGTACATGGGGTTGCACACATGAAACATCTTCCATCCATGTCACCACTTCACCGAAAAAACAACCATTGTCAAATAGGCCTTTTCCTCCCACCAACAGAGGGTCCATGGACCCTTTGTGTCTCATTCAAACTCTTAGTCATTTTCTATCATAAATTTCCTTTGACTCACACTGACATTTTCTTTCTAGGTGAAAGCACATTAAGGTGTAGTACTTTCCAGCATATGTGGACTTTATATTAATGTTAAAATAAAAGTCTATATACACTATAGCAAAATAGAAGTCATATGGCAAGGCTAAAAAAAAAAAATTTCACTTATAGACTTTGTCAATGATACATAATTGTATTAAAAATTTACATTTAAGAAATGAGAAGTTGAATTATTGATTCAAATGAATATAGTACTTTATTAAAAAAATCAATATTTGATTGTATATATCAATTTATGGTTTTCAAAAATCTTTCAAAATTGTATTCCTTTGTATTAATGGCATCACACTATTGTCTATGTCAAAAAAATCAAGCTAAGCATTTTAATCAATATAATAAATCCATTATCATATGATATGGACTGTGATGTAAGGTTTTTGGCACCTCAAAAGTCCAATATGTTATAGTAACTCAAAATATTTTATGAAATTCATATAATGTGATCATATCACATGTAATATTATTTTTAATAATCCTTTTCACCTATTGTTCATTTATATTTTGTTCCATGGCCCATGATTGATAATCCAATAAATTGTGATAGGATTATGTGTAGCCGGACAATGGGTGACCGTTCCAGAAAACTCTCTGGACTGGACTTGACGTGTGAACGAGGGGACGGTTTGGCCGCCTCTGATGGAAAGTGACGGCGGATCTCTGATTTTGTGTTGATGGTATTTCCTTT
>Ga0116229_10016260_pt1 | contig 10005 bp, 11 predicted proteins | sample S1TSphgellanicum_3_FD_87313 | JGI IMG/M metagenome (GOLD analysis project Ga0116229, IMG submission 87313) | Host-associated microbial communities from peat moss isolated from Minnesota, USA - S1T2_Fc - Sphagnum magellanicum MG | ecosystem: Host-associated > Plants > Peat moss > Unclassified... | reverse complement strand
GAGTCTGACACTGCAGCTTTCTGCCCACCAAGAATGGGAAGGAAATCTATCCATCATGCAATGCTCTCCCAGCTAGCTACTTCCCAAATGCCCAACTTGGTCGGTGAAATGGCCTCCAAGTTATGGCCAGTGAAATTTTTTATTTATAAAATAAACCAGGACTGGCCCTCCATCCATGTCCCTATTTAGATACATCATCATCCTCCATGTGCTTGCTTGCTGGACGGTTTTAAAGAAGCACCATGTATGATGAAAATATTTACACATGACCACATGTAGTGTGTTTTTTTATTTTTTTTCAGTCAATTTTGTAATGCAGCCAAAGTGGTGATGATCCACATGAATAATTAGCTATACATAAATATTTTCAATAGCCAGAAATTTTCTAAAAAAAGGAAAAAGTCGGACTTCTATCTATACATGGTTCAAGAATATTTTAGCCAAAAATATAAAAATAACATGTTATGACAAGACAAAATGTGGCATAAAATTTGGTAAATTAATAAACAATAAAAATTTTTATGAAGTGTCCAATATGCTTTTGATATCTATGTTGCATTGGTGCATTTGTCCGAATATGATCAATTAGTGTATGTTAATAATTAAGTTCTTTAAAAAATCTAAATGTATTTGTTATAAAGGTATATGTGTTTTGGCAATGAGAAGAAGCGTGCGACAGAAGTGAAGATTGGAGACAAAACACTCAACAAAAGTGGAGCAACATACAAATGAGAGGGTGAAGTGTTTGTAGTTGATATCTGAAGTTTCTTTTTCTACTTCCATTCTCTAAAACTAGCTAGTTAGCAAGGAAGCTTGAAGAAATGAAGTTTTTTTTCCATAGATGATAACGTAATAAGAAAATAGGCTCAATGATGATCAACGCAGCGCATATGAAACTATTTTGAATGTTGTGACAAATAAAAAGGGCAAACTGCTCTTTGTGTATGGCAATGGTGGAACCAGCAAAACATTTGTTTGGACAATGTTTCTATCCCACCTACGAGGACAAGACAAAATCGTGTTTGCAGTTGCCTCATCAGGAATTGCATCTTTGCTACTTCTGGGCGACAGAACCGCCCATTCAAGATTCAAGATTCCGATTTATCTGCATGATGAATCAACTTACAACACCACACAACAGATGAAAGTGGCCGAGTTGGTGCGTAAAGTTGATATGATCATTTGGGATGAGGCACTGATGATGCATTGCCGAGCTTTCGAAGTTGTTGATTGGACCTTACGTGATTTGATGCAATTGGATGACGCATAGGCAATCGAAAAGATATTTGGTGGGAAAATCGTGGTCTTTAGTGAGGATTTTCGATAGATCTTGCTTATTATTCCCAAGGGAGGACAAGAAGACATTGTCAATGCTTCGTTGCCTCGATCGCATCTTTGGCAGCATGTTATAATTTTTTGTTTTCATATCAACATGCGAGTCATGGTAGCCAATTTTGAAGAGTAGCGAGAGTTTGCCAAATGGGTGTTGAATGTTGGAGATGGTAGTCTTCTTGCCATTGCAAAAGAAGAAGGTGTCGATCCAGATTAGATCAAGATTTCGTCTCATATGAAGCTACCAGCAGAAGATTGCAATTTAAGAGGATTAATCCGAACCATCTATCTAGATCACCAACACTAGTTTAGAGATACCATGTGACGCGCTCCCAAGTTCCTAGTTAGACCCAAAATGGGTCTAAGTTATTCACACATCGGAATTGTGAGGAACTCAGGGCACTTTCCTAGCTCTCGGCACTAGAAGGGGTAGAGGGGCGTGCTGAAGCTCCAGGATGGGACTAGGAAGAGTGACAAGTTTTAGTTACTTATTCGAATTTGCATTAAACTAACCAACAAGTTGGTTAGTTCACTTTCTGGAGCACCTTTGGTGCTAGGACAAGCCACAGGCAACTCTAGACTCACATGACTGACCACAGCCCAAACTCGAGGGAAGCCACCACCTTCCCCCATATAGTATTCTCTGCGTTTCTCCATAGCACCCACATCTGAATGGTTTTTTGTCCCGGGACTCTCAAGGAGGAGTCCCGAAACTATCCTTGTTTAGATTCCTGGGACTTTGCACGGTCATAACTCTTTGCTCAAATCTTTGATTAGGATAAAATCTGAAGCAAAATTGTAGCTCTCCTTGAGAGCTTTTCAACGGTGTATCGCACTCCACCTACACACACCGGGGTTGGGTCGATTCCTGACTTTTAGTGGCCGGGAGTCAAATTGTCAGTTTGACTCCCAGCCCTTCTTTTTGCCATAACTTGTGCTGCAAATGTTCAAATGGCCCATATGAGGCCATTTTCGACATCTACACTTCGATATTTTTCCAATGATATAAAAAACACCCTAATGCAAGGTGTTTTGACCCTTGCAATTGAACTTTGAAGTTTTGGGAGTCCCAGAGGATTCCCAAGTCCCAATTTCGGGAGTGTCAGTTTCATCTTCACGCTCTCTCAAAGTAGGGTTGCGCCTCCATGTATCTTATGCAACGTAGCATTTTGGCCCCCAAAAATACCGACATTGATGAAGTCAACAATGCAATTCTAGAATCGTTATCTAAAGAATCACACATGTACTTGAGCACAAATTCTTTGACTCTGACAGAAGAAGGTGCAAGTGTTGTTGCAAGAGTTTCAATGGATTCATTATATTCGGTGGAATTTCTGAACACTTTGCAATTCAACGATATCACAAATCATAAGCTAGAACTCAAAGTGGGCATGCCAATCCTTTTGTTGCGCAATCTCAATCAATTAATAGGATTGTGCAATGGTACGAAATTGATTGTCAAGCGATTGGGTCAATGTGTCATTGAAATGGAGATCATCACGGGGAACAATGTCGACAAACGTGTATTCATACCCCGCATCATCATGTCCCCTCCAGGGCTGATTAACCATTTGTTTTACGTCATCGTCAATTTCCTATTCGAGTGGCATTTGCGATCACAATCAACAAGAGTCAAGGTCAAACATTGAACAATGTTGGGGTATTTTTGTCGTCTTCGGTCTATTCCCATGCTCAGTTGTATGTTGCTATCTCACGGGTCATAAGTAGTGCAAACATCAAGATTTTTAGCGGCCAGGGTCTCGATGGATACATGCAAAATGTCATATATAAAGAGGTTTTGGAAATGTAGTTTGTAATTGTAATTTTGTAATTATGTATTGTCTAATACACACACACCTATGCATTAGGCACGGGGTTCAAACTAGTCTAATTAATAGGAGAGGTGATATTATGTGCTCAATATGCAAACAAACTGAATCTAGAACGAACTTCCTTCCCAAATCTTGAACTTCTCATCTACATGCATGTACTTCTTTGGAACATGCTCATTGGTTCACACCTTCAGTTGAGTTGAATATGAAATTTTCTGCCCAATTCCTCCTTACAGCAAGGGGGGAAATTTCTTCACCAGGGAGGCCACACTAAACCAGCACCCACCAGCACACCATCCACTGGATGCCCCTTATTACTCTGTTGTGGATGAACCTCAACTGAGTTTACATTTTGTTTGACCGTGGTAACCATTTCTGTAGGAAATAGGTCTCATATATATATATATATATATATATAGGAAAATAAGTAATTACGAGGTAAGTAGATGATTTATACATAGATAAGGGCTGTTTTTATTACCTACCAACTAACAATCTGCTCATGGGTTGTTAATAAATAGGCAGTTAAATAAAAAGTAACTGAGCTAACCACCATGGTTAACTAGGGAACTGGAACCTAACAGAAAACTGTTTCCTGACCACTTACCATCCATCCTTTGGTGCACTGGTGGGGTGCGGGTTCACCATGGCCCCCCCAGGGACAGAGAGAGTCAACAAAATCTCCCCCCTCTTGGCCTCTTAACATCCATAAAATAAATTTAATACATGTAAAGTCAATGTAAATCCATCATCTTTTGTGTGTGTGCTTATGTGTCACTCTTTTGCATTTGAACATTTACAAAATGAATGCAAAATTCACCCCATCTATCATATTTTGTGTCAGTGTTTATGTGGCCCTCTTACATCTTGACATATATCAAGTCAATGTAACTTTTGGCCTATTGCCTATTTATCATTGTTCATGTACAAAGGTGAGGGATCTATTGAATTGACGTGTATTTTGTTCACCTTCTCATTCTCGTCATCAATTTGTGATGAGATGTCAAAATCTTATCACTATTTTTGCTGGGCAGAAACTGTGGTGGTGATTTTGGCTTGTCATGTATTATGTATCAGAAGAGTGGGTGCCTACCACCATGGCAAGGGGTGTCGGCAAGGGTGCAACACAGATTTTGTTAAAAAATGGCACATTATAACAATGGGTGCAACACAGATTTTGTTGAAGAATGGCACATTAACAATTCTTTTCGAGAAGTTCAATTCTGCAATCTAAGATACGTACCTGAAAATTTGTGTACAAAATTCTTTCCATTTGGAAACGCACTTTGTGTTTCACCAGTTTCAGCGAGAATTGAGTTTTAATCCAGGGCAAGGCTCCTCCTAATGGGACATACTAGAGGATCTTCAGAGGCCCACTTTCTCCATAAGCCCTCAGTCACTGTGACATGAAACAAAATGCCTCTACCACAATCCTGCCAGATGGTGTGGCTTTTCCAACCCCTGAAAAAAACCAAATTACTGCTTTTTGGAGGTTGGCCACAGTTGTTACCAAACAATTTGTATATTTATGTTTTAAATGGATATTATATGTTGTGATAGCATGTGGTTTCTAGTGGAACCACTGGAGATGCTCTTGATTGCAAGTTGTAAGCTCCCAATACCTAAGGGGCTACCTTTGTTGTAAGCTTCCTGTACCCCATGGGCCTACCTCTCCACCACTCTAAAGGCTGGCTCATTCATTGGGTAATTAACCTGGCAAAAGAAGTTTAGTAGTAGGGGAGAGCATGTTATGTGCAGAGCATCAGTATTGGATTAACAAAAGTCAAATTGCTGGCCCTGGTCAGCAAAATGGTTTTGGCCCAGCAATTTTGCACAGTTTGCTGACACGCTGGTAAAAGGCAGAGAAAAGATGTGCACCTGCCAAAGAAGAGTGTGATAAATATGATCTGACTGCTACTCCCTGGTTCTTATTGGTCAATCATAATGATTGGTCCACGTAGTTTGCTATTAGTAGTCTCTTACCTTTTGCAATCCCAGTTTTAGTTTCCCTCCCTCACCTGCCACCCAGGGGACCCTTAATGCGGTAATAGCCCAACGAAGGGTGTTATCATACACTTAAAAATATTGCCGAACTTCTTAGTTGCACTGAAATTTTTTGGCTGAACAGTGGACTATTGGTAGTTGTATCTACATAGGCATGGTACAAAAAGAAGGGCTGCTGCTTGTGGAGTGAGTATTGAGAGTGAGGTGGGATTTGAGTCCTCGGCACTCCTCCCTCACCAACCAGCAAGCACTAAACATGAATAATGAGTTAAATGTGACACCAGGTTGATACAGCTGCAGGACACTCCACTGTAGAACAAATATTTTTGAATTTGAAAAGATTGTACTTGAATGGGAACATTCGCTAGACCCACCGAGTCATCGCCTATCTTTCTTACATCACGTTTCAAGGAAAGAAATTGATGCAGTGGTTTGCAAGTGTTGCCTTCTACCTAACGGTCTAGGGTATACAGTTCCAGGGTACAAATTCGAAGACTTTTTTCATTTTTTTCAAAGACAGATGAAAAAAAAGTATAGACTGCAAACTTCCTCATGCTAGTTGCCTGAAGAAGATGGGGAGTTACAACTTTCCTAAGGACTGCGAACTTGGAAGCCCTATTCAAATTGCTCGAGGAAAGTGTACAAAAGTTGCCCAAAGCAAGTGAGGGAGTTGCAATTTTTAAAAACTTTTCATCCATTTTGTAGCTTTTCATCCATATTATGTTTTCATTTGTCTTAAACTTTCATTCACTACATACTTTTCATCCATATTAAGCAACATTTCACAATGAAAAGTTGAGAAAATTGTTGCATAATATAGATGAAAATTTTGAATTTTTTTTGCGTATCATGGATGAAAAGTATTTAGTTGCCCTACAAACCATGGTTCCTTGAAAAAGTTGGGTGCATTTGCCTTAGGGAAACATGGTTCTTGAAGGCAATTGACCCATTACCCCTAGAAGCATGGTTTATTATGAACTTGGGCCCATTTCTCATGGGGACTATGTTTCCTTGATAATTTCGGAGCATTTGCTTTAGGGACCATGGTTCCTTTTGAAACTTGGGCCTTTTTGCCAAGGAACCATGGTTTCATGAGAACTTAGGTTGCTTGAAGAACATTGGATAGCCTTGTAGGATGAAAGTCATCCATGATGAGATTTCAATGGTAAAAAGAGTTGAATTAAGGATCAACCATTTCAAGTGGAAAGTGATTGTCATTGTGCCAAACCAAATGTCTTTTTAACTAGCAAAATTTCACTAGTTTCATTTTCCCACTTAAATATAGGAGGTGTAACATCCTTTGCATAATCCAAAATTATGAACATTCAATTCACCAATATCCTAGGGTTTAGGATTAAGGTAACTAACATTTGAATGTGATGGGGAAGGTGCTCGTTGGCATGGACTCCTTGTCAAAGTTTTGTTCATTTGTGTTTGAAAATGTTAAGTTCATTTTCATTTCCACATCATTCCATTGTTGTCTTTAACTAGATCTTCACCTACCTAAAGGATGTCATTATTGTTGAACACAAAAGCTGTCAATTTAAATCAGTACCTTTTTCATGAGTTTAGAAAATTAAGAATTGTTGCCTCTTGTCATTACATTGTTGCATAATTGTGTTGGAATTACAAAATTTTGAAAATTGCATGAAAAAAAGCATTGCAACACCTTGTGTTACCTAGCACTTCAATTCAAAAATGCAAGTGCAATCAACAAGACAAATCACACATTTATGTGAAAGACTAAAATTGCAATATAATTTTAGGGTTTAAATCTACATGGAGTTGCTACGGAAATCCTCCTAATCTTTACATATTCATGTAAGTTTCAAATGCCACCTTTTTCACTATTTTCACATTTGCATTTTCATAAGTTTCAAGCTTAAAGTGAGACATCTTCCTTTCATAAGGCTTTTATTATGATTTTTAAAGTGCGTCATGGCACCTTTGTATTGATTTGATTCAAATACAAGTTTTCTTTCTTCATGTTGGGATCCTTAGTGCTCATGTGAATGTTGCATCATCAAATTAGGTTGGTCCTATTATTGTTTATAACCATATTGTTGCACTAATGGTAGTGTCATTGATGCAAAGGTCAATGCTTGTGAAGATTATAATACAAACATGTTATCGAATCAAAACCCATTGCTTGAAGTTATCCCAATAGAGAAGGAAAGTAAAAAGAGAAAGGTAAAGGAATGAGAAATAAATTAGGTTTTTTAGGATGATTAGGCAATAGAGCTTCCATGGGCAAAAGTTATTTTTGGCTTCAATGGTAAAGCGCATATGGTTAGATGTTGGGTGTGCACACAAATCAAAGGGAGAGAAAAGCATTTGGTTCCCAAAATCAACAACCTTTAGAAACATGTTAGGAGGTGCAAATGCAAAACAACAATTCCTAATTGTGTTATGGGGAAATACATGTCTCCAAACTTGCAACATGCAAAACATGAACAATTTTTTTCTAGTTGACAAAACAACAATGATAAACATGGTTGTTTTGGGGGATTTAGTTTGAATGAGGAAAAGGAAGTTTGTGCAATTGTTGTTGTTTTTTGGCTTTTGAAATAAGGTTGTCCTCTCACTAACTTTGAGGCCATGAGTTATTGTTACACTCCAAAAAAACATTGGATGGAAAATTTCACAAGTTATGCATTGCAATATGTTCATTAGAATTTTAAAAACTATTCATGTAGTGGGGTTCCTTGTTATTAATTGTACAAGGTGATGATGATTGATAATCAATCTTGGGGTAACATTCATGCTTACCTTGTTGATGGCTTCAAACACATCCTAGTTTTGTTGAATTTGGAAAGGTTGGTTGGTGGTGGCACATTTGACAATCTAACCAATGTTTAAATTCCTTGTTGGTCTATGGGGTTTTCACTATATAGGAGATCAATAACAAGCTTATATGTTTTGGTTTTGATGGTGTTGATGTCCTCATAGGTGTCCACAATGGTGTGACCACACAAATAGCCAAAAATGTAATTCCTTTCATGCTTGTTATCCATTATGTTGCACATTGGACTAACCTAATTGTGTAAACTTTTTCCAAACAGCCCTTAGTGCAAAAGCTTAAGGGGCTTTTACAATCCACATACACATATTTTTCATCTTCCCTAAGAGGCACCTTGGGTAGTGCAAACTTGTTTAGATGTTGAAGACAAAGGGAAACCAATTATTCCACAATTTAAAAACTACATGGATTTACATGTTGTCTTCTACCAAAAGGGTTCTTGAGGAGCACAAGCCTTTAGTGGTGAGAAAGAATGATGATTTCCATGTCATCTTAATAACAAAAACAACTATTGAGTTATTGTGTGATGTTGAGGTTGTCATGGGCTTCACTTGCATTATGCCCCTATTGGAGGTAGTCTATGAGGTCATCAAGTTTGCTCAAAGTTGCAATACTTTTGTTTGTGACTTTGTGGAAGCTATGAATATGTGTTGTGTATATTTTTATTCACTTTATTGTGATCTAAAGAAGAGGTACATTGATTTGTAATTCAACAAAATTATTGATCTTGTGGATTATATTCACTACAAATGCCCTTCAACAAGGATCGTTGCTATGTGTGCACATGATGAGTGGTATGTTGTTGTTACAATAGTGAAATTGTAATGTTTTGTTGCAATTGCTAGTTTAATTGAGGAATTTATGTGGAGGTTTCTTAACCAAAAACATGAATGTTATTAGAATTATTTATCCTTAGTATTAGTTGAACTCTAATGCAAAGACCACATCCTTGCCCATTTAGCCTTGTTAAAAGCACAATATTATTTTGAAAAAGAGTTTGGTGATGAATACTTGAAGGTATTTGTCCTATTGAATGAACATAAGCTTGACTTAGGATTTTTTTTTTTCAAGTTAATTGTGTATGCAAATAATAAATAAGATGTGGATCTTCGTTTGACATACAATCATGTGACAAAGATGTGATTCAATTTGTCCTCCAATGTTATTTTGAAACAACAATTTTGCAAATATTTCAAGTTGGTGTAGATTTCCATTGTCATGGTTTTGGGCAATGTGGAGGATGGATGGTGCTTTTCAACCATTTTTTTATGAACTTTAAGTTTAGAAACAAATTGATAACCCATTTTGATTTGATTATTTAGATATTTGTTCAAGGTTGATATTTAATGGATACTTTTATGTTTGGTAATGCAATAAAAGATAAACAAGATAGGAAACAAAGGTATTTAGTGGATGCTTAGTGTGTTTTGAAGCTTTTGTGTTACATATTTCAACTTTTTGTATGTTTTTTTGAGCTCAAGTTGTAGGTTGTATGTAGGTAGCTAAACATGCAATGAAGGTTATCATTTTCTCCCAACTCCTTTGTTGTATTTTTATGCGATTTGGAATTATTTAGATTCCCACAAGTTTTATAGGTTCTTTATGCATGTGCACTTGTTTGTTGTTTTAAAAGAAAAAGTTGTTATGCACCCAACTTGTTTTTTGATTTGATAATTATGAGACTTTTTTTTATAAAAATTGTTTCCTATTTAACATCCTTATACATGCAATTTTTTGCATTGAAGATCGCCCTACATCTTATATATTAATTCATTACGTCTGTCAGTGTGTCTGTCTGTCTGTAAAACCTGATCTCCCCAACAACATGACAGTTATTACCACTACTTTCTAGGGCAATTAATTGTGGTAAATAATAAATTTTATTTATTTATTACCATGGCATTTAAAGTTTTCTTTGACCTTGGTTACAGCAGTAATAATATAATGAAAGTAAATAAAGTAAATGAGTTGTTACGTAAGCAAAGGCAAGTAAGTAATTACGTAAGTAAAAGGTAGTAAGTTAAAGCAAGTAAAAAT
>Ga0116229_10016259_pt1 | contig 10005 bp, 12 predicted proteins | sample S1TSphgellanicum_3_FD_87313 | JGI IMG/M metagenome (GOLD analysis project Ga0116229, IMG submission 87313) | Host-associated microbial communities from peat moss isolated from Minnesota, USA - S1T2_Fc - Sphagnum magellanicum MG | ecosystem: Host-associated > Plants > Peat moss > Unclassified... | reverse complement strand
TCCGGCAAGTAAGGGATCGCCCTCAGACTCCGCCGGCAGGACAAGCGAGGTTAAAAAAGTTCAAACCAATGATAGCAAAGATTTTACGGACACCACTCCGGTGCTTGGCACCGCGGTTGCTAAAGTCGCTGCTGTCATGCCCACCGCCACCGCCACCGACCGCCCGCCCGCGCCGACCATGACCCTGCCGGTCGGGTCGGCCGCGTCCGTGTCGACCGGCGAAACCGCCACGGCGGGCGCGAACCCGGGGGAAACCCCATCCGCCAGCTCGTCCGAGGCCGTGCAGGCCGCGCTCACGACGGCGGAGATGCTGACGGCCAGCAACACCAACAAGGCGGTCAACCTCCAGTTCAGCGTCGCCGGGGCCGACCTCTCGCTGCGGGTGCAGCTGCTCAACGGCCAGGTCCACGCCACCTTCAGCACCGATTCCACCCAGCTCCGCAGCGCCCTGTCGAACGAGTGGCAGTCGATGTCGAGCTCGTCGGGCGCGAACGTCCACCTGGCTGAGCCCGTCTTCACCGCCTCCGGCGGCGGCTCCTTCCTCTCGGGCGACGGCGCCTCCCGCCAGGGCGGCCGCCAGGCGGCGGAGGAGTTCGCGGCGGCGCTGCCCGCCTCGCTCTCCTCCCTGCGCCCCGGCGCCGGCCCCGCGGCGGCCGCCCCGGCCGCCACCGCGAGCGCGCCGGTGGCCGTGGCCAGCTCCCTGCACCTGCAAACGTTCGCCTGATCCGGCCGCCCATGAACATCACCTCCGCCCTGACGCCCAACTCGCTGCACGCCCACGCGCAGGCGGCGTCCGTTACCACGACGGCGGCCGCGGCCAGCTCGTCGAGTTCCACCGCGGCCAGCAGCACCGCGAACAATTCGCTCACGATCAATGACTTCATGACCCTCCTCGCCACCCAGTTCGAGGAACAGGATCCGCTGAAGCCGATGGACGACACCGCCTTCATCGCGCAGACCGCCCAGTTCACCGCCCTGCAGCAGGCGACCACCATGACCAGCCAGGTCACCCAGCTGGCCGCCAACGACTACATCGGGCGCACCGTTTCGTTCAACAACCCGGCCACGGGCACGATCGTCACCGGCACGGTCACCGGCGTCGACACCTCCCAGTCCTCGGGCCCGCAGCTCATCATCAACAACAACGCGGAATACCCGATGAACAGCATCGTGGCCATCACTCCGACGGCCGCCGCGACCACGACCGCGAATTAACCCTCACCTCAACCGCTAGGATAACACAGAACAACTATGTCACTCATCGGCATCATGGGCAGTGGCGTCAGCGCCATGGAGACCTTTGAAAAGGGCCTCGAAGTCATCGGCAACAACATCGCGAACGTGAACACGACGGGCTTCAAGGCCGGCACCGTTTCCTACGCGGACAGCTTCAGCAACGTGCTGCAGGCCTCCTCGCCGGCGCCCTCGTCCGGCACGGGCTCGGACCAGGACACGATCGAGGTGGGTACCGGCGTCAACCTCCAGACCACCGGCACCAACTTTGGCCAGGGCTCGCTGTCCCAGACCGGCGTGACCACCGACCTGGCCATCTCCGGCAACGGCTACTTCGTGGTCAAGAACCCGACCGACGGCACCGAGATGGTGACCCGCGCGGGCAACTTCACCATCAACAGCACCGGCTACCTGGTCGACGCGGAGGGCAACTACGTGCAGGGCCTGACCGGCGGCTCGGGCAGCACCGGTCCAAGCACCGTCGGCGACATCAAGCTGGGCACCCCGCCGAGCGGCACCACCCTGCAGTCCTACACCTTCGACAGCGTCGGCAACCTGGTCGAGACTTACTCGGACGGCAGCACCGCCACCACCAACCAGGTGCTGCTCATGAACTTCACCGACCAGGGCGCCCTCCAGAGCGTCGGCAACAACAACTTTGTCGGCATGACGGCGGCCAACCCGACCACCGGCTCGATCACCCTCTCGTCCGCCAACGCGCCCGGGACCAACGCCAACGGCACCATCCAGTCCGGCGCGCTCGAGCTCTCCAATGTCGACCTGACCAACGAGTTCGCGAACCTGATCACGACCCAGCGCTCCTTCGAGGCGGGCTCCCGCCTGATCACGGTGTCCGACACGCTGCTCGAGGACATCGTCAACCTGAAGACCCGCTAAGCCCCACCCGCCATGGCCGCCAAGACCGAAGCCCCAGCCGCTCCCGCCAAGGAAGGGGGCGACGCGACCGCGGCGCTGCCCGGCCCGGCGGGTGCGCCCGCCAAGGGCGGGATGGCGGCGCTGCTGCCCGTGCTCGCCAGCGTGATCCTCGCGCCTGCGGTCACCTTCGCCACCGTCGAGTTCGTGGTGCTCCCGCGCCTGCTGAAGAAGCTTTCGGCCCCGCCGCCCGCGGCGGCCGCCGAGTCGGCCCCGGCGGCCGCCGAAGGCGAGGCCAAGGGCGGCGGCGAGGGCAAGGGCGAGAAGGGCGGCCCGCCGGGCTACCAGTTCGACAGCGTGGTCGTGAACCTCGCCGGCACCATGGGCACCCGCTACCTCAAGACCAGCTTCCTCGTCACCGGCGCCGACCCCAAGATCAAGGAGCTGTTCGAGGCCAACAAGCCGCGCCTGACCGACGTGACCCTCAACGTGCTGTCCTCGCTGACGCTGGCCGACCTCGAGGAGCCCGGCTCCAAGAACGTCATCCGCGAGCGGCTGGTCGGGGCCTACAACCAGGCCCTCGGGCACAAGGTGGCCGACCAGGTCTACTTCTCGGACTTCGTCATCCAGTAACGGGCCCGCTTGCCATGGCCGACGACGCTTCCTCCTCCGGGCCCGACTTTCTCGACCAGTCCGAGATCGACAAGCTGCTGGCGCAGACCGCGGAGGCGACGGCCCCGAAGCAGCTCCTGATCCGCCCGGACGGCGAGATCGAGAGCCGCACCAACCTCAAGGTCGAGGCCTACGACTTCCGCAACCCGGCCTTCCTGTCCGAGCCCGAGCTGCGCCGCCTGCGCCTGCTGCACGAGGACTACATCCGCTACCTGAGCGCCCGCCTGTCGCTCTACCTGCGGATGGAGTTCGGGCTGAAGATGTCGAAGCTCACCACCGTCACCTACGCCAAGTTCACCGAGAACCTGCCCAACCCGACCCACCTGAGCATGTTCAAGGTCGAGCCGCTGCTCGGCGTCGGCATCCTCGACATCAGCCCCCGCCTGGCCCTCACCGTCGCCGACCGCCTGCTGGGCGGCAAGGGCCACTCGGTGAAGGCCGACCGCTACCTGACCGAGATCGAGGTCGCCCTGATCGAGGACGTGATCAACATCATCCTCGAGGAGTGGTGCGGCCAGTGGAAGGCGGAGCAGGAGCTGCACCCCCTCATCATCGGCCAGGAGAACAACGGCCGCTTCCTCCAGACCTCCCCCAAGGACGCCATCATCCTCGCCCTGACCCTCGAGGCGACCTTCGGCGACTGCTCCGAGCAGATCCAGATCGGGATCCCGTACTACACCATCGAGCCGGTGGTGAAGAAGATGCAGGCCCGCCGCGAGAAGCAGGGCCTGCCCGCCGCGACCAGCAAGAGCCTCGCCTGGCAGAAGCCCTACGAGCGCATCACCATCCCGGTCCGCGCCGAGTGGTCGGCGCTCGAGCTCACCCTGCGCGAGGTCTGCAGCCTGCGCCTCGGCGACGTGATCGAGATGCCGCACGCCATCTTCAACGACACCCGCATCCTGCTCAACGGCGCGCCCAAGTTCGTCGGCACCGTCGGGCTGGATACCGACCGGGTGGCGGTCCAGATCACCCGCAAGCTCCCGGCGGACGAATTTAACCCTAACAAATCCGATGGAAGAAAAAGCACTTGATATCGTACTCGACGTCCGGGTGAAGGTCACGGTCCAGCTGGGCTCGGTGCAACTCCCGATGCGCGAGGTCCTGGAGCTGTCCCCCGGCTCCATCATCCAGCTGACCCAGCACGCCAGCGACCCGGTCGGCCTCTTCGTCAACGACAAGCTCGTCGCCTACGGCGAGGTCGTGGTGGTGGAGGACAACTTCGGCATCAAGATCACCGAGCTGGTCGGCAGCGCCAAGCCATGAAGGGCCTGGCGCGTCTCACCCTCCTCTGCTCCGGCCTGACGCTGCACGCGGCGGCGGCGGCGGATGACCGTGCCTTCGGCCCGTTCGGCACCGCGCCGGACACCCCCGGCCACGGGATGGGCTTCCTGACCATGCTGGGCGTGCTGCTGCTCGCCGCCGCCGGCGCCTTCGTGCTGCTGCGCGGCCGGACGCTCCCCCTGGCCAACCGCGCCCCCCGCCGCCTGGTGATCGACGAGACCAAGTCGCTGGGCAGCCGGCAGTACCTGGTCGTCGCCTCCTACGAGGGCCGCAAGCTCCTGCTCGGGGTGTGCCCCGGCCGGATCGACCTGCTGACCCCGCTCGACGCCCCGAAGGCGCCATGACCCGCCGCCTGGCCACCTTCCTGACCATGGCCCTCGCGGCCCTGGTCCTCCTCGCCACGGCTCCGGCGGCCCGCGCCCAGGCCCCGGCCGCCACCCCGCCGGCCGGCCAGCAGCCCTTCCAGCTCAACATCGGCCTCGAGGGCGCCGGCCAGCCCGGCCAGGTGAGCGTGGCGGTGCAGATCGTGATCGTGATGACGCTGCTCTCGGTCGCGCCGTCGATCGTGCTGCTCATGACCAGCTTCACCCGCATCGTGATCGTGCTCGGCTTCATGCGCACCGCGCTCGGCACCCCCAGCGCCCCGTCCAACCAGATCCTGGTCGGCCTCTCCCTTTTCCTCACGTTCTTCCTCATGGGCCCGGTCTTCGACCGGGTGCAGAATGAGGCGCTGCGACCCTACCTCGACGGCAAGCTGACCTCGCTCGAGGCGGTGGACCGGGCCTCCGCGCCGCTCAAGGACTTCATGCTCAAGCAGACCCGCACCCGCGACGTCGAGTACTTCCTCGAGCTGGGCGGCTACCACCCGACCGCGGTCAAGGACCTGCCGCTGCGGGTGGTGATCCCGGCCTTCGTGGTCAGCGAGCTCCAGACCGCCTTCCAGATGGGCTTCATGCTCTTCCTGCCGTTCCTGGTCATCGACTTCCTGGTGTCGTCGGTGCTGATGGCGCTGGGCATGATGATGATGCCGCCCACGGTGGTGGCGCTGCCGCTCAAGCTGCTCCTCTTCGTCCTGGTCGACGGCTGGCACCTGGTGGTCAAGTCGCTCATGCAGAGCTTCGTCTCTTGACCGGCCATGAATCCCGACCTGGCCATCGACATCTTCAAGTCGACCGTCCTGTTCTCGCTCTACGTGGTCGCCCCCTTCCTGCTCGTCGCCCTCGTGGTCGGGCTGACCATGAGCCTGATCCAGTCGGTCACCAGCATGCAGGAGCAGACCCTCACCTTCATCCCCAAGCTGCTCGCCCTCGCGGGGGTCGCCATCCTGCTGGCGCCGTGGCTGCTGCGCGAGATCTCCGAGTTCACCGTCTCGACCATGGCGCGGATCAGCGCGATGGGTCACTAGCGGCGCCCCCCCATGAGCGCCGCCCTGGGCCTGGCGTGGATGATGGTCTTCCTGCGCAGCCTGGGCGTCATCCTGCAGCTGCCGGTGCTGGCCGGGCGCGCCCTGCCGGTCATGGTCCGGGTGGGCCTCTGCGCCTGCCTCGCCACCATCTTCGCCGGCCTGGTGCGCACCGCGCCGGTTCCGGCCACCCTGGGCGGGATCGGCGTAGCCGCCGGGGCCGAGGTCATGCTCGGCCTGCTCCTCGGCTTCATCACCCGCCTCACCTTCGAGGCGGTCGACATGGCCGGCCGCGTCATCGCCTCGGAAATCGGCCTCACCGCCACGCCCGGCCTGGGCGTGCCCGAGCCGGCGCACGAGCCGGTCGCCGCCCTGGTCGGCGCCTTCGCGGTCATCTGCTTCTTCCTGCTGCGCGGCCAGGAGATGCTGCTGAGCGCGTTTGCCCACAGCTTTGCCCTCGCGCCGGCCGGGGCGGTGCAGCTGAGCGTCGCCACCCCCGACACCCTGGTCCGCGCCACCGGCCACGCGCTCGAGATCGGGGTGCGCCTGGCGGCCCCCTTCATCGGGATGAACTTCCTGGTCACCCTGGCCTTCTCCGTCCTGGGGCGCGCCGCCCCCCGCATGAACGTGTTCGTGCTCGCGTTTCCGATCCGCACCTTCGCCGGGCTCGGCCTGCTGGCCACCTCCGGCGCGCTGTTCGTCCGCTACGTCTACGTGGAGTTCGGGGACGCGCCGATCCGGATGCTGCAGGTCCTCGCCCCCCGCTGAGCGGTCGCGGCCGGGGCCCGGCACGCGGCAATATTTGCCGCCTTTTCGGGCGCCAAAACCGGCGGGGAGTTTTCCTCATCCAAGGGCTGAATTGAAAAGTTTAAGCCTAAGCATACCAATTGGTTACAGCTGATATGAACTCGTTGGCATCGGCGTTGCTTAACCCGGGCAACCCATGGCCGACGAGGACAAAGACCAAAAGACCGAGCAGGCTTCCGAGCGCCGACTCAACGAGGCCCTGGAGCGCGGCCAGTTCGCCCGTTCGCCCGAGCTGTCGCTGCTGTTCCTGCTCGTGGCGGTGTTCGGCGTGCTCGGCTTCACCCTCCAGTCCTCGGCCCGCCTGGTGGCGGACTACGCCATCGCGACCTTCACCCACCTCTCGGCCGCCCCGGTCACCCGCGACACCGTGGCGGCCCAGTTCAGCGACCTGTTGTTGACCCTCGGCAAGGCGGTGGCGCCGGTGCTGGCGGGCGCGGTCGGCGCCGCCCTCCTCACCTCGGGGGTCCAGAGCGGCTTCCGGCTGACCCCCGAGGCCTTCGGCCTCCACCTCGAGCGGCTCGATCCCTCCGCCGGCTTCGCCCGGCTCTTTTCCAAGGACGTGCTGATCCGCACCGGCATCGACGTCCTCAAGCTGACCGCGATCGGCTTCGTGCTCTACCTCGGAGCCAAGGCGCTGCTCGCCGACCCGCTCTTCACCGTGCCGGTCGAGGCCGCCTACCTCGGGCAGTTCATGGGCCGCGCGGTGGTGGTGTTCTTTGGCCGGCTGATCCTCGCCCTCATGGTGGTCGTCGCCATCGCCTACAGCTACGAACGCTTCAAGACCGCCAAGGACCTGATGATGACCAAGCAGGAGGTGAAGGACGAGCGCAAGAACACCGACGGCAACGTGTTCACGAAAATGGCCATGCGCCGCATGGCCCGCCGCCTGATGCAGAAGCAGATGCTGGCCGCCGTGGCCACCGCCGACGTGGTGATCACCAACCCGACCCACTACGCGGTGGCGCTCAAGTACGAGCGCAACAAGGACCGCGCGCCGGTCGTGCTGGCCAAGGGCGAGAACCGCTTCGCCCAGCGCCTGAAGGCCATCGCGGCCGAGCACGGCGTGCCGATGGTCGAGAACAAGCCGGTGGCCCGCCTGCTCTTCGGCGTGGCCAAGGTCGGCGAGACCATCCCGACCGACCTCTACAAGGCGGTGGCCGAGATCCTGGCGGTGGTCTACCGGACCAACCGCTACTACTTCCACCGCCTGAAGGCCCGCCGGATGGAGGCCACTGCCTAAGCCATGCCCGCCGCCGCCCCCGCCGCTCCCGCCGCGCCGCCGTCCAAGGCCACGCAGTCCGTCGCGGGCCTGCTGAAGCGCGCCGACCTCATCTTCACCGGCGCGCTCTTCTCGACCGTCCTGCTGCTGATCGTGCCGATCCCGCCGCTGGTGCTGGATATCTTCCTGGCGCTGAACATCGGCTTCTCGCTCCTCGTCCTGCTGGCCATCGTCTACGTCAAGGACCCGCCGGAGTTCTCCAGCTTTCCGACCCTGCTGCTGGCGCTGACCCTCTTCCGGCTCGCGCTCAACATCAGCTCCACCCGCCAGATCATGATCCACGGCTACGCCGGCGAGATCATCTCCGGCTTCGGCCACTTCGTCATCCAGGGCAACTACATCGTCGGCGCGGTGGTGTTCATCATCCTGGTGATCATCAACTTCGTCGTCATCACCAAGGGCGCCGGCCGCATCGCCGAGGTGAGCGCGCGCTTCACCCTCGACGCCCTGCCCGGCAAGCAGATGGCCATCGATGCCGAGCTGAACGCCGGCATCATCGACGAGTCCGTCGCCACCGCCCGCCGGATCAAGGTGCAGAAGGAGGCCGACTTCTACGGCGCGATGGACGGCGCCTCCAAGTTCGTCCGCGGCGACGCCGTGGCCTGCATCATCATCACCCTGGTGAACGTGATCGGCGGCTTCGCCATCGGCGTCTTCCAGATGGACCTGTCGCTGGCCGAGGCCCTGCAGAAGTTCACCCTGCTGTCGATCGGCGACGGCCTGGTCTCGCAGATCCCGGCCCTCATGCTCTCGGTCGGCGCCGGCATCCTGGTGACGCGGGCCTCGGACAATTCCAACCTCGGCACCCAGCTGGCCGGCCAGCTCTTCCGCTACCCGCGCGCGATGAAGATCACCGCCGGCATGCTGGCGGTGTTCGGGCTCATGCCCGGCATGCCGATGCTCCCGTTCTTCCTCCTCGCCGGCGCGGCCGGCTACGTCGGCAAGCTGCTGGACAAGGCCGAGCTCCCGGCCCCGGTCGCCCCCGCGGCGACGCACTCGGGCCGCGGCAAGAAGGGCGCCGCCGCCGCGGCCGGCGCCCCTGCCCCGACCCCCGGGGCCTCCGAGGACGTGCGCAAGCTGATCGAGGTCGACGTCTTCGCGGTCGAGATCGGCTACGGCCTGCTCAACCTGGCCGACGCCAAGAGCGGGGGCGAGCTGCTGGCCCGCGTCACCGGCGTCCGCAAGCAGCTGGCGCGCGAGAAGGGCATCGTCGTGCCCCCGATCGCGGTCCGCGACAACCTCGAGCTCGACGCCAACTCCTACCGCTTCCTGCTCCGCGGCAAGGTCATGGCGCGCGGCCAGCTCATGTTCGGCCGCTGGCTGGCCATGAACGTGGCCGGCAGCAAGGTCGCGCTGCGCGGTACCCCCACCCGCGAGCCGGTGTTCAACCTCGATGCCACCTGGATCGACGCGGGGGAGAAGAAGATCGCCGAATTGAACGGCTACACCGTCGTCGACCCGCCGTCGGTGCTGATCACCCACCTCTCGGAGACGCTGAAGCTGAACGCCCACCACCTGCTGGGCCGCCAGGAGGTCCAGGCCCTGGTCGACCATCTGAAGGTCGGCCAGCCCGCCCTCGTGGCCGAGCTGCTGCCGGACCTGGTCACCCTCGGCATCATCCAGCGCGTGCTCCAGAACCTGCTGCGCGAGAACATCGCGATCCTGAACCAGCCGCTGATCCTGGAGGCGATCGCCGACTTCGCCACCCTGACCAAGAACCCGGACGAGCTGGCCGAGCTGGTGCGCCGCCGCCTCGGGCTCTACTTCGTGCCCGAGTACGAGGCCAAGCCCGGCGTGCTGCGGGCGGTGACGATGGACCCGCGCCTCGAGCAGTGGCTGGCCACCAAGGTGGTCCGCACCGCCACCGACGTGAGCCTGGCCCTCGATCCCGCCGTGACCCGCCACCTGCTCGAGGAGATCAACCGCCGCACCGCCGAGGCGGCCCAGAGCGGCCTGCCGGCGGTGATGGTGGTCGGCACCGAGGTCCGCCTGGCGCTGAAGCGCTTCTTCGAGTCCTCCTTCCCGCGCCTGGCCGTGCTCTCCTATCAGGAGCTGCCGGCCAACACCGAGATCGAGAGCGCCGGGATCATCGCCTCGATGCCGACGCTCCCGCGGGTCGAGCCCCAGCCGCAGCTCAAGGCCGCCTGACCCGCCATGTCCACGCCGAGCGCTCCCTTCCCCCCCGGGGCCTACCGGTTCCAGGTCAAGACCCCGGACGAGGCCGTCGCGCTGATCCGCGAGAAGCTCGGGCCCGGCGCCCGCGTCGTCTCCGTGAACGCGGTGCCCGCCACCGGGTGGTGGCGCCTCTTCAAGGCCCCGCGCCTCGAGGTGGTCGCCCAGATCGACCCCCCGGCCGCCCCCGCGCCCGCCGCGGGCGAGCCCATCGTCCCGCTGCGCACCGCCGCCGGCGACGGCAAGCCCGAGGGCTCGCTGACCGGCCTGCTGCGCCGCTCCGGCC
>Ga0116229_10016257_pt1 | contig 10007 bp, 8 predicted proteins | sample S1TSphgellanicum_3_FD_87313 | JGI IMG/M metagenome (GOLD analysis project Ga0116229, IMG submission 87313) | Host-associated microbial communities from peat moss isolated from Minnesota, USA - S1T2_Fc - Sphagnum magellanicum MG | ecosystem: Host-associated > Plants > Peat moss > Unclassified... | reverse complement strand
CCTGCTCCTCGACGCCGTGCAGGTTCTGGTCGGCCGGGGGCGCACCGACATCCAGGTCTGCTGCATGGGCGGCGGCCCGAGTCTGGATGGCCTGCGCGCCAAGTGCGCCGAGATGGGCCTCGCGGACTACGTCAGTTTTCCCGGCCGATCGCCGGACGCCGATCTGTTCGAAATGCTGTCGACCGCGGCCGTCTGCGTCAATCCAGACCGCGTCAACCCGATGAACGACAAGTCGACCATGAACAAGATCATGGAATACATGGCTTTCGGCAAGCCGATCGTGCAGTTCGAGGTCACCGAGGGTCGCGTCTCGGCCGGCGAGGCCTCGGTCTACGCCCGCGCCAACGATCCCGTCGACCTGGCCGAGAAGATCGCGACCCTGATCGACGACCCCGATCGATGCGCACGCATGGGCGAGATCGGCGTGGCGCGGGTGCGGGATCTGTGGAGCTGGGAGCATCAGGTTCCGCGCCTGATCGCAGCCTATAGGCGGGTGCTGAGGATCTGAGCCCGGCGCCTTTTATCCCTGTATGCGCGCCCGGGACAGCGAGCATAGTGCGTCATGGCGGACATGAGTGAGAGCGACCCGGCGGCGAGGGCAGCCGCGACACGACGAGACAGCCTCTCGCCTGCCGACCGCCGTCGGATCCTGGCGAACCTGCAGGACGAGACCGACGGCGCCGCGATCTACGATGCGCTGGCCAAGAGCGAGAAGGACGAGAAGGTCGCCGCCGTCTATCGCAGGCTGGCGACCGTCGAGCGCCGGCACGCCGGGTTCTGGCGCGACAGGCTGGTGGCGGCGGGTTTCACCCGGGAGGTTCGCCCGTCCGGCCGGGCGCGGCTGCTCGCCTTCGTCGGCAAGCGGTTCGGCCCGTCGCTGGTTCTGCCCACCCTGGCGCGCGACGAGGTCAAGGGCGGCGAGACCTATGACGCTCAGGCCGACGCGGTCGCCGCGGGCTTCCACACCGACGAGCGGTCCCACGCCCGGGTGATCCAGGCGGCGGCGTCCCAGGTCGGCGGACTCTCCGGCGGCTCGCTGGCGCAGCTCGAGGGACGCCACAGGTCCGGCGGCGGCAACGCCCTGCGCGCCGCCGTGCTGGGGGCCAACGACGGCCTGGTGTCGAACCTCAGCCTAGTCATGGGCGTCGCCGGCGCCGCCGTCAGCAGCCGCACCATCCTGCTCACCGGCCTCGCGGGCCTCGTCGCCGGGTCGTGCTCCATGGCGATGGGCGAATGGCTGTCGGTCAGCAGCGCCCGCGAACTGCACCTGCGTCAGATCGCCGCCGAGAAGGAGGAACTCGATGCCGCCCCTGACCTCGAAAAGGAAGAGCTGCGCCTGATCTACCAGTCCAAGGGCCTGGACGAGGCGGCCGCCGCCTCGGTGGTCGAGCGCATGTTCGTCGACAAGGACGTCGCGCTCGATGCGCTGGTGCGCGAGGAGCTGGGCATCGATCCGGAGGAACTGGGCGGCTCGCCGTGGGCCGCCGCCGGCTCGTCCTTCGCCCTGTTCGCGGTCGGCGCGATCTTTCCCGTGGCGCCCTTCCTGGTCTCGAGCGGCTGGACCGCGATCGGCCTCAGCATCACCTGCAGCGGCCTCGCCCTGGCCGCGATCGGCGGGGCGACGTCGATGTTCACCGGGCGTGGCCTGCTGTTCTCGGCCACGCGCCAGATCGCCATCGGCTATGCGGCGGCGGTCTTCACCTTCGCCATCGGCCGCCTCATCGGCGCCCGCGTCGGCTGAACCGCCCGCGCTCCCCGGCGCAATCTTCTGACCGTCACGCCAAAGCGAGCGGCCGATCACGGCTGCGCCGCAACACTCCCAGCGGCCGATTTCCTGATTGACATCTGTCCAGACGGGCGCGATTGGACTTACCAATACGCTTGGACCGGCCGAGCCGCCGAAGGCGAGCTGGCCAGGCCGTGGGGGAGGACTCATGACTCGCGCAAACCTTCTCGTCGTCGGCGTCAGCCTGCTCGCCTTGTCGACGCCCGCTGTCGCCCAGCAGGCGGCGCCCGCAGCCGCGCCGGAGCCGACCGCGACTCTGGAGACGGTCGTCGTCACCGCGACCAAGCGCGAAGAGAACCTGCAGGCGGTGCCGGTCGCCGTCACCGCGCTGACGGCCGAGACCATCAAGTCCCAGCGCATCGGCGAGTTCGACGACATCACCCGCGCGGTGGCGTCGCTCACCCTCACCGAGGACCGCGCCTCGCCCAACAACGTCATCGTCCTGCGCGGCGTCGGCACCTTCGCCCTCTCCATCGGCGTGGAGCCCAGCATCGCGGTGATCGTCGACGACGTGCCGGTGGTGCAGCAGGCCCAGGCCTTCGACAGCCTGTGGGATCTGGCGCGCATCGAGGTGCTCGAAGGGCCTCAGGGCACCCTGTTCGGCAAGAACGCCTCGGCCGGCGTCATCGACATCGTCACCAAGGACCCGTCGTCGAAGCCTTCGGCCTCGGCCCAGGTCACCGCCACCACCGATTCGGACTTCAAGGGCGAAGCGACCATTTCCGGCCCGATCAACGACCGCCTCGGCTTCCGCATCAGCGCCTATGACGACCACTACGACGGCAACGTCCGCGACCTGACCGACGGCCATCTCCTCAACGACCACACCAACTACGGCGTCCGCGCCAAGCTCAAGGCCGAGGTGACCGACAAGCTCACCGCCACCTTCGCCGTCAGCTTCGGCCGGGAGGACCAGAAGGGCGCCGCCTACACCCTGCGCTATATCGACCTCGACTACGTCAAGCCCGGCACGACGACCCCGGTGGTCCCCACCGTCTACGGCCAGTCGTTCCTGCCCGACCTGGTCGGGATCACGCCGGGCCCCGGCAACTACGACGTCTATCTCGACAACGACGAGCCGGACACCAACCAGCAGATCACCGTCAGCAGCAAGCTCGACTACGACTTCGGCTTCGCCGACCTGCTCTCGATCACCAGCTATCAGGACTGGAAGTACAACTTCACCGCCGACGTCGATCTCTCCGATCGCGACACCAACGGGACCGCCGCGCCGGTCACCGACCCGGTCGGCCCCGCCGATGGCGTCAACAACAGCGGGCCCTACCACTCGACGGAGTTCACCCAGGAGTTGCGCCTGGTGTCGAAGATCCCCGGGCCCCTCTCCTACGTCGTGGGCGCCTACTACGCCGACGCGCCGAGCAACCGCTACTTCCAGCGCGGGCCGACGCTCGTCCTGGCCGACTGGTACGGCTATCAGGACACCCGCAGCTTCGCCGGCTTCGCCAGCGTCGATTACAAGCTGCCGACCAAGACCACGCTCACCGGCGCCTTTCGCGTCAACAACGAGCGGATCCAGGACGACTTCGTCAACTATCTGCCGAGCGCCACCGTCTATGTGTCGCCGACCAACGTCGGCACCTGCGGCGCCGGCAGCGCGCTCTGCTCTGGCCACAACGACGACACGGCGGTGACCTGGAAGGCGGCGATCGACCAGGAGCTGGCGCCGGAAGTGCGCGCCTACTTCAGCGCGGCGACCGGCTACAAGGGCTACGCCTATGACATCTCCTCCGGCTACAACCCCCTGCGCACCGAGAATCCCGTGCTGCCCGAGCACTCGACGAGCTTCGAGGTCGGCATCAAGAGCCGCTTTCTCGAGGATCGGGTCCAGCTGAACGTCACCGGCTTCTACGCCGACTACAACAACTTCCAGGCCCAGTCGGCGCAGTACATAGACGGCGTGCTGCAGAGCAAGCTGAACAACGTCGGCAAGCTGCGCACCCGGGGCTTCGAGGGCGACCTCGAAGCCAAGGCCAACGAGTGGCTGCGCTTCGACGGGTCCGCCGCCTATACCGAGGCCAAGATCATCTCCTTCCCCAACGCCGCCTGCTACGCGGGCCAGGCCGCCGACCAGCTCCTCGAAGGCATTCCCGCCGGACCCACGGGCCTCGGCATCTGCGGCTACTCCACCAACCCCACCGGCCTCGGTAGCGTGCAGGACCGTTCCGGCGCGACGCTGCCCAACTCGCCGAAACTGAAGTTCACCATGGCCGCGACGGTCCAGCACGACCTGACCACCAACATCCACGGCTTCGGGACCCTGAGCTATCAGCACCAGAGCAGCGTCAACTTCGACCTGCTCGGCGATCCCCTGCTGACCCAGGGCGCCTATGGCGTCTTCAACGCCCAGGCCGGCGCGTCGAAAGGGGCGTTCACCGTCACCCTGTTCGCCAACAACCTGCTCAACACCCACTACGCCTCGACCATGATCGACAACTTCGGCACCTACGGCGTCCACTCCGTCTTTCAGCAGCTGCCGCGGGACTCGCAGCGCTACTTCGGCATAAAGATCTCCGCGAGCTACTGATGGAGGGCGCCATGCGCCGGACCTTCGCGGCCCTGGCGGCGCTCGGCCTTGCGCTGCTCGCGCCGGCCGCGGTCGCCGCGCCGGGCGACTGGGTGAAGGACGTCCTCGCCATCCCCGCGCCGGCGGAGCCCGCCGCGGTGGACCTGCCCGTAGCCGATCCGCGCCCGGGCCCGGCGCGGGAGGGCTGGGCCCAGCAGACGCCGGACCAGCGGCTGGTCTACAACGTCGGCCGGCCCGTCCTCATTCCCATCCCGGGGGCGCACGGCGCTTCGACCGGCGCGGCTCCGGCGGTGATCCTGGTCCCCGGCGGCGGGTTCGAGTTCCTGTCCATGGACAACGAGGGCTACGACGTTGCGCGGCGCCTGGCCCCGCTCGGCGTCCGGGTGTTCATCCTGAAGTACCGCACCCTGCCGATCGAGGGCGGCTTCGCGGGCTTCCAGGCGGCCCTCGTCCAGACCTTCGTCAAGGGGGCCCCGGCCGGGAGCCTGCAAGCCGACGTCCCCTACGCCGTCGCCGATACCGAGGCCGCCGTCCGGATGGTGCGGGCGAGGGCGGGGGAGTGGGGCGCCGATCCGGCGCGGATCGGCGTCGTCGGCTTCTCGGCCGGCGCCGTCACCGTGCTCGCGGCGACGGAGGCCGCGAGCGGCGCGGCGCGGCCGGATTTCGTCGGCATGATCTATGGCCCCACCCAGACCGCGCCGGTCCCGGCCCACGCGCCGCCGCTGTTCGCCGCGATCGCCGCCGACGACCGCTTCTTCGGCCGGCAGGATCTCGGCCTCCTCCACGCCTGGCGCCAGTCCGGCGCGCCGGTGGAGCTGCACCTCTACAGCGCCGGCGGCCACGGCTTCGCCTCCCATCCCACCGGCGCCACCAGCGACGCCTGGTTCGACGAGTTCACCCTGTGGCTCAAGGACATGAAGATCGTTCGGTAGGGGCGAGGGGCCGTAACATCAGGGAGCGGCGAAGTCCGACCAGACCCTGGCATGGTCCTCGCGCACCGAAGCCCGCGAGCGCGCCGTGACGCCGGCCCTTTGGGCGTGGGCCGGCCAGTTGGCGACGGCCGCCGCGACCTCCTCGATCATCGCCGCGACGCGCTTCCCATCGAAGCCGTGACGCCTGCCGAGACTCGTGACGTGAGCGCGCGTCGGACGCCGGCCTTCGCCGTCGACGTCGAGGTAATGCTCGCCGCCCGGACCGGTGGCATGGGTCAGGTCGAATGCGGGGGCGAGGCGCCACTCGCCCATCGGATCCATCAGGTAGGCATGCTGGCGCGTGTGGTCGTCCCGGTTGCAGGCCAGGATGTTGAACACCATGCGCCGGAACACGGCCGCGACGTCGTCCGCCCGCCGCGTGATCGCGCGGGTGGCTCGCAGGAAGAGGTCGTAGCTCGAGGGCTCGAAGGGCGGCGCTTCGATCGCGCCGGCCAGGGACACCATGTGCAGGCGCCCGCCGCCGTCCGGCCGATCGAAGCGCCGGGTCGCGAAGTAGCCATGTCCCGCCGCGCTCGGCAGCAGACGATGGTGGCTCACGGTCAGGCCCGCGGCGGTCGCCATCGCAGCATACGCTTCCTCCATGGGGCCGATATCCACCGGGTCCGACGGCGCGCGGAACTTCACGATCCAGGCGTCGAACCCCGGCGGCATGTCTCCCTGGCCCACCGAGATGTGTCCCTGGCCGTCGAACCCCACATGCACCTTCGGTCGAGCGCCGCCGGACCCGCCGGCCAGGCCCGCCAGGGTGTCGGCGAGCCGGGCCTCTTCGCCCATCTGGAGGGCGGCGGCGTCCCGCGACAGGGCGTCCAGATCGAGCGTCTCGATGTCGTCGGCGGGGGTGGTGGCCGGCTCGAACACCAGCGCGCCGCGGCCCTGCTCGCCGACCAGCGCGAGGCGTTCGAGGGGCCCGAGCGCGTCGATATCGACGCCCAGTTTCGCCAGACGCCGGCGCATGAGCAGGTGACCCCAGCCATCGGGAAGGCTGTCGGCGAGGAAGCCCGGCAGTCCGTCGAAGAACCGGGTCCGGGCCGCCAGCAGCCCAGGCTCCGGCGGATAGGAGAGCGGCGAGACCGCCAGCCGACGCCCCACGACCTCCCTCGACCATTCGAGCTGCGCCAGACCTCCGTCCATCGCTAGGCGGCCCGCCGCCAGTCGTGCGTCGTCCGGCCCGAAGGCGAGGCTGAAGGCGAGCGGCGCGCCGGGCGCCAATCTCACGGCGCCCGCCTGCGCCGGGGTGCGCGCTGACGGGCCTTGGGCGCCGCAGCGGCCTGGCGCTGCAGGAGCTCGTCGAGGCTCGAGGCCGCAGGCTGCGGAAACAGCTGATCCAGGCCCTCCTCGCAGCGCAGGACGATGGCGGCATGGATCAGGTTTTCCACCAGGCTCGGTCCGTGGATCTCCATCCGCCGCCAGGTGCTGAGCCCCATGCCCGCGCGCGTCGCGGCCTCCTCCTGCGACCAGCCTTGCCCGAGCCGACGGGCCCGGATGGCGTGGCCCAGCGCCAGCCTCAGCTCTTCCGGGGTCTTCAACATGGGTCATCCATGACCTATTGACGGCTGAAAGTCGAGATTGAGGGTCAAGGATGACCGGCTATCACTCGCTCGGGATCGATCTCGAATTGGCAAGAGCGACCGTCGAAGCGGCGTCACATCGCCGGGATAGCGCCGGGCTGCATGATCACCCGGCCTGCGAGCCGATGGCCCTCGACGGCCGCGTCCGGCGGGTCGCGCGCCATCAGCCGTGCTGCGAGGTAGCCGGCGTTGAAGGCGTCGCCGGCGCCGCTGGTGTCGATCGGATCGAGACGCGTCGGCGGAGGACAGGGACGGCCGTTCGGCAGCCAGCAGCCGCCGGCGCCGAGCTTGACCACCACCTCGGCGCAGCCGTGCGCGCGCCAATGGCCGGCCACGCTCTGCGCGTCCGGCGCCGCGCCCAGCGCCGCCTCGTCCTCCAGCGTCGGCAGGCCGATGGTCGCTTCGGCGATGGCCGCGTCGCGCCACGCGACCGCCTCCGCCGCTGATCCCCAAAGCCGCGGCCGATAGTTGCTGTCGAAGGCCACCACGCCGCCGGCGGCGCGCACCGCGCGGGCGAGGGCGAGGAGCGCCGCGCGGCCGTCGTTGGGCAGGATCGCCAGAGAGATCAGGGAGAAGACGAACAAGTCGGCCTGCGTCGCCGCCGCCGCCGCCTCGTTCATCGCGGGAAGAGCGAACATGCCGCGTGCGGCGCTGGCCTCGCGCCAATAGGCGAAGCTCCGCTCTCCTCGAGCGTCCGTGGTGATGGCGTAGAGGCCGGGCAGGCGCGCCGGGTCGCGCAGCACCAGGCTGCAGTCCAGCCCGTCGGCGCGCCAGCCGGCCAGAAGCTCGTCGCTGAACGGGTCGACGCCGAGCGCGGTCAGATAGGCGACGTCGAACCCGGCCCTGGCGAGGTGGATCGCCGTGTTCAGCGTGTCTCCTGCGCCGCCGAGGCGCCAGCCGCCGGCGGCCGCGCGGGTCAGCTCCAGCATCCCTTCGCCGCAGCAGACCACGCGTGTGGGTCGGCTCACCAGTTCCACATCGTGCCGTCTTCCAGGCGGGCGACCGGGAGGTAGGCCGGCGAATAGGGATACTTGGCCGCCAGGGCCTCGTCGATGTCGACGCCATGGCCCGGCGTCTCGCCGGCGAAGAGCTCGCCGGCCTCGAAGCGGTAGTCATGCGGGAACACCGCGTCGGTCTCGGCGGTGTGGCGCATGTATTCCTGAATGCCGAAGTTCGGGACCCAGGTGTCGAAGTGCAGGGCGCACCCCATGGTCACCGGCGAGAGGTCGGTGGCGCCATGGCAGCCGGTGCGGATCTGGTAGAGCGCGGCGAGGTCGGCGATGCGCCGCAGGTGGGTGATCCCGCCGCAGCCGAGCACTGTGCAGCGGATGTAGTCGATCAGCTGGTTCTGGATCAGATCCTTCACGTCCCAAATGGTGTTGAAGATCTCCCCGACCGCCAGCGGGGTGACGGTGTGCTGGCGCACCAGGCGGAAAGCCTCCTGGTTCTCGGCCGCCGTGCAGTCCTCGAACCAGAACAGCTGGTAGGGCTCCAGCATCTTGCCGAGGTTGGCCGCTTCCTGCGGCGTATAGCGGTGGTGGCCGTCGTGCAGCAGGTGATGATCGAAGCCGTAGGTCGCTCGCAGAGCCTCGAACAGCTTGGGGACGTAGTTCAACGCCTTGCGCGTGTCCCAGCTGGTCAGGGTGGGCAGCGCCGCATCGGCCGGCTCGTAATAGAGCTTGCCGCGGCCCACGCCATAGGCGTTCTCGATCCCAGGGATACCGGTCTGCGCGCGGATCGCCTTGTAGCCCATGTCGATGTACTGGCCGACCGCCTCCACGGTCTCGGCGATGTCGGCGCCGCTGGCGTGGCCATAGACCATCACGCCGTCCCGGCTGCGACCGCCGAGCAGCTGGTAGAGCGGCATGCCGGCCATCTTGGCCTTGATGTCCCACAGCGCCATGTCGACCGCGGCGATGGCCCGCATGGTCACCGGCCCGCGCCGCCAGTAGGCGCCGCGATAGAGGTATTGCCAGATGTCCTCGATGCGGCGGGGGTCCATGCCGATCAGGCAGGCGCCGACATGGTCCTCGAGGTATGAGACCACCGCCTTCTCGCGCCCGTTGAGGGTGGCGTCGCCGACGCCATGGACTCCCTGGTCGGTGATCAGCTTGAGGGTGACGAAATTGCGCCCGGGGCAGGTGACGATGACCTTGACGTCGGTGATGCGCATGGGGTTTGGCTTGACCCAAGGCATTTGGCCTGTCAAGTTTCGGCCGAATTGGTAAGGCCAGACAGAGGGTTGAACGGCATGGCGAACGCTCCGCCGCGACCCGTCGAGGCGGGCGCGGACGGCTCTCCCGAACGCCTCTATCAGGGCTTGGCGCGCCGGTTGCTCGCCGAGCTGGTGTCCGGCAAGTACAGGATCGGCGATCGCCTGCCGGCGGAGCGTGAAATGGCCGTGGAGTACGGCGTCAGCCGCCCGACGGTGCGTGAGGCGATCATCGCCCTCGAGGTGCAGGGATTCATGGAGGTCCGGGTCGGCTCGGGCGCCTATGTGCGCAAGCTGCCGGACAGCGCCGACGCCCCGGCCTTCGACGTCTCGGCCTTCGAGCTGATCGAGGCGCGGATGCTGGTCGAGGGCGAGGCCGCCGCCCTGGCGGCGACGCAGCTGAGCGAAGAGGAGCTGGATCAGCTGGAGACCTTGCTGGCGGCCATGGCCGACGAGGCGGGGGGCATGCCGGCGCAGTTCGAGGCGGACCGGCAGTTCCACCTCCTGATCGCCCGCGGCGCCCGCAACGCGGCGATGCGCCATCTGGTCGAGGAGCTGTGGCGGATGCGGGGGTCCTCGCCCGAGAGCGCCCTGCTGCACGCGCGGGCGCGCGACGCCAAGATCACCCCGGTGGTCGACGAGCACAGCGCCGTGTTGCGCGCCTTGCGGGCCAGGGACGCGGCCGGCGCCCGGGGCGCGATGCGGGCGCACCTGGGAGCGGTTCTCGACCATCTCTTGTTCACCACCGAGGAGCAGGCGGTGCAGGAGGCGCGAGCGAAGGTGGCCGTCAAGCGCGCCCGCTTCAACACCGCGCGCGCGATCTGACCGAGCGGCGACCGTGCCACTGAGACTGTCGCCCGGGACGCTCGCGGGCCTTCCCGGCGGCGTCGCGCGGCCGGGCTAT
>Ga0116229_10016255_pt1 | contig 10008 bp, 8 predicted proteins | sample S1TSphgellanicum_3_FD_87313 | JGI IMG/M metagenome (GOLD analysis project Ga0116229, IMG submission 87313) | Host-associated microbial communities from peat moss isolated from Minnesota, USA - S1T2_Fc - Sphagnum magellanicum MG | ecosystem: Host-associated > Plants > Peat moss > Unclassified... | reverse complement strand
TCCGCTCAACTTGCCTGCATTGATCAGCAGAGCCACGATTCCGATCGAGATGAGCACGAGCGGTCCAACAATGGATGGCCGATGCGTCGCCCGCCAGTAGTAGCGCTGGTCGCGCCGCTGCGAACGCCAATAATCGCGCTGTGTGCGCGCCGCCGCCTTTTGCTGCTGCCAGTAGGCCTTTTGCTGGCGGCGCTGTTCGTCGGGAGTCAAGGGCGGGCGATACGGTGGAGGCGAGGCGGCCATCAGAGAATCTCCCCGCCGGTTTTGTTCTCCGGCGTTGCTGTCGATGGAGCGACCGAACTCACCGGCGAACCATAGTCAGAGGAACCAGGCGTTCGCGGCTGTCCGGTGATCGGGTCATAGGCGTCGAAAGTCGCCTGCGAAAGCGCGGCGCTTTCCGCCAGGGCAAATACCCCGGCCAGGATCAGGAACAATGGCCAACTCCGCGTGAAACCGAAGTCCGTCCATTCATGCAACATCGCCATGATTCCGACCAGCAGAACAAACGCCGGTCCCCGCAATCTTCTGATAAGTAGCCACTGAGTCATTGCCCACCTCCAGGCGGGTTAATTTCCCGCGCACGCTTATAGAAAAGCCACACGCCCACCGCGATGATGATCACCGGCCAACCGCGCCCGATCCAGTCGAAGCGGAAGATCCCGAGCGTCCCGAACAGGAAGACCAATCCGAGGGCGATAAGCACAATCGCTCCCGCTGGCTCATTGCGCCTTGCTATCTCCGGAATGGGCGGCGGCGGTGGAACTTCGGGATAGGGCGGCGGAGGCGGATAAGGAACGCCGGAGGGCGGCGGCGGATAGCTGGCGCTCGACGATAAATGAGACGGCGAATAAGGCGGGTACGTTTCGCCAGCGAACGAGGAGGCAACCGGATTCGGCGGCGCCGGATATCCGGGCGAAGTCCCCGAGGGCGGTGGCGGCGTAAAACCTTGCGCCCCCGGGTTCGGAACAGAGGGATACTGCGTCCCAAAACGCGCTGCCAGGTCGTTCAGGCCAAACGGATCGGGCAAGGGCAATCCATCGCGGCGCGCTTTGGCGGTCTGGTTGGCGTCGAAGATCTGGTAGATCACCCAGGCGGCAATGAAAAACCCGAAGAAGTCATGTTCGTTGGTGATGGCGATCAGGATGACGAAGACCAGCACATGGATCATGGCCTTCACGAACTGTCCGTTATACATTGCGCCGACTCCGGGAATTACTCCAAGGACGGTTGCTAATGCCGGGTTTGGCCCCGGAGCCGGGGTGCCGGGTGGATAGGCAGGATTTGGAAACCCTGGATTCGGGAAATTCCCCGCGCCCGTAACGCCAACCTTGGCAGCAAGGCATTGTTCGCAGTAAATGAGACCGCCAACAGGGCGCGTGCAGACAGTGCAAAGCGCCTTGCCGCAAGTCTGGCAATACGAGGCTACCGGTGTTTCAGGGTGATTGGCGCAGTTCATGCGATCCCTCTTTCTGTGCGATCCGCAGCGCTGCTATCCGCATTTTCGGCTCTGTTTTTGGTATTCGAAAAAGTCGACGTCTCGGCAATTGGTTCCGGTCCGTCGACCATATTTTCAGGACTTCTGAGCGCCGCCTCGACCTTTTCTCCCCACAGCGTCGCCGCAGGCTGCCGCGCGCTCGGTCCCTCGGATTTTCCGCCGTTCTTGTGAGTGCCGTCTGGCGGAGTCGGCGACGGGGAAGATCGATCTGGCTTCTCGACCGGCTGTTCGCTGTTCAGGTCGGCGTCGCGCCGCAGTTCGCGCACCCGCGCTTCCATCTCGTAAACGAACCGCAGATTGTCGTAATAGCGGACGACCCGGGCGCTGGCCATGTGGTATTGCTTGTCCAGGTTGGAGCTGATCGCCGCCGGTTTCAGGTCGGCCAGCCGCACCGCGCTCAACCGCACCCCGGCGATATTCAGCGTCAGAGTGATCGAGAAAAACGCCATCGCGGCGGTCATCAGCAGCCGCGGCTGCGCCACGCGCTGGGTCGCGGCCAGCAATCCGGCGCGCTTCCAAAACGGTATCACCGCGCCGGCGGGAGCCGCGACTGCAAATTCGGCGCCCGCCTGGCCGGGCAACAGCTGCCCCGGCAATGCTTGCCCTGGCAGTCCTGGATGGCCCGCGATTCCGCTTGTTTGGGCCAGGATCTTCGAGACCAGCACCGCTGGCACTGGCGGATCGGTGCGCAGGAAGTTCAGCCATTCGCGGCCTTGGCTGGCTTGGGAGAACATCTCCGCGCAAGCCGCGCAGGTCTTTTGGTGGGATTGAAAGCTTTCCCCCTCGGTGGCGGTCAACGTGCCGTCGAGGAAATCGACCAGCAGCGCCTCCCACTCCTCGCAGGTCAGCTTGCGGGCGTGCGCTGCGCCGGCTTTAGGGGCATTCGGATTCTGTGGATTCTGCTCTGACATCTAAACCACCTGTCTTTTATTACGTTCCAGCAGCCGCGCCAGTTCCGCGCGGCCTCGGCTAATCCGTGATTTCACCGTGCCTTCGGGAATATGCAACACCTGGGCGATCTCCTTGTAATCGAGGTCTTGCAGATCGCGCAGGATCACTGCCTCCCGCAGTTCCGGAGATATCTTCGTCAATGCCTGCTGCACCATCCGTTCCAACTCGCGGGCGGCCGCCTGCTGGTGCGGACCCGGGTGCGGATCGGCAAGCCGGTCCGCAATCTGCAACTCGCTGGAGTCTTCCCAGCCGGCATCGATCGAATCGGTTGCGCGCTGCTGACGGCCACGGCGAAAGTGGTCCACCAGCAGATTGCGCGTGAGTGTGGTGAGCCAGGTAGGAAAACTGCCCCGGCCCGCATCGAAACTAGTGAGATTGCCGTAAACCTTGAGAAAGACTTCCTGAGTGAGATCTTCAGAATCGTGGGCCGAACCCGTAAACCGGTAGCAGAGGCTGTACACGCGACGATGCTGGGCCCTCACCAACTCGGCCCATGCCATCGAATCGCCATCCAGACAGCGCCGGACGATCACGGCCCAGTCGAATTCCAAGCGTCTCTCCTCAATTCGCGCGACCGCCGATTCTCTTGCCTGGCCGTGGCCTCCGGCCGGCGTTCCATGCCGCCAGGTCACCGTCGGCCCGGTTTGCGCGGATCCTGAATCCGCGCCTCGGGAATCGGCGCCTCGGCGGGCTTGCCCCATCTCGCGTTTCGCGCCGTCCGGTACACTTGCCCGGCGTCCGGGCGCGGCCTCTTGCCGCAGACCTCGAAGGGTCGTCTTACCGGTCGCCGGATTGTTCCGCAAATCCTCCCCGAAGTGGTTCCAGGGAATTACTCCCACGCAGCTCATGCTCAAGGGATACGCGGCGTAAGGCCGGTTGGTTCCGAACGAACCTCAGAATCGGCCGCATCGCGCCTTGCCATGCGGCACTTGCCTGTTCGCTTTGTTTCTCCCGCTCTCGCGTGGCGTCCCTTGATTCGGAAGAACTGTTATAGGATAACTGTTTCTAGCCCCTGCGACTGCCCTTGCTTGACGCCCTTATCCCGGTAAATGGCATAGTCAGGCTGGAAGCCGACGGAGAAGTTGTAAACTACGCCAAGGATTGCTCCACTTTGTCGAGATTGCGGCCTCGGCCTGTTCGCCAAGTCTCACTGCTGACTTCAAATCCAGTTGAACGCCGAAGCCCTTGGCGAAACACTGTCCGGCCCGGAAACCCGAATGTTGTATTTCTTGCTGTGATCGCAGGATTCTCACCTAACAAGAAACAAAATCGTAAGTCCAACATTCTAAAGACGAGGCGAAATCCCAGTTTCATCCCCCGCGGGTCGGCGAAGCCGGTGGGAGGCTAGAGCATTTTCACTTCCGATGCTTACAACGCAACCTGGCCCGTCGTGGTTTTTTCCCAACAAAAGCCACATTTAAGTAACCTTGCCAGTTCATACTAGAAGTGAAAATGATCTAGTGGCCCAACTATGAAGAAGGAAGGGCGTAAGCCGTGGGTCCCCAGCGAATTTTGATTGTTGATGACGACTTCGAAGTCGGGGGCGCCATGGTGGCTGTGCTGGAGAATGCCGGCTACTGGGCAGTCTTCAACATCGACGTGGAGGCGGCGCTGCGGCTGCTGAAAGGCAAAGTTGCTTTCGACTTGATTCTGTTGGATCTCATGCTCGCCGGAGTCAATGGTCTAGGCTTGCTGGAAAATCTGCGCACGGCTCGACCGGAAATTCCGGTGGTCATAGTCACCGCCATGTACGATGTCAGCTATGCAATCTCCGCCATGAAGAAAGGGGCATTCGATTACCTGTTGAAACCATTCGAACCAACTCAGTTGCTCAACACCGTGAATCGCGCGCTCGATCACCAGCAGGCCGAAGCCCAGTTCGCGCTTGATCGGCAGGGCCTCGAAAAACTGGTCGAGGCCCGCACCGCCATGCTTTCCCGCGCCATGGCTGATCTTGAGAGGTCCTACGATATCACTTTGGAAGCCCTTGGCAATGCCCTAGATTTGAAAGACACCGAAACCGAAGGCCACTCCAAGCGCGTGACCGCCTATTCGATCGTCCTCGCCCGGGCCATGCGCCTCGACGCCGCCGAAATCAAAATCATCGCCCGCGGCGCCTTCCTGCATGACATCGGCAAGATGGCGATACCCGACGCTATCCTTTCGAAGCCAGGCAAACTGACCGCTGAAGAGCAAGCAGTGATGCGCCAGCACTGCGTTCGCGGCTATATTATGCTCAAGAAAATCCCCTTTCTCGAAAAGGCCGCCGAAATCGTCTTCAGCCACCAAGAGCATTTCGACGGAAGCGGGTACTCGCGCGGTTTGAAAGGTAACGAAATCCCGCTTGGAGCAAGAATTTTTGCGATCGCAGATGCGCTGGACGCCATTACCTCGGACCGGCCCTATCGCAAGGCACAGCCCTTCCCCGCCGCAAGAAAAGAGATCGAACGCTGCAGTGGCGGTCAGTTCGACCCGGCGATTGTAGCCGTATACCGATCGTTGCCCGACCAGATTTGGGAAGACCTGCGGGCCGAAATCGATCATCATAAACCGACAGAGGAATTGCGATTGGCGGATATCATCCGCGAACGTTAGAGCCGGAAAGAAGCAACCGATGACCTTGCTAAGCAGCGCCGCCGTAACCGAACAGCTCGCTCTGGTGCCTGAATGGCATTTGGAGGGAGACAACATCGTCCGCCAGTTCGTCTTTGCGGATTTCCTGGCAGCCATGGCCTTCGTGAACCGGGTCGCCGAAAAGGCCGAGAGTGCCGGGCATCATCCGGACATCGACATTCGCTGGAACAAAGTCCGGCTGGCCCTCTCTTCGCATGACGCGGGCGGACTGACTCAGGCCGATTTCAGCCTCGCGGCCATCATGGACTCGCTGGTTTAAGCTGCTTCCTCAGGGCAAGTTCATTCGCTTGCGAATAATAGTCTCCACCTGCTCGATCACTTTGTCGAGAGTCAAGCGGGTGGAGTCGATCACCACCGCATCCGGCGCAGGCTTGAGCGGCGAAAGCGGCCGGGTGCGGTCCCGCCGATCGCGCTCGCGAATCTCCTCAAGAACTGCTGCCGGAGCAATCGTCCCCGCCGCCGGCGTCGTCTCGATCTGCTCGTAACGTCGCTGGCTGCGCACCTCCGGATCCGCATCCAGGAAAATCTTTACCTCCGCGTCCGGAAAGACCATCGTCCCGATGTCGCGTCCCTCCATCACGATTCTTCCGCTCTCTCCCAGCTTGCGCTGTAGACTAACCATCCATTTGCGGATTGCGGGATGCACACTGACTCGCGACGCGGCCTCGGTGACCGCGGTGTCGCGCAAGCGCGGCGTAACCTCATGCTCATCGAGAAAAACCCGGTTCCCGTTCGGAGAAGATTCCAGCCGAATGGCGGTCTTAGCGGCCAGCAGTTCGAGCCCGGCCGCGTCCTCGGGCGAGAGGCCACTCTCCAGCGTCTTGACTGCAAAGGCGCGATACATGGCGCCAGTCTCCAGGTTCAGCAGGTTGAACCGCTTGGCGATCTGTGCCGCGACCGTGCTTTTGCCGGCGCCGGCTGGTCCGTCGATGGCGATGATGATGCGATGGCGATCGGTCATTCTGGCCGCTCAGGTCGTTTCTTGAATTTTGCCGGTGCCCGTCCCGCCGGTCGCGGCCATTGCCCGAATCCCGCTCTGGATCCAAAGCCCCGCTTCGCTCCGCCCGACCCGGCCCGCGGACCAGCAGGTTTGAAGCTCTTGCCGCTGCCACCCGGTTTATAGCCGGATCCACCCGGCCGTCCGCCGCTCGTGGAACCACCAAACTGCTTGGTGCCGGGCGCAGGTCTGCCTGCAGAGGGTCGCCCGGAATACGGCCTGCCTGTAGTCGAAGAGCTTCCTGCGCGCGAAGCGTCACGGGGAGAATATGGTTTCGCGCCTCCGGCTCGAGGCCGTGCCGAAGAGAATCCGCCTTCTCTGGGCGGCCTTGGAGTGAATTTGCGGTCACTGGTTGGAGCGCCGGCCCGCGGACTCGCTCCCCCATCGCGGCGAGGCGGCGAAAACGAGCGCGCACCCTCAGGCTTCGCCACAAAGCGCCCTGCTCCCGAACGTGCAGGAGGACGAGAACCGCCCGCCCGGTTTTCGGGACGGAATGGCGGGCGACCGCCAGGGGCACCGGGCCGTGAGGATGGACGTCCAGTTCCACGAGTGGAACTGCCGCCGAAGCTCGGTCTGTCAGATCGACCAACGCGTGGCGGCCCGCTCGCTGGTTTCCCCGCTCCAGTCGGACGAAATGGCTGATCCTCGCGCGTTCCCGAAGAACGCGAAGAAGAGAGCTTCGATGCCGCAGGTCGAAAGCTACCGCCTTCGCGGCGCGGAGCAGTGGGTCGCGCAGTCGTATCTCCGGATGGGGAATCAGCCTTGCGCGGCCCAAACCTCGCCGGCTTGCCCTTCTGGTCCGGACGGCCTCCCGGCAGATCTCTCCAGCGCGTCTTCTTGGGTGTGCCATCGGCCCGTAAGCCTGTACCCGGCTCCGTTCGCTCCGCTGGCGCGGTTCTCGGTTTGAATGCAGCCCGTGCTCCGCCTGCCGCAGGCCGATAGCTGCTCCCGCCATCGGTTTTGCGAGCCGCGGGTCGAAAACCACCAGTCCGCGTCGAAGGCCGGCTCGGCGGGCGCCCAGCGCTCGAGGGCCGCGCCCTCGGCGCGTCGACCTCCGCGGCAACCGGTCGCTTGTACGCAGGCCGTGGCGCCGCACCAGCCGACTTCCGAGCCAGGGCCGCTTCAATGCCTTCCGGTGAAGTGGGATGAGGACGTCGCACCGGCTTGGCCGCGCCTTCGGATTCGGCAAGCTTCTCCGCTTCCGGGAATTCAGGCAGCGATCCATCCACGTAAAGGAGCGACTGCGTCTCCATTTGGATCATCGCCAGTTGCCGGGTCGCCGTCAGTCCGCGAACCACCTCTCGCACTTTCGACCGTGAAGCTAGCGGCGACAAGAAGCTCTCTGCGTCATCCGCCGCCGCCGCAACCACCGATTGCAGATACACCGAAACCAGCACCGACAGCGCCGTCACCTGCGACATCCCAACGCCCGCGTTCATCGCCTTTTGATGACGCGACTGCAACGGCTCCCAAAGCGTCTCCTGGCCATCCGGTTGATACAGCGGAATGACCCGCAGCGACGACCAAAGCTCATGCAAGGCCCGCAGCACCGCGGCTTCGGTCAGTTCCTTGCCGAGTTCTTCCTGAATTTCTGTTGCAGTCAGCACGCCGCGCTTTTCCAGCAGCTTCCAGATATGACTGATGAGCGGCGACACCCGGTTCGCCCCGGCCGTTCCCGGCGCATGCTTCCAATCGCGGTCGCCACGCAGCGCATATACAAAAGGCAACGCCTCCTGGCTGACCAGGAAATCCGGATGATCGGTTGCCGTGCCCAGCAGGTTCAACGGCAGCGCAGACTCGGCCTCGATCAATCGCACCAAAAGGCCCTGCGCAGCCTCGATGGCCACCCGAGGGGGGGTAGCCGTCGTCTCGCCAAGACAGGCCTCGACAAACGATGGAGCGGGCGCGGGAATCTGCGCCTTGCGGGGGAGAAATAAACACAGACCCGATTGGAGCAGCCAGGATTGCGCGTCCTCCAGGGTCAGCAGCGGCTCGGCTTTTTGCCGCCAAAGCGTCGCGCGGGTTGCCAGAAGTTGTTCAGATGTCAAACAAAACCTTTTTCGAGAGCGGACGGGATTCGGGCGTTGTCCCTGAGGAAATCGACCTAAATCCGCTGAAAAGCCCGCTGGATGTCTTTCCAAGAATACCTTAATGCGATCGGACGCCCATGCGGGCAGCTCGTCGGATGCTCGGTTTTCGCCAATTCCGCCAGGAGCCACTCCATGCGTTTGGGGTCGAGGCGGGTGTTGATTTTGATCGCCGCGTGGCACGCAATCGAAGCTGCAATCCGGGTGCGCGCAGCTTCGAGGTTCTCCGATTGCATCTCCCGGTCTGTCTGTTCCAGCACCTCGGTCAGCATGCGCTCGAGCTGACGGCCTTCCAGCCCCACCGGAGCCGCCTTGATCGCAATCGTGCGCGGACCAAAAGGCTCCGCCTCGAAGCCATTCCGCTCCAACTCCATCGCGATCCGCGCGAAAACGATCATCTGCTCTGGCAGCAGATCCACCAGCATCGGCATCAGCAACTGCTGGCGCTGCACACGCTCCACGTCGCGATCACGAAGAATTTTCTCGAACAGCACCCGTTCATGCGCGACATGTTGATCGACGATCCAAAGACCTTCGTCGTTCACGGCAAGAATGAATGACTCGCGCAACTGCCCCAGCGGTTTAAGGCTGGCGAGCGAGTTCAGCGTCGGAGTGGTCTCCGTTTCTATAGCATCATCAGCCTCGTCCAACAGAACTTCGCCACCGCAATTGTGCGCCGCCGGCAGAGTCATGGAGCTCAGCGCATGCAAGACATCCTCGCTGAACGGCAACTGCCCCGGCATCGGCGAAGGCTCCGGCGCCGAGAGGCTGAAGGCAGCGCCTTCGCCGGCGTCGGCGGGAGGATCCGATTCAGACTGAGCCGCGGATTCATCGATTGGAGAACCCGGCATCGGGGAAACCTCCGGCATCAGCGCCGGCGTCGCATGAGCGCTCGCGGTCATCGCCTGCAGGAAACCCGCCGCCGGACGCGCGCTGATCAGCGCATTCCGAATCGTGTCCCGCACAAAGTCATGAATGAAACTGGATTGCCGAAAGCGCACCTCGGTCTTCGCGGGATGCACGTTGACGTCGACCTCTTCCGGCGGCATCTCCAAGAACATTAGGACCACCGGAAACGATGTCGGCGGAATGATGTTGCGATAGGCCTCGATCACCGCATGAACGATCAACCGGTCCCGCACCAGGCGCCGGTTCACGAAAAAGTAAATTGAATTCCGATTCAGCTTCTGCAATTCCGGTTTGGAAACAAAGCCGGTGACCCGCAAATAGCCAGGTTCAGGCGCGTGGTAAGCCTGATCGCGCTTCCACGGCGGAGGCTCTGGAATCCCCGTCCGCTCCATCCGCAACTCCGCCGCAACTGGAATGAGTTGCTCTAACGTATCGTTGCCGAAAATCTGAAAAATCCGCTCCGCCGGCTTCTTCACTGGAGGCGCAATCAGAAGCGCATGGGTCGCGGAATGAAGCTCGAAATGCTTATCCGGATGGGCCAATGCATAATGCGTAACCAACGCGGTTACATGAGAAAGCTCAGTCGATTCCGCCTTCAGAAATTTGCGCCGAGCGGGAGTATTGAAAAACAAATCATGCACCGTAATCGTCGTCCCGGCAGGTACGCCAGCATCTTCCACGCGCAGGATTTTGCCACCAGCAATTTCAATCAACGTGCCGGAAGCGTCTGCCTCCACCCGTGTCGTGAGTTCGACGCGAGCAATCGACGCGATCGAGGGTAGCGCCTCCCCGCGAAAGCCCAGGGTCGCGATCGATAGCAGATCGTCGCTCGAACGGATTTTCGAGGTAGCATGGCGTTCAAATGCCAGCAAAGCATCGTCGCGGCCCATTCCATGCCCATCGTCGACGAGGCGAATCAGCTTGCGCCCACCGGC
>Ga0116229_10016254_pt1 | contig 10008 bp, 5 predicted proteins | sample S1TSphgellanicum_3_FD_87313 | JGI IMG/M metagenome (GOLD analysis project Ga0116229, IMG submission 87313) | Host-associated microbial communities from peat moss isolated from Minnesota, USA - S1T2_Fc - Sphagnum magellanicum MG | ecosystem: Host-associated > Plants > Peat moss > Unclassified... | reverse complement strand
TAAATTTATAGAGGTAGATGTTTCTTTTACAACTTCTAGTACTTTCTTGATCCATTTTCATCATTTGTTCCAAATGCCATAATTTATAACTTGGTTGCATTTTTGAAATTATATGTGCTTCAATTGTAGCACCCCAAATGGGGGCCTTTTTGCACTTCAACTTGGATCTACAATCAACACCTCTTTTGAGCATGAATAATGTCCTCATTTGTTTGATGGACCACCATGGTTTGTACAATCAGCTATTTAGATGTTCAAGTCTCCAATTTGTAGATAGGGTTGTATATTTTAGTATAAGCAAAAGTAAGGTTCATTACAAGAAATCACGGCTTTTTTTATCAAGAATTTTTAATAAAAAAACCCCCTCATATAATTTTTTTGCCCCTATATCCAACTTGACCAAAGTGCCATTTAAACAAGTCAAATTGGACTTGACCATTTTGACAAGGTCTTTTTGGTTGGTTTTTTACTAGTTTTTTCACTGGGTTTTTTTTACTAAATCATCATGACAATAATATAATTTGGGCAACAACTAAAAATATATTATTTAAATTATTTTGTTTAAAATTAATGTGAAAAATTAATTAATTAACTAATTACCCTACCTACCTACTTAATTAATAAACCTAATAATTAATGCCAAAAAAAAAATTTACTTTTTTACCTACCAACCTTATGTCTTAGGCTTAGGCTAGGCCTTCTAACTTAACCACCTAGGCTAGACCAAGCCATTTAGGCTAGGTCAAGTAACCTAGGCTAAGTGGTCTAATAGTTTTTGCAACCTAGGCTACATAATTAAGTCACCTAAGTAGCCAAGGTAGCCTAGGTTACAAATGTGTGGACTTGAATTCTTCACATCCACATTGAGGAATCAAGTCCTTAACCATTACACCACCACCCCATAAGGTGATTTTCTTGGACAACATATTTGTAATTAACATGATTTTGGACCAACATATTGTAATCAACTTTCATGAAATTTTTTTCAACATGCATATTGTACTAAATGAACTTGAATTTTTTAACATTACTCACATAAATAGATAGGTTATAAGCAGGGTAACTTAAGTAGGTAAGAGGTACTTATTAATAAATGCATGTACCTAAGTAACATGTAGGTTTTAATTTACTAGGTTTTATAGGTATGTACTAGGTTTATGTTTATACCTACCTAATAAGCAATCTATGCCAATGTTATTTAGTAGGTTATGTATTTACTTATCAATCTACTAATAAACTTAGTTTAACCATATTAGGTAGGTTTAAGTTTAAGCTACCTACCTAATAGGCCTAAGTAGCCTAGGTTAAATTATGTACATATCTAATAAGCCTAAGTGGTCTAAGTTAGGTTCCCTAGAGGGTATTAATAATTTTTTTAAAAAATGATTGATTATTTACTATGAATTAATAATTATCAATTAATATATATAAATTTATTACTAACTAACAAATTAGTTTTAATAATAACTATCAATAATTATTTACAATTATATATTGACTATTATTCATTACTATTAATTACTATCAAATATTAACCAAAAAATTAGATAAAATTGATAATTCAATGATAATAATTAATCAATTAACAAGTTGATGGATAAATTAATTATTGGTTATTAATTAACATTTATTTGGTGACTAATTAATTATATAAAATATTAATCATAAATTATTGAGTATTAACTATCAATTATAAAATATTAACTAATTAATGTACTAAGTGTAAGTAACATGTGACTAAAGGTAACATGTAAGTAACCTATTAAACTTTATAAATAGCTACTAAGGGTAATATGCCATGTGAGAATTTTTTTATTATCCCACGTCTTACAATCTTGAACCATCATAATGGATGATGGAGATCAAAACTCAATGTATAATGTATCATTGAAAGTTTGAAACACATATTATTTTTAAAATATTGACATGTTTACTTTTGTTGAAATCTACACATTTGATTTACTTGAAAAATTATCATTAAAAAGATAGGCTTATTTACATATTGTTTGAAAATTCATGGAAACACATGTGAATTAAACTTTTGAAGTTGTCATTATCATCCTATAATGGGCCTTATCCAAAACATGGAAACCATGTTTCAAACTTCAAAAAAATAATCCTTAGAAAAGACCTAAATTTGGGACCAATTTACTCCTTTTATTATGAATGCATCCATGTGACTAATGACTAATGAGTTGCTAAACCTATGCTTTTCACCCATGTAGTCACAAAATACATTTAATTACAAACCCTAGTTGTTTTAATAACTAAGATTTTTAATTTTTTATAATAATGAAATTCATTAGTAGAAATATTGTCACATGCAATTGTCATTTACAATTAGTTTTTAATTGCAAATGACATTTGCGATTAAATTGGTTGTAATAACAAAAGAAGTCGTATGCAAAAACCAGTCGCATGCGATGGATGAAATTATTTTTCATCAAATACATGTATGGCCACCATATAGTGTATACATGAGTGATCTTGCAACTAAAATTATAATTATATGGATGACTAGTTGCATTCTACCACGTGACACCCACTTAGACCTTCGCCACATGGCACCTATATAACTTATGTGGCACATAGGTTTTAACATAGGCCATGTAGCACATAGGTCTAGACCATATGCCACGTGGCATTTAACTTAGATGGCACCGTAGACCATATGCCATGTGGCACTTAGTTTAGGTGCCATGTAAGCTAAGTGCCATGTGGCACCTAAATTAAGCCTAAACCTAGGCTAGGCCTAGATTTAAGCGACATGGCATCTACTAAAAATACCATATTTATTTTTGAATTTAATTAAGGTTGAACCTTTTTTATTGGCTCATCCCAAAATGCAAGTGCATTTTAATTTGTACATTGTGCTCCTTATGTAATTGACAAAATTAAAATGGGAAGCAAAACATATGGGATTAATTTTGTAATTACAACCTAATTACAACTACTTGGGCTACTAATGACTACCTAGCCTAACTTACTACTTTTAACTTAGCCTATTAATTAACAAATTTCATGATGTGGCACTTAATCTAATCGTGTTGCCATGTGGCATGGAAAAAATGGTTAATTAGATGCCACATGGCATGGCATAAACCTAGCCTATGTGCCATGTGGCATGTCTTAACATAGCTTAGGTGCCATATGGCATGTGATATATAATTGCCACATGGCATGGCCTAAACCTTGCCTAATTGCCATATGGCATGTCCTAGACCTAGCATATGTGCCACGTGGCATGGCATAGCCTAGCCTAAGTGATGCGTGGCATGGCATATGCTTAGCCTAGATGCCACATGGCATGGATAAATCTAACCTTGGTGCCACATGGCATAACATAGGCCTAGCCCAAGTGCCACGTGGCATGGCATAGGCTTAGCATATGTGCCATGTGGCATGTCCTATCCTAGCCTAAGTGCCACATGGCATGTTTTGGCCTAGCTTAAGTGCCATGTGGCATGTTTTAGTTTAGCCTAAATGCCACATGGCATGGCTTAGGCAAGGCCAAATGCCACATGGCATGGCTTAGGCAAGGCCAAATGCCATGTGGCATGGCTTAGACCTAACCTATATGCCATGTGACATGTCCTATGTTGTTTTTAGGTGCCATGTGGGATGGCTTAAACTTAGCGTATGTGCCACATGGCATGGCTTAGGCCTAACCTATGTGCCATGTGGCATGTCATAGCCTAGGCTAGGTGCCCAAGTGGCATGGCCTAAACCTAACCTATGTTCCACATGTCTGTCTAAACCTATATGTAGATGTAGGCAACGTCACATGTCACCAAGCCTAGATTAGGTACCATGTGGCCTAGGGTTATAAATAGGTAAGTACTTTAATAAATAGTTAGGTATCTAATAAGTAGGTAGGTAGGTGTATATATATCTGGGTGCGTCCTTGTTAGCTAGGTAGCCTAAATACTTTATACAACTAACATGTGACTATCTTAGTTACATTTGCAATTAAATGTATATACAATGTTGTGAAAAATACAAAGACATTATAAAAAAAAACACAATTTAAGGATGAAATAGGTCATAGTCTCAACCTAGTTCAAAAGAAGATCGAAATTAATCCAAATTTGAAAAGTAGTTGCATAGGCAACCATTGGTAGTTGCAAGTGACATTTGGTTGCACATAATTGCACAAGGACGGGTTACAAATGACAAGATTTCTAATAGCAATTGCATGTCATCATTAACCTTGGTATAACGTGTAAAGCGCATGCCATCTCAACTAAGTTGTTTTATTCAACTAAGTGTTACAAAAGATGCCTCAATGGATGGATGACATGTGTTAAAAATATATGAACATGTTATAGGTCATTATACATCATCAAAAGTCAACCTAGTTTAAACTAGTTAGGCTAGGTAACCTAACTTAATTCATTTAACCAAAAGTCAACCTAACTTAACTTAATTAAGCTAACTACCTATGTTAGGTAACCTAAGCTACTTAACCTAATATAGGTGGCTTAGATTAAAAACAAACATTAAACTCGTAACCCAAGAAGCTTATACTAGGCTACCTAACCTTGGCTTAGGTATCATAAGTTACAAGAGTGAGGATTTGAACCCTTCACCTTCACTTTGGGGTTCAAATTTTCATCCATTACATTAACACATATTTTTACATTAATTATATTTAACACAATTATAAAGCTTAAAAGTTTTAACCTTGAATTAACCTTGGCCACCTTAGATGACCTAGGTCAACCTACCTACTACCTACCAACCTAACCTAAACCTAGACCTCCTTAGATTTACTTAAATTGAATTAGTTTGTCAACTTGAACTACTTATTAACTTAGGTTAAGTTAACCTAAGAAATGAAAGACTTTAAACAAAGACCATTCCACTAAGAATGATTTTTTGGTTTTTAGTTCTCCGCTCTAAATCATTTCATCTATTTTCATTTTTTATCTTTTAGGTCATTTTTTATGTTATATGTTGAAAATATGTTTTATGTTTTCTTTTGTTGGCACAAAGTTTTGTTTACAACTAAATGTACTTGTTGTTTGTAAACTACACGACAATGTTTGCAACTTTGAAAAGGAGAAAACAATGTTTGCCATTCATATTCATATTTCAAAATAACATTGGTATACTTGCATGTTTGACCATGGGCCATCACAAAAGTTCTAAAATGAGGAGGAATTGATCTTATTTTAACTGTTTACATTGTTTTATGGTTATTTATAGTGAACTTCCATGTATGATATGATTATGGTTGGTAACTAGGTCCAATTTGTACGTGAAATTATTTTTTTTGTTCCATTAATATAGTAGTTGGATTTTCTTATTTTTTCAATTTCATTTGCCCTAAGTGTTATTTTTTCATTATTTTAGCATGGTTATTTTTGTTGTAGACACAATTTGACGACAACAACACAACCATCCCTAGTCATCATGTTAAACAAAGATTGAAGATTAATGTGAAATTGTCATTCTCCATCCTTGAGTTTCAACCAAAACTGATTTTCTTGTAAAGTCTTAAATTTATCAAGTGACACCCTTTTACAACTTAAGGATTAAACTTGCATGAGGGCATGTTTAATCAATGTGAGTTTTTTTGTTTTCTTCATCCTCCCCTCTTATCAACTTTCTCAATATTATATTAATTCCTAAGATTGTGACAACGTTCATAGAATTACCATAACATATTTTTAGAAACTAGAAAAATATTAATCAAAGTACAACTATTGCCTATTGACAAAAGAATGTTCAAAATTTTCATTAAAAATTATTTGATATAATTTTTTTTTGTAGTTTGCAATGCTTTTTAACACAAGCATTCCTTGGGTTGAAGTCATTTATAATTGGTTTGAAATATGCCACCTTGGGTATTTTCACCTCCCTTTGTCTTTCAACATAATGTTTTATCCATGTGTCACCACACCTCAAACCATTTCCTCTCATACACTTAGAACCAAGTTTTTAAAATAAAATTTTGTCATTTGTTCCTAATATTATTTACAAATAAATTTCCTTTTTTAAAGGTCATTGCTTTTTCAACCTCCAAACCCCAACACAAAGTAGCCCTAACTACTTTCATAGTTGAGAAACTCAAAACAAACTTGCCACAATCTTTTTGAAAACATAAAACAAAGGCGTTTTTAATTAGGTTCATCATGTGAAAAACTTAATTATCTTCAAAGCACCAAAATATTTCTATTCTTGTCTTGTATATTTTTGTTGAAATGATGCCATTGGAACAATACTCCCAACCTATTATCAACGATATTTGGGAACCTCGTCACATACTATAAGACTAATTGTAGTGCAAAATCCCAATGGAATTGCATTACTTAGTGAGTATGATGATAATAGGTGGCTATTTTAGGGTCGTTTTTTATATATGTTTTACTTTGACTAATTTATTATTATATATTTTTCAAAGAAATTATACTCATATGTTACATTTGCAAACAATTCAAAAGCACTTACTTTTGTAATATAATATGTAATTAATGTTCTTCCATGAAGTGAATTGTTAACATTTTATTGAGTTCAAATTTGATTGGGAAAAAACCAATGTGGTGGATGTTGCATTCATGATATCATGTGTGCATTACTTATAATAGCTAGAGGGCAATATAAGAATACAACCACATTTGTTACAACATGCATGCAAATTGGTGCCAAAAGTTTCACATTGGAGTTCCATAACAACATGAAAAAATGCTTTTGACTTAACAAAAGCCCTATCTAGGTGGGCTATTAGCCAAGTTGTGTGCATTGGCTACATCACAATTAAATTAAATTAGGCAAATAATGTTGCATGTTAGTCTTCAACAAATTAAATATCACAAGTGGAAGGTTTTAAATGTCAGTGAGAAAACATGTTGATTCTATTGGTGGAAAGGATTTGATATTTTATTATTAGTAATTCCCATTTCACAATGGTGATAAGGCAAAAATCACAATTTTGAGCATCAATCAATATAGCAAAACCACTTGTTTCAATGAAATTCCTTGCATTTTCAGTTGAATAATGCATTTGTCAAATGTTAAGAAGTCATGTCATTCTATGTTTGGAATTTGTTAAATGCTAGATAAATGATTTTACTGTGTTAATGTTCTATCAAAGAGGAACATGGCCTCTCTTACAAGAAGAGGTGGTTGAACAATTCAATCAAGGAACATGAGTTGAAGGTGAAAGTAATATTTAAGTAATATGATTAGAGTTGGGTATTAAAAAGATCAAAATATATGCAACATTTACAAAAATTTCAACTCCAATAAATGTCAACAAATTGAAGGCTTTTAATGAACTTATCTAGTTGGTGTCAACAAGTATTCCCAAGTCTTTGATTTAGTTGATGAATATGCATTAAGGTCTCACCTAAGGAAACCCAGAAATAAAATAATCTAGAAATTGTAAGTTGGGATCTCTTCTATAACCATTTTAAAAGAATGCATTAAATGAGAATTTGCCTTGTTTTATATTATAGATTGTTTTCAATATTAGAGTAATTTTCACATAATTTAAAAATGAAGGCAAGATTAGATAATGTTTATGAAACTTGATTAACTCTAAGCAATGGCTAAATAGAACTTTTACAAGGAAAATGTTTAGTAATTGTTTGGGTTAGTGCTTGCGATATAATGATATATGTTTGGTAGCCTATTTATGTGGATGATTAATCATCTATACATTGTTTCAATGAATGTATTTGACTTGTTGGAAAACCTACAAGGTGGGTTGATGTCATGTCCACAAACCATCCATCCACGGTGGTGCATTCGTGGGTTCACGATGGCTATCAATGCACACCTAGTAGTGTAGGTGATAGGTAGGAACTTACCTAAGCATCTTGGTGCCAAAGTATTTGGGTGAAATGCAAAAAGACATATTATGAAGGACATTAATTCATGGGCTACGGAGAAAGTGGGTCTTGAGTTAGTTTAGGAGGAAGCAAAATGGTTATAATTTAGGGGGGGCAGAAGATAGAAATAATTCGTTCTATGGACTTTGTACTCTGAGAGAGAGAGAGATAGAGAGAGAGAGAGGGGCCAAAATGGGCCAACACCCCACCAACACACCATCCATTAGAAGCCTGCTATGACTCAGTTATGTATGGACCCAACCTGAGTTCAGGTCAGATTTCAACTTTGTAACCTATTCCTGTAGTTGAGAAGGTAGATAGGATAAGAGGTGACTAACTAGGTAGGATAAGAGATGCATGTAACATTGTTAGTACATGTGTAAGGGCTAGTGGGTTGTTGGTGCAATACCTATGTGATACCTATGTGATAAGTAGTGGGTTGTTGGTAGATAGGTAGTAAAATATAGAAACTGAGCTATCCACCATGATTAGCCATAGAACTGGAACCCAATGGAAAAGTGTTACCTGTACACATCCCACATGGTAGGCTGGTTGGTTCACTCTGGCCAAGAGAGAGAGAGAGAGATAGAGATCATCAGCAGCCTTAAAAGAAGCTCTGAAGTTTTCACAGGTTTGAGTTTCCTGACCATTCTTTCTGCCAAGGAAAATAATGCCTGCAAAAACACAATTTGCACACAGGTTGTAGGGTGAAAATAGCTGATAACACCCAAGTTATTGATGATAAAAAACTGCTATCGGCAACCATATTAGACTTCAACTATTCTGTAGTTTCCTACTATCATGAAAAAAACTTATATCCTAATAATTGCCAGGCAGGGTAATTTTACAGTACTTGAGCCTGAAAGGAGTAAGAAAATCCAATGCCCAATTCGTCTACCATCTGTATGCAACAACATAAGAGGTGGAACTTAGTTCTTGATTACAGCATAAAACATGGAACTTAGTTCTCGATTATAGGCCTCTTTATCTATAACAAGCTAAGGTAGTTAAGCAGTCAGAGATGACAAATATGAGCTGCTGAATGGTGAACAAAGTCAGATGTGATTTCTATTACTTCAGAATGTACAACAATAAACTTGCATTTTGTTAATATTATGATGGCTCTCTACAGTCTCGACAATTTCCTGCCTCCCTTTTCACTCTGTAATGTTTGGTGTCAATTTTCGTTTCAAGGAAACAAAACAATTATGGCTTGATGTTAGAAAGTAATAAGTAATGAGATGGGCAATTATTCTATGTAAGAGCTTATTAAAATCCTAACTCATTACCAAGCACAGGCCACAAAGATTCATAATGTAATCATCACAGGAGCAGCTAAGTGAGGCCCTGGGTCCCCATTCATTAGCCAACTGTCAGCTACAGTTAGGCTACAATCAAGCAACCCCCCAATGTACAGAGCTCACCACCCGAACTACAATGACTTGTATGATTATCTGGTATACATTAATGGACCAGCTACCCATGGTGGCAAGGGAATACATTTAAGGGGCCCAACTCACCATAGAATTGGTGAGTATGAAGATTTGTTGGACCTGTTCCAGCAATTGCTGGAAAGTTCATCTGTTGATCTGTGCTTTTCTGAAAAAAAGCCATATCCATATTCCCCTGTCCAACAAAAACAACAGATGATAAGTGAAAAAACCAGATGGATTCTAAAAACCAGATTCATTTTGGAACACCAATCCCAAACCTGAGGAACTCACTCCTTTTAGAGATCAGAGAGAGCAAATTGAAGAGATAGTTATGGACTGCCACAACTACCCTGTTGCACATCCAGACTATCAATGGCACATTGGAGGGTTTCCCTTCTTTACAAATCATTAAATGGACATTCTTTTCAAGACTGATGAGTCTGGGAGCCACTATCTAAGACCATCCTTCTCTATAACAGTAGAGAACAGCAGCACTAGAATTTGAACTAAGAATTGTATATTCTTTCTAATGAATGTGGAATAATATCTTCCACTGGATCCACAGCCAGTTTACTCATTCCCAACTTGTGTACATAACCATACCCAACATACAGTGCCAAGGGCACCCCAAGATACACAGACAGAGGTTGATAAACAAATCCAGCAATCAAAGATCATCTCCTACCTGCATCCCCCACCCCAGCAAAACTGTTCTTAAGAGTGCAGAGATTTTATTCCTC
>Ga0116229_10016253_pt1 | contig 10009 bp, 4 predicted proteins | sample S1TSphgellanicum_3_FD_87313 | JGI IMG/M metagenome (GOLD analysis project Ga0116229, IMG submission 87313) | Host-associated microbial communities from peat moss isolated from Minnesota, USA - S1T2_Fc - Sphagnum magellanicum MG | ecosystem: Host-associated > Plants > Peat moss > Unclassified... | reverse complement strand
TGTTTGAAGTGATTTCCCTTGTTTCCATGGCCATTTCACCATCATCCAAGCCAACCATCTACATACATGGATATGAGAAAAACATTCAAAGAATCCTTGGGTTGCATATATTAAAATCCCAATCTATCACACTTGATTAGTCTTAAGTTATGCTCATTGTGCCTATGGCACCTCTATGAGTCTTTGTGAAATTAATCCATTGATAAATAGTAGGTAATCACATTTACAATGTGACCAAAATATTGAAAAACTAATACATCTTTCCATTATATTGAAGCAAAATCATTTTATGTATTTCCTAATTTTTAATTGAGTTCTCTTCATGTTCAAACCAATGGGATCTTATTCACTTGCCTCCTATTTCACTAAGGATTCCTTATCAAAAGATGTCCAACACATTGATTTTATTCCCATGATACATGACACACATGTAGCTTCAATGATATTAACCAAGCACTTTACACAATACCCATCATACTTATTTTGATGCATCCTTCATAGACCTATTTTTTTGCATCTTCTTGTATTTTTTGACCTAGCTTTATCATGTGCTACAAGATCAACACCCAACTTTATTGAAATTAATAATGTCACACACATGAAAACATGCACACAAATATAGTTAATGCCTAGGTTTGTTGATTTCTATGTTTTGCTTTGAATTTGGATTCCTACATTTATAGGTGAAGACATTTTGTAACATGAAAAATGAGACTACATGCCAAACTTGGGATGAACACACACAAAAGTTAAAACTTTATTCACATTAAATTGGGTTCCAATCACAAAGCAAATCTTTTGAAAAATCAATATTCTACAATAAAAACATGACATGCCCTTGCTTGTTTCTTGAGTTTCATTTTGTTTCTTGCATTTTGTTTTCAACCTCCTTCATATTACAAATTCATGAATTATGATGTTTGTGATTGTGTTTATGGTCGTATTGCATACTTTTACCTCCTAAGAATGTTGGGACAAAAAATGTTTTAATTTCTTGATTTGTTATATGTCGATTTGCATTTGTAATTGTTTTTACTCAATGAGGTATTTGGTTGTACTTTGCATTCAATGCTCATATGATTTGCTATGAGGAGATGAGGCCATTTAGGACAATCCTATATCTTGTCATATCCATCATGAATCACAAGTCTATTATAATAGCTTCCTCCAAAATCATACATTGTAATCTTAAACAACTTCATTTCTACCTATTTAGATTCGAATTATTTGAAATTTTTTTCATTCTGTTACAAGTCATCAAGCAATTTTTTTGGGTTAAACAATGAGGATTTCAAAAATACAATTCAAAGTGTGCTTGCATTTCCTATGTAACATTTACACCTTAAATGTCTTGATCTTTGAGATTGCCATTCAAAGTCACCACAAGACAAATTGTGAAAGGTCAAAATGATAGAGATATTTGTTTAGGACTAAACTTTTTTTTTAATAATGTTAGGATTCCATGGTGTGGCTTTCAATCAAGCACCAAGTTGAGGTCTTGGTATGTAGGATTTTGAATTATGACAAAATCTTCTCTTCTACTAGCATTGCATGAAGAGGTCATGGCTTGTATCTCCCAAATTTGCATCTCAAAGTTGTAAGCATCCTTAAAACCAACCATTGTTTTGAAATTTTGACTTGAAAACCTATAATTCATATGTGCTATTCCAATATGGGTATATATTTTAAGTCATGTGTTTTGGTGCTATGTAGTTTATTGTTCTCCGAATGGTATGTTATATTTTGATCTAAAGCGTGTTATTGTGCAAGCATTATAAAACATTAAAGTTTAATTCAATTACCTTAGGATATTCAATTGGCGTAAATTTATGACATGCAATGGAATCTTCAAAGATATTAGTTTGATAGAATCAAGAGGAAGAAAGTTGAACAAATCAACCAAAGGAAATTTAGTTCTTAATTGAAAGCTAGAGAGAAAGTGACAATTAATTGTGTGGAGTTAGCAACCAACACACATGTTTGGTGTTTAGTTTTAAATAACTAGTATTACTTTGATTGTGGTTCTATTTGTCCTAATTCTTTGGTAACTTCTTTTGCCATTTTGTTTAGCTCCTTTTTTCCATTGAAAGTAAATGGTCGTATATTTAAAATATTATTTTCATAATTAGGTGAAAATATGGTAAAGTGAACACAAAAATACTTATTTATCATTTGTATGTATGTTGTGCATATTAAAAACATGCAAGTAACCTCAAATTGAATGGAAGTATAATAAAAAATCATTGTTCTCTATTGAACATATGGGAATCCACTTACAAAAAAGTAAAAGCAAATGAATTTTCAAATTTTAATTCATTTAAGAAAAGGATAATTTTAGGGTTTAGGGTATTTTAAACACAAAAAAGAATATACATATATCATTATACTTTAAATCATAGGATTAAAAAAATCTATTTTCTATTCACCCATTTCTTCCTTACTTTACATGGACTTTACAACATTTCACATTACAAAAAATAAACTAAAAAATTACTTGCATTTCAAGCAAGTGAATAAAAAATATTAAAATATGTTAAAAATTGAAATTGGATGCAAAATAATGAATAATTATCTTTCTTTGGTCATTCAAGTCAAAATATCAATATATAACAATTTATGATTAGTTTTTGTGGTACTTTCAATTGATTGCATTACAAGTAGACACTATAAATTATGGGTATAATCTATCTTGCTTTGACCTAGTTTTGTTGTGTTTCCTTATCATCAATTGGCCACTTGTGACCATAAATTGAAAATGTATGTTTGGTTATCATGATTATTAACCTAACAAAAAATTATCATCAAAATTGATTACTCAATTTTCTTTTATAGTTAAAACTTCATAATCATTTTTGTATTTGTTTATTTCACCCAAGATTGGTAGGCTATGACCTACTTATAATAGACATCCATAGACAAAATACATGTTGGTGATGAATATAGTTTTTAAAGTAATGTTGAAATGTTTGCTAATCCACCTCTAGCATATAGGTAACACAAAATGGGTTTGGAGAGGATGCATTTATAAAGGGTTACAAATGTATGAATGACATTTGATGTTAGGTCTAGGTAGTATGTCAGATTCTTATTGAAACCAATTTTTTTCTAGATGTTGCTTATTTGCAATACTCGACATTCTCATCAAAAATTGGGATGAGTGGACTCATGTAATGCCGAAGGTCGATGGCCAAGCCTATATTCACTATGATCTTTTCTTATGCATTAATTTTTGTGGCATCAAATTGTCAAGTCATGATAAGTAGGCTAGTGGAAATTCAAAAATAATGTTTTGGGATTGTCAAGAACTTTTTATAAATCATTTTTTTATCTTTGTGGCGTAAACCACAATGAGGTAAGCATTACTCCATTAATGTTGGAAGTAGACAAAATTGTTCAAACATGTCTACAATGTACACTTCATGCAATATCCTTCTTTAAAAAAATTGCATGTTTCAATTTTTAAATCTTTAGTCTAAAATCAAGATGGCCATACTAACATTCATGTTCATAGGGATTCATGTGACATTGTTTTGGGTTGAACTTGAATTTTATGCTCAAGGTTTTTAAAGACTTTGGCTAATGAAAGACATCAAAGGTGCATTAGAGGCCTATGGGAAAGTTAAACTTATACAACAAATTGTGTGCCGCCCATTTTCAATTAACCTCATGTGAATTCATGACAATGTTTTAAAAATACGTTTCTTTTTATCATTAAACTACACAACTACAAATCTTCCTACTAATTTCATTACTATACAACTTTTTATTCCATTGGTGTCTACAATTTCATATATATTTTTAGAAATATCCCTTCATCTATTAAGTTACCTTGACATACAAACTTCATATGGGTTGTTTAGATGTGGTAAACTTAGGTAATAGTCATAATGTATTAGGTTTTGTTCCTAGGGTATGGGACATATTTCAAAGCTAACTATTGAATGGATAGATTTACATGGACATGAAGGATTGGACAATTACTTTGGAACATTGTTAGGAAACCATTCCTAGTTATAAATGTAAAATTTCCTTGTTTATCTAATCTTGAACATATTTTTAGACCTTTGTATACACTTTGCTATTGATGTTTATATGTTGATATTCATGTTGAGAGTTTGGTGTTGATTAATGACAAAAACATGCTCAAGTTTTTCACCATTATTAGGCCTTCAATTTTATACACTTGGAAAGTTTGGTATTTTTTGCAACTTGATGAATTTGAAATATCCTTGTTTGTTTAAATGGACTTGAACATCAATGAATAATTTCACACACATCTAATGTTTTGGAATTCCTGTGTCCTTTGGCATCGAATAAGAATGGCATATGTTAAGTGTAAGGGTATGCATAGTCGAAATATGGCAAGAAGGCTTTCAAAAATTTGAACAGTGTACAAACACTCTTATGCATATGTTCCATTTCCTCAAAGTTTGTGACATATTTTGAAAGTTTGATGTAAGGTGTGCAAGCTAAACCACCCAATATTCATGCCTTGTGAAATTTTATCCATAATAATTTTTCTTTCACATTTATATTAATTTGACATTCTTATCAATAAGATATTCAACAAGTAAACAACTTTGTATTGGGTGGGGTGACTAATGTAATTTCTTGTTGGAGGTTTTGGTTCACATTGACCCTATTAATAAGTCATTCCAATAGTAATTGAAATCAACATGCTACCTCCCCCCCCCCAATATTTCATGTGTGTATTCCCCCTATCAAACAATTCATTGGGAAATAAAGCAAACACCTTTAGGACTTCATTTCACAACATCTACATTAATGTTGGGCAAATGTCAACTTTTGAACATACTAGATGGTACTAATATAAATTTGTAAAACTTTCTTCATATGGCATGGTCTTGATGTTAGTGTCCAAGGTTGAGTTTTGACTATTATGTGCGAGATATATACCTAGTATCAACCTAGTATAACCCTTGTATTAAACTAATGTTATTTCAAGTCTCTACTAGCCAAGTATTGGTATAAGACTAGTATTGCATCAAGTCAAGCCAATCTAGTTGATTATTTGATACCAAAACTAATATCAATCTATATATCAAAGTTTTAACATGGTACATATATGCCCAACATTGGAATGCACCATCACATCATTTCCAACGTTCTTTTTAATGGGTTGTTTGATGTGAATCAATTTGTATCACCTTTTTTTAAAGTCTAAGTTCTTGCATGTGGTTAATAGTTTGACCATTCTTACCAATTTTTGTCTATTATTAAAAAAATTCTCCTCAACCCCATGATTTTGGCTTGGTTTGGTTTGTTTCAATTATTAGTAGCAAGCCTTCCTTGTTGTGTTTGTACCCAACCCATTGATCCATTGGAAATCCATCTATGACAATGTGTTCATGATAATGAACACACATGAATTTAAAGGAAACTTCAACATTCCCAAGGAATAATCACATGTTTTTCCCTTTTACCACATGTCAAATATCCAAATGGCATATCAACATTGACATTTTTCTTTTTATGGATGGGATCTACACGTTTGCAAATGTTGTCGTTGTTGATTTGACTCATGCAAACCTTTTCTTCCAAGCAATCTCTATTCATGGTTTTGCAACGCCAAAAATAGCCCAAATGGAATAACAAAGTTATAGTTACATCAACATTTTAAGAATAAATTACTTCCCCTTGGAATCTATTTTCTTCAAGTTGTTTGCATAAACAAGCTTATGATCTTTTTTCTCCTTGGTGGCCAACAATATATGCATGGGATATGAAAAGCCCATGAAATCCCCTTTCGGTCCTAATTTTTTCTTTAGAAAACATGTTTAAATAACTTTTCAATGCAAGCCTTTGTAACTACAAGTTGAGCAATACCATTGGGGTTGGCTACTTTTTTACTTCCAATGCTACCTAACCCTTTGCCACTTCAAACATCATATTGGTGTTTATTTTAGGATTTTTAAAAAAAAAACCAATGTCACTCACAAAAGTGTAAAAGTAAAAAAATTGGCGACCTTTTATTTTCCAAATTAAAATAAGATGATGACATATATATAAACTTATTCAAAAGTGAAATCAATCCTTAATCCAATTAATGATAGAATAGGCCTAATTGCCCATAAATATTAAAATAGCAAACAAACTAATTAAATGACTTAAAAGAATGAAAAGGGGAATAATGAAGTGACATGGAAGCTAATGAAACCATTTTTTAACTCCTCCCTCAAATCACGTTGAAATTTAAATGATTTTTTATTAAGAAATATTGAAATTTCCTTTCACAAAAAACAATATTTTTTATAAGTGAAAAATATCACCTATAATTTTGATTTTAGCACTAAAATAAAAATAAATTTGGGTGATATTTTACCAATGTTTCATTAATAATAAAAAAAGGCTACATCTTATATTTTATAAATAGTTGAAGTTTAATTTCTAGCCTAGACTTACACCTTCCAATTTTTGAACTTAGGAATTGGTATTAGTAACAATTTGGACCAATCTTTCTTCCTCGTTTTTTTTCCCACATTTTAATCTCACCTTTGTTTTGTCATGGAATAAAGTCATACATGTTTTAAGTTTACATAAACTAAAGGTTTAAAATAAAGGATGCTTGACTATCACTTATCTATTTTTATGTTTGCCATTTGTTATTTTTAAGGGCAAGGTCTCACACATTAACATAGTTTGCTACCAACATGGAAAAAAAGGGCATGAAGTCTAAATGTTCACATTAAAGTTACCCTCCGATTTTTACATAGGTCTCATTGAATTATTAGAAATATTCGTAAAGTCTTCAAAGGATAGGATGATCACCCCATGTTCATTAAAAACATGAGGAATAGCAGAAGACTTGGGGCAAACATGTGATGAAGGAAAAAACTTGGAAATGCACCAATTTTAGTGCATCTCCAAGTTTCAACTTGAGTTTGGGAGTTTTTCAATGTTGATTCTAACAACAAAGGTTTATGTGCATGAGAACACAAAATGTTTTTTGTGTGAGTTTGATAAAGTTTCAAATGTTTGAAGGCATAAAACTTCCAAGGTTTTTATGTGAATGCAAGTTTAGAAAGGTGAAAGGTAAAAAAACTTGGAGAGGTGGGAATTAAAAGAGCTTAGAAAAACCCCTTGAACAAGTGATCATTTTTGCAAAGTTATGTGAGAGAATTTCATGAGAAACAAATGTTTTGTAATTATAATGGATTTCAAGGGAGCTAAGAAACCCATAGAAAAAAAAAACAAGGTGACATGTGAAAGTGAAGAGAAAAAAAGAGATGTGAAAGGGGAGGACATTTCAATGATCTCAAGTTGCATGGGGGTGTTTAGCTTCTCAATAATAGACATTAAGATCTAGAGGTTACATACAAGGTGTTAAAAATTCCAATAATGAGAAAGGGCTGCAACAAGGTCAAAAGAATAAGATAAAGCTTACTATAGGGTTTTGCATTATTGAAATAAATAAATGCATGGAATTTTGTTCAAATTATTTGGTTAATTTTTATAGGTGTAGAATATAACCTCTTATAACCATGGTCATTGTAGTTAAACATTATGGAAATGAAAACATGCTCTATAATTGGGTTAAAACACGTAACTAGGAGCCAAAAAGGGTGTCAAATGTTAAACATAATCAACCAAAATCAAACATTTTTTTTAATTACCATTTAAAACCATAGTAATATTCATGGCAAGTTAATCTTTTTTCCCTCTTATGAATGTCAATAAACTTAAAGTAAAAATTCATTTAATCCAATTTTAAGTTTTGGTTTTAATTTAGGACATTTGAAAATGTACACCTATTGTGTTAAATAAAGTCAATTTTGCAAAGGACTATCAAAAGGACTCATATAATAAAAGAGTTTTCATTGAAAAAAATATAGATGATATGAACATATTAGGCACACTAAAAAAACACTCATACTTTTAAAAATGTGGAATCCTAAAACTTTAAAAATTCAAAGAATGTTTCAAAATTGTTTCATAATTTCAAAGCTTCAAAAGTCCTTTACCACATATAAATGGGTTATAATGTACATGATGTATTAAAAAAAATTATAGCTTTGAATACAATAAAACTAAAAAATGTGAAATTTTAATTTTTGGTCATGACTTAAAATTTTGATCATTTTTCATGATGAAACATTGAATATGTAAGGAATAGGCACACATTTAAATTTTCATATTTATTCAATAATTATTAACCAAAAAAATGATGGATTGGGGAAAATTTTAATATTTTTAAAGATAAGTTGCAAAAATATTCATTCAAAATTTCATTTGCATGTAAAAGGTTTTTTTAAGGAAAAAAACTTGTCGTCCTTTTCCAAAGTAATCATTTTGGCTCTTAGTTATAGGTTTTGATCACATTACTATAAAATGTGGGTGCAATTCATTAGTCCTTGTTCACTAAACCAATGAATTCATTACTTCCCCACTAGGTTTCATTCACTATAATTAGTGAATTCACTCATAATTTAATGAAATCACTTGGTGTACAAGGACACCTTTTGTTGTAATGAGACCAATGTTGTGCAATTCTTGACTTTAAGGTATAACTTCTGGTTTTGGTTCTACACCACCATGGAAAGATAATTTTAAGTCTAATTGGGGTATTATAAATTTTAAAAACCTTGGGTCATATCAGGTTCCAATTATTTCATTAATTAATAGGTTCTGATTTCGATAGAGTCATTAAAAATTATCAAAATAGTCATCTGGTTAATTATAGGTTCTCAAATATTTGATGGTCCCATCTCCGATTTTTATTCATTTTTAATGTTGATGGTTCTGGATCCAATTTTTATTCATTTTAATGTTAATGGTTTGGATTTGATTTTTATTCATTTTAATGTTTATCCTAGTTTGTGGTTATGTTCAGGTAGATCGATTAGTGGTTAGGTTGGGATAGATTTTGGTTAGTATGGGATTAAGGTCCAACTTAACTTTGGTGTCCAACTAATAATAAACCAATTTAATTGGCATGGAATCAAACTTTGAATGTAAGTTATTATTGCAAGATTGTGACTGAATGGGTATAAGTAAGTTACATTAAAGAACTAAATGTTTTAATCAAATATATCATTCCAATGTAACAACCTACAAACATAACTAGCATCCAAAGTGTAATATAATTGTCATCAAGGAAGAATTGTTCACCCCATAACATAATACAAAAAGTTGGGGGTCAATTTACTAAATAATAAGCAAAAACAACCCATGAAACACCTTTAACAACCTTTTTGCTTACAAAATAGGACTACTTTTTTTGTAACCAAAAGGTCCAAGGTCCAAGTTTATAATCCTAAAAACCATAAAGCGTGATCGTGATCCAAGTTTACAATCCTAGAAATTAAAAAGTCTAATGGTGGTCCAATTTGACAATCCTATAAACTAGCAATTTTGATGGTGTTCCAAGTTTACAATCTTAGAAAATAGCAAATTTGATGGTAATCCAAGTTTATAATCCTAAAAACCAGCAAGTTTGATGGTGGTCCAAGTTTACAATCCTAAAAACTATAAACTTTGATATGTAGGGAACAAGGTCATTCACATTACATATGCAATAGCTCTTCCATTAGCAGAAAGTAGAAAAACTCTTCTTTCATCATTTACTTTTTCTTCTAGCCTAAACCCAACCCACAACCTTTAAAAAAAAAATGGTGGGCCATTTGGATCAGACAGTCCTTCAATGGAAATTTTTTTTGTCACACTCCATGTGATATAACATGGTTAGTTTTCCCAAATACCACAAAATCCCCAAGAACCATGTAGACTTTTTTGAAGAATCCAAAAACACCATAAAAGCTTACTACCATGCGTTTTAATATGCGACCATCCCTTTATTAGACCCAAAACTTGAAACCAACAAATATTAACTAATTTTTAGACTACATTCAACATTAATGTGACAACTTTGCATATCTCCATTATTTCATCATTTCCATATGCCCATTTTAGCTTAGTGGATGATGCAACAAAAAAAAAAAAAAACGAGAAAACCTTATATCCATAAACAAAAAAAATAAAAATACCAACT
>Ga0116229_10016250_pt1 | contig 10010 bp, 5 predicted proteins | sample S1TSphgellanicum_3_FD_87313 | JGI IMG/M metagenome (GOLD analysis project Ga0116229, IMG submission 87313) | Host-associated microbial communities from peat moss isolated from Minnesota, USA - S1T2_Fc - Sphagnum magellanicum MG | ecosystem: Host-associated > Plants > Peat moss > Unclassified... | reverse complement strand
GAAAAATTATCATCTAAGTTGAGTTTGTTAGCACCCCTGTGGATGTAGAGGAATTAGGGAAGAAAAAATTGAAGTTTACAGAAACACACCCAAGGATCCAACTGCTGTCTGGTCTGAGATCATTTGCTCGGTTAAGATCTCTTAGTGCATCCTTGTAGTTCTCTAACTTCCGCTTCACATTTCCTCGAGCCCTGCTCAGAAAATTTTCCAGCATAAACAATGATGATGAGTAATGAGTTCACAAAAGGGTTCAATTTCTGGCTGTATAGGTTTATGGATTTAGGGTTTAGGGTCCAAACCCTCAACCTTCAATCCTCCAGCTCTTGCTTTGCAAATTCCATCAGAGTCTACTTCAAGCATATTATGCTAGACTTCAGTGGTGTTTGTTACACCAAGAAAAGAATTTACAAAACTAAACTTAAACTATGTTTAAGTGGACTCTCAGATGTCCCATTGTACCATCTCTAAACAAGGAAAACAAGGAAAGTTCAGTGGCATCTTTAGCATATAACTATGGATTTCTCACAAGTGAGGACCAGATCTCAGATCTAGAGTTTGAACCAGTGTCGCACCTCAGGGTGATATGATTATCTGGGCATGCCCGATCGGCTCGGTTCAGATCAAACAAGGCTCCCTTGTAATCCTTTAGAAGATACTTCGTCTTTGCCAGTACACTGAAGGAAAGTTCAGAATAAAGATAACAGTTGTGTTAATAACTCCATTATTGAACACTCATGAAACTGAAGGTGTAAGACTGCAAAACCCCACACTGAGACCAGAATTTAAATGTTGCCAAACCAAGGTACAGCTGTTCTTTAGTGTGTAAACATACATACCGCAAGGTGTGTTCATGGTTGCGAATACAGCGGTCAGCTGCTTGTAAGTCTACCAACGCTTTGTGATAGTCCCCCAATTCAAAGAAAAGCTCCCCACGAACTCTGTTCTATCACCGCACACCAACATGTCAAGAAATGAATGTTTCAACTGCAGATTCTTCTTACTAGGTAACCCCAAAAATGACTGACCCTAAAGTCTTGAAGAGCAAAAAGCATTGGCCACAACAGTCCATAAACTGTACAAAGTGTTATACACAACTGGAAGAGTGAAGAAGGAAATCGCATTTCATTCAAAGTATTTCCATCAAGCAGCTCAAAATTATAGTTTGTGGGTTCAACTAAGCCGGTGTACCTGAGGATTGCCATCTCAGTGGGGTCGATCTCAAGGGCTTTATCCAAGTCTCTCATTGCAGCTGCAAACTCCCTGGTGTGCAACATCACCTCCGCTCGCACCCTGGAACATCATATTGACTCATGGAAATCAAGGCATGCTTGCATTCCTGAAGACCCACAAAGCTGCCTCATTTCATAGCAACTCATCATCTTACAAATTGTGAGACACCAAGGGAAATTCATGAAAAACAAGTTACCTATAAGCAGAGCTGTTTTGTGGATCCAGTTCAAGAGCCTTGTTAGTATCAGCTAGCGCTTCCTCTATCTGACTGTAATGGAGCTTCACCTCTCCACGATACCTGGCAACAACAAAATGCCAACAAGCTACTTGAGCATTTAACAATTATCACACATACACAGAGACATGTAAGGCAGACCATTCAAGTCTGGGGTGGTAGATTATGCCATTTTCTTTAACCACATTATATGGCATAATCTTCTGGTGATGATCATGCGCTTGTAATAGTGATCAAAATGTCGTTTGTTGAACATGAATTTTTTTTTGTAGATCATTGAATCTGCCACCCCAGACCTTAATGTGATGGAATGGCCTCACTCTTGTCCATTATGTTGGGTTTGTCACTGCACCTTACCCAGTATAACAGGCAGGGGCTTGACTTGACCATTCCATAGTACTTAACTGGATCACAGCTCATTTACAACATCATATAACCAGTACTTATTCAGACCACAGTCACTGACATAATTCAACGAGTGTATGTGTTAAGGTGCTAGACCTAATTTTTGTTCTTACTCATTGAGACATGTTTTGACCCAATTTCTTGAAATCCCTTAAGCACGTTGATTGTACCTGAAAACTGAGCTATTGGTGGGTTGAAGTAGATGTGCCCTATCAAGATCAGCCAATGCCCCATCCAAGTCGAGCAAATTAAACTTCACAATCCCCCGCACTCTGCAATTGTAAACATCTCTTAATTTCCCATTGACACTTCACAGATCAAATACATTTACACCCTAAAATTCTTGCAACATAAGCCATGCTAAGTTCCGAAACTAGGTAGGTCACCAAATTAGGGCAGACTAAAACAGCACAATGTAGACCAATATGAGTGCACAAACTTGGCAAATATTTTTCAACCTCAACCATATAGGTACCACTTTGTAACAATTTCATCCCTCCTTGTACACATCACAACCTGATCTAAACAAAATAGATGAGGATGGCTTACCGAAGAACATCAAAATCATTAGGCTCAAGGAGGTCAGCATCATTGAGATCAGTCAAAGCTCCCTCAAAGTCATGAAGATGGCGTTTCACTCTTCCCCGGAGCCTATGCACATGGTATGTCTATTTATTCAAGAATGTACATGGAAGATCAAGGGTGTGCACAGTAATAACTTTCAAATGAATCAAGTATCAACATGACTCAAGTTGGAAGGCTAGTTAAATTCAAAAGATGTTCAGAAAATATTCTGAAACTCAATACCTACCCATGAGATCCAATCTGGTATGCTGAGCCCTAGAGACAAACTGAGGCAGAATGTGACCTCTAGATTGCTTTTTCCTAGCGTAAAGGTCCATAGATAGGTCATAAACTAGCACAGGTTGGACATAATGTAGAATAGGTAGGTAGGAAAATCAGAATCAACTGTAGTGGCCAATTCTGCAATTTACTTGAGTATATGCCAAACCAGAGGTATGAACTGCAACTCTTTGACCTGGACCAACCTGTTTTCTGTTTCTTTCTTGGAGCTTTGTTTCACTAGGGATTTATGACTTTGCAGGCTATGAACGATGGAAACAGATGGGTTACCAAATGTGATGAGCGGGACATGAAAAGAGAAGAAGATGTAGTCAATGGGTTGCTAATGTGATGAGCCAGACATGGAAAGAGAAGAAGATGAATTACCGCAAAGTCCAGTTATCATGAGGATGAAGGACATCTGCACTGTTGAGGGATTGAAGTGCACCTTGATGATCTCCAAGAGCTGATTTTGCCGCACCCAAAGCTCTATACATGTCACAGATCAATAACAGAGATCTGTTACATCTTCTTACAAAAGAGAATTGCACTTCAAGTTGAATCTTATATCAGTGTCACCAAAGACAGAGCCAACAACTACTGTACATCCAGTTGTGAAATTTTCTGCAGCCAGGTTCACAAAATTGTCTCCTGGCTGGGTGGTTCCTTAGACTTCTTTTCTCTCTCTTTAATCTTGTGGAGTAGTAGCTGGATTTGCAAAGTTTGAAAATTTCAAACAAGAGAGTCCAGAAACATATAAGAATGAATACCTCAAAGTAAAAGTGTCATTGGGTTTGAGAAAGTCCGATGTGTTCAAGTCTTCCAATGCACCTTGGTAATCATTGAGCCAACATTTTACATCTCCTCGAAGTCTACAGAATCATCATGTGATCATATTGATCACAGCATGAGTTTCATACACAGCAGCCCACACAGATACATACATACATACATACATCATGACCTTAAATTTCGCATGCACAATTTGACACATCTCCCAAGACAGAAAATCCTGAACTTCACATTTCAAAATTTCAAAAATCTCTGGAAATGGAAGTATTAGTTTTCAGGCACCTTCTGTTTCATAATATTCCTGAAATTCAAAAAAGTTCATCATGTTGGGGAAGGAAACCCGTTTTGGGTCCTCCTGGATTTTTGGGCCCAGCCTTGGGCTATTGCCCTCAGCTGAGCCCTTAAATCTAGGAAGACCCTCAAAGGGGTTCCTTCCCCTATACGTACATACATGTCGGGTGGGTGGGTGTTGTAGAGAGCTGGAAAGAAACAATTTGATGGATGCAAGCAAGAAAGCAAGCAATCAACCAATCACTATTTACAAGAACCAAAATTGACTTTCTTAAGAAGCAGCAGCAGCAGCACCAGAGGGGTGCTGAGACTTACTGAAGGATGAAGCTATTGTTAGGGTCAAGTGCATCAGCTTTGTTCAGGTCCTTCAAAGCTCCCTTGTAATCACGCATCAGAAACTTGACAATGCCACGTGATCTGTAACTGTGGAATTCAGGAAAAAATTGTAGCTGACTTCTTCATCACTGTAAAACTACTGCAATGTCTTCTTTTGTGAAGAGGGAAAAAAAAAGAAGAAGCCACCAAATTCAGACTACTACTAGCTGGACATGGCAAGCAGGCAGCTGGGACTTGAAGAAGGTGAACTGCAACAATCTGCTGGATTGGGGAGGAAAATCTCATGAGCTTGCTTACCTGAGTGAAAATGCACTCAAGGTTTTGCTGCGCAGTGTTGAGATGCAAAACATCTTCTGCAGCTTCTGTTTCCAGTTTGCAAATCCAATTCCTACTGCACATTTTGTGTCCTTGATCATCACTGCAGAGCTGTCTGCTGCACCCTCCCGCTGCTTCTTCTTCAGCTGCCTTGCCGAGCCTTTGTTGGATTTCCAAACAGGCTCAATTCCTAAAGATTGAGCAACCAGGTCAATATTGCGCTGCAGGTCTGCGAGATCAACACGATGATGATGATCAGCTGCTGCTGCTGATGCTGCAGCCTGAGCTCCTGATCCTCGTACAGTTGCTCCCAGCTTATTTTTATTGTTGTTGTTGTTCTTCTTCTTCAAACCACTACTACTGGACTCCTCCAGTGCCACTGCAATTTGGTCCTTGAAACCCGAGAGCTGGAGCTTGAGCGTCTCCTTGGCCTTGGTGGCATCTACCACTGAGTCCAGCACCTCCACTATGGTATCAATCTCTGTGATGATATGCGAGAACAACACCACACGACGACCTGAATCCTCCTGCTGCACCTTGCCTCCATGATACCTCTGAGGACGACGATGATGATCCCGAACTTTGCGGCTTGCTGCATTACTGCTGCTGCTGCTGCAACCGGTGCCTTCTGCAGCAGTAGCAGCCGGTTCTTCCTCATCATCTTCTCCCTCCTGACCCTGCCCGCGTGCAGATGTTCCCATTGCCAAAAACCAAAACCAATCCTTAATACTCCTACACGAAGTTCTCCTCTTGTTGCAATTCCAACTCCACCATGAAGTCTACTCCCACTTCAAATCTCTACTAAGCTGCCCAGCTGCTTCCGAATGTAAGCAGCCGAGGAATAATGAGCTACAACACGTGCTCAACAGAATGAATATTGCATCCGAGTCTGTCTGTCTTCCTTCCTTCTTTCCTCCTCCTCCTCCTCCCGTTCCTCCTGCTCCTGCCTGTTTGGAATCTTATCACACACTCCATCACGATCATTGAGTCCACTCAAGTCCCCATTTACTAACAGAAGCTGCTGCTGCTGCACCAACAACAACAACAGCAGGCAAAATCATAATAATGCTTCTTTCTTCTTCTTTTTCTTCTTCTTCTTCTTCCTCCTCTCCTTCTTCTTCCGTCCGGCAAAAGAATCCCCTCCAAAACTGGAGCAGTTCGAAACCCAAATCAAGCAGCAGAAGCAAATTGAAGCTCCTACCTGATCCTCAACATACAAAACAAAAAAGCCTTCATCTCTCAATTTCCACTCACCAGTAAACTCTTCTATTCATGAAACCGCAAGAAAAACAAAACAGGGGGAAAATAAAATTAAAAAAATTAAAAACCTGTGGGACTAGAGAAACTGTGCACCTCAGAGAAGAAGTGAGAAGAACGGCATCATTGGAGGTGAGCAAAGCACGGGAGGAGGAGGAGGCAGACCAAGGAGACCAAGGAGAAGAACAAGACCCAATTCTGCACGCAATTGCAGTCCAGAGAGAAAACGAGAGAGTTCACAAAAGCGTGAAAAATGGACAAAATGTCCAAACCGAAAAAAACGGAGTTAATTACATCCAAAAACAATTTGCAGTGATTTTTAGTTTTTTAATTTTTTGTGGCTAATCTTCGCCATTTTTTGGGGAAAAACTTTATTTTATTTAAAGAAAAGAATGTTCTGGCGAAATTTCCCTATTGTTTGGAAAAGCCAAATATCCCCAGAAAACGGGGAAAAAAAAAACTTCCAAAAAAGAATTGTCATTTATTTATTTATTTATTTATTTATAATTTTTTAAAAAAAATTTGCCACAATTGTATTATGAAACAGTAAGCATTGTTTTTTTGGTGGCAAATTTTGGCCTTTTGGTGACATAAAAAAAAAACTTCGAATTGTTTTGTAAATTGTCTCTTCTTCTTTTTTTTTCAAGTGTAAATTCGACAAAACAAAATGGTAATAAATTTTGAAGAATCGCCAAAATTTTGAAACCACAAAACAGGGCCCCCCCCTTCCCCCCCCAAAAAAAAAAAACCACTGATATGAAAGGGTGCTTAAAGTTTTATAGTTTCATATTTTTCATATCGCCGAATTTGGCTATATAATTATGGGCTATCGCCACTTGAGCACAGAAGTCCAAAAAAGAGTACCATATTATAGCACTAAATTTAACTATTGCATAATACATTATTATACAGGATGTTTTTTTTTTAAAAAAATTTTGTGTTCTCGAAAATTTGGCAATTGTTTTCTCAAAGAAATACTAAAAAATAGTCAAATTTACACTAGAAAAAACAAAATTTCTCTCTCCCCTCCCTTTAAAGAAATCCACAAACACAAATTTAAACACAAAAACGTTATATGGTAACAATACCTTGGCAGCTTGCACACTAATTAATTATTTAATTTTCAAGAATGTTGAAAATTTCCCCAAGAATTTATTTATTTATTTATTTACTTCAAAGACTTTAACAGAAAAAAATATTTGAATCTTCAGAAATTATTTTTTTATTATTTCTCAAAAAGAAAAAGATTCAAAACTAATTAATTATTCAACAGAAACAAAGTTATGTCAAAGTTGCCAAGGTGCTATCAATAGCAATAATAATGGTATTTTGGTGCCCTAAAATGGCTCCTTCCATCAGAAAAAAAGGACCTTTTTAATAAGAGACAAATGCCAAAAAATGAAAAATACCAAGTGAAAAAAATACTATTACTAGGCTAAATGGGCACCATTATTAATTAAGGCGATAAAAATGTTTTTTTGGTATATATTCTTTTTCAAACACAAGACTCAACCCCATCCATCCATCCATACATCCATCCATACATTCATCCATCCAAAGCAAAATTTGTGAATTTTTCATCCCACTATTTTAAAAGTAATTTGTTCTATTTTCAAGGAAGGGAGAACATCCCTTTAATTAGGGTTTGGGGGGAGGGCGTGATTTTAGGGTTGTTTTGGAGTGTCTTGGCGTGATGCACGCAATTAATTACGCTGGCCTGGTGGCGTCATGCATGCCCATGCCCTTCCTTCTTCTTCTCTGACCCTCCTCATCAATGTATTTTCTTTTTTTATATAAATAAAATATTATAAAATTATTATTTATTATTTATTTATTTTAAAGAAATTTTATTTGATATTGAAATTTTGGCGAAACTCAACAATAAAATTAGCAAACTTAGTCAAATTTTACACTAGGGGAAAAAAAAATTGAAGTTAGTTTAGCCTAAACATTTCACAATTTCTTCTTTGAGTGGAAAGAAATGGCGAAAGTAAATTCAGCCCCCAAAAAAACAACTGCTCCTCATCAATAAGCAGCCATGTTCTTTTTGGAATTTTTTGTTAATTATAGCCAAAGTGGTGATTGTCTACAGGATGTTGTAGAAAAAATGGCTATTATCCCTGGGAAAAAAAAAATTAGGCAAAATCTGGCTAGAAATAAAATATTAACTACACATCGTTATTTTTCTTTATATTTTTTTATGGCTACAAACACTGAAAACCAAATAAAGAAATGTAGTGATTTTTATGAATTTTTTTCCCTCACTTGTGGGGGGGGGTTTCAAGCCTGGAAAATCATTTCATTTTTTTAATTTTTTTTTTAAACATTTGGCAAAAAAATTCCAATAGAAAAGGTCTTGGAAGCTAAGCAACCTTTATTTTTAACAGGCGAAATTTCGCCAAATTGCATAATTAAAATTTCAAAAATTGAACATGAATAGATTTTGGAGGTTTTCAAAAAGCCAGAAATGAGTTTTAAATGAATAAAAAATCGCTAGATTTCTATATTTGGTTTTTGAGTGTGTAGCCAAAAATAGAGAAGGATGACTAAAGATTTGTACTTAATATATATATAGATTTTGGCTAAATTTTTTTATAAAAATCCTAATAAAAAACTAAAAGTATATAAGTGATAAAAATTTCTTGGAAAGGGCGTTTTTGAACTTTGAAGTCTAGCTAGTTGTCAGAGAGAGTAGTGTGCCATTTTATTTTATTTTTAATTTGTTTTCTGGTTGGGGGAGGGGTGGTGATTTCTACTTGATTTGCTTACCATGCATTTTTTAAAAATAAAACCTCCCAAGTAAGTGCATTCATGCCTTGGGGGTTAAGGTGGAACTTGGTCCACCATTTTGACCTAAAAAGCTAAAAGGGAACAGACACCAAGATTAGGTTAGATCCTGAACCCCAGCCAAAATAGGTAAGAGGGTGTTCTTACGAAGGGCTATTAGTCCAGTCTTAAAATAATAATGGTAGCCAATATTAGGAATAGAATTTTTTATTTGCAACCAAATAGAAGTGCAGATATCAAGTTACACATCAAGTTACAAATTCAAGTAAGTGAAATTTGGAGTTTGAAGTTTTGTCTAAAGGGTAATAGAGTCATTCATTATGTGATGCTTGTTACTCATTGTTTTGATTAGTATTTCCCTTGTACCAGTTTACTCGGTACATGATTCGGGCTTTGCAATTAGTAGTCAATTTCAATCACCACTTCTCTTGAAAACTGCTGCCAGGCGGATCCCTCAAGGCAAATTCATGACATTTCATTATGCATCATGATGATACCATTTCAAGTTTCAACATGATAAAGTCCTTCACTTGTAAAGTGGCTCAGAGAAAGTTCTTAAATGTATTTGCACCAAATAGAGTTGTACGCGAAGTCACTCTGACTTTTCACCCTGTCTTTGGGCCTCCTTTCACCCTCTATCCCGTCTTTCAGTGTATCTGCAAAGTCAGGAAATTTTGTTATATCTCAATATGAAATGATTAAAACTCAGCATCTAATGCACAAGGTTTGAGACTAATTATAGTAGTTAGTAGTATAGGTAGGAGTGGCCAAAATATATGTACCAGCAGGTGCTCAGGGAAAAGAAAGACAGGATAAAACTCAGTTTATCACCAAAATTGATGGTTTTTTTGAGCTTTGCTCGTTTTTAAAAAAAATTTGAATCTCAATATTGATTTTATTTTTTTTAGGTTTTTTTAATTTTATGTTACAGATGTTGAAGTTATGGAGTTCATTTATTTGAATGATCACTCATGATTTAAGATTAATTTGTATTTAATTTTTAATTTAATTTTGATTCGTATTTAATTTATTTTTAATTGGTTTATATTTTATTTTTATTTGGTTTTTCATTATATTTTAATTCATTTTTAATAAACTTTAGTTAATTTTCAGTTGATCTCTCATTAAGTTTTAGTTAATTTTTAATTAATTCATAGTTGACTATTGATTAGGTAATAAATTTTTTTAGTCGATGTACACATCAAAACTCCTTTGAAAATTTTCTTAAATTAAGTCCTCAATGAAATATAAATAGAAGTATGACTTTTTATTTTCTTCGATTTGTTTAACATTAGTTTTAAACACAATCTTATATCATAATCTTGTCATGTTCATGTTTGAACATGTTAGCATAATAAAAATTCATTTTCACTTTTGTCTTGCATATCTCATGTTTTTTTTTTTTTTTAATTATGTTTTTTTTTTGAATCACATAATTTTTTTTTTTTTTTTTTTTTAAATTTAAATTTAATTTTTTTTTTATTTTTTTTAAAAAATTTTTATTTTATATTTTTTTTTT
>Ga0116229_10016248_pt1 | contig 10011 bp, 7 predicted proteins | sample S1TSphgellanicum_3_FD_87313 | JGI IMG/M metagenome (GOLD analysis project Ga0116229, IMG submission 87313) | Host-associated microbial communities from peat moss isolated from Minnesota, USA - S1T2_Fc - Sphagnum magellanicum MG | ecosystem: Host-associated > Plants > Peat moss > Unclassified... | reverse complement strand
CGAAGCCGTGAAAATTAGGCCGGCCGTCTCGGCGCGCTGCGCGTTATAGGGGATGAACGTCTCGGGATTATCGACGATGAAGTTCGAACCGTTGCGATCGAACCATCCGGCGGAAACCTTGGTGCGAGCGGTCTCGTACGCGACCGTCGTATCGGCGGTTTGCGCTTTCTCCGGTAACAGGTTCGGATTCGAATATCCGGGATAGTAGAGATCCTCGAGCGTCGGTACGCGAAACGATTCGCCGACGTCGCCGGAAAATTTCAGAGCGCCGCTGCGTATCGTGCCGCCGAGCGAGGGTGCGACGACGCTCCCGTGCGGCGAATCGTTCTCCGCGCGCAATCCTCCGGTGAGGCGCGCGCCGGCGAACGGCGATACGCCGAGTTGCGCGTACGCAGCCGCCTGTGCTTGCGCCGATCCGAGCGCGTACGCCGGCACGGCGGGCGTCGCCGGATACCCGTCCTCCGCCGGATAGCCGGGCGTGTAGGGGAACGAAAAGACACCGCTCTCGCGCGAGAGATCGATGCCGGCGACCCCGTCGAAGCGACGGTCCGAGAACGCATCCTTAATCGAGATCTGCGACCGACCCGTGTCGACGTCGCTCTCGCCGTTATTCGCGACGAGGTCGACGTACGCGAGGCGGGTCTTCGATCCCGCGAGGTCGATCGTGAATGTATTGTTCGTCGTGGCGCGCTCGAGATCGAAGAGTACCGAGTCCGTCGACGTCGCTTGCGTCGCGGTCGTCGACGCATACGGCCCGAGCGAGCCGGGTGCGCCGATGTACGTCGCCGACGCGTCTGCACGCGCGCGCACCGTGAAGCCGGCGACCGTCGGAAGGTCGAGCGAGAATCGTCCCGTGGTCGCGTCACCTTCGGAATTCGAACGAATGCCGCCCGGATAACTCGCGCCCGCGCCATAGTTCAGCGGCCCGTACGGATAGTCGTTCGTCGCGACGCGTCGCTCGATATCGAACCCGACCGTTCCGTCGCCGACGGCCGCGCGCACGTCGCGATCGTTAAACGAGCCGAGGGAGCCCGCGAGATACGCTCCGCGCGGAACCTGCGTGATGATGTTGATCACGCCGCCCGACGCGCTCGTGCCGTAGAGCGTCGACGAACCACTTTCGACCACTTCGATCCGTTGCACGCCGACGGTCGAGAACTGCGAGATTTGGATCGCACCCGTCGTGGGATCCGTCACGGGAATGCCGTCCACGAGAACGAGCGTCTGCTCGGACCTCGCACCACGTATGCCGTACGTGGTCTGCGCACCGAACGCGCCGTACGAAAAGAGATTCACGCCGGGAACGTCTTGCAGCGCATCGTCGACCGTGAGGTCGCCGAACGCTTCGATGTGCGCACGATCGATGACGAACGTCGGTTGTGAGGTGAGCCCGATCGGCTCGGGCCGCCGATCGTTCGTGACGACTTCGCCGATCGGTCGCAGGCCCACGGGGCTTGCCGACGGCGACGGGCTCGGGACCGGTTCCGGATCTGCGAGCGCGGGCGATCGCAAAGCGAACGCCGAGAATAGCGCTACGGCCAACGCATAGCGCGAGGAATGACGAGTCACGTAGGTACCGACCTTTTTCGCGAGGTGGTTGCATACGCGTTCGTGCTCAGTATCCTGACTCGCGGATCCGTGCCCTCGTGCTCGACGTCTTCCCACCGGATCGGCAGTGACGGCGAGCGGCTCCCCGCTCACAGTGGCGCGACCGTCCCGGATTTCCACCGGGTTCCTAGTTGCGCGAACGCTTAGACCAAAGTGTCTGCATCGCGTTCCGCATCTCCTTTACGTCCGCGGCCGCCGCGATTGACACGCGCGGGCCGAGCCTGTCATCGTTGGATCATGAACGAACGGAAAAAACCGTCGATCTCGACGCGTCGCGGCGACGGCGGCACGACGCGCCTCGGCGGCGGTGCCGCGATTTCGAAGGCCGATGCGCGCGTTGAAGCGTACGGCGCGATCGACGAACTCAACACGACGATCGGACTCGCACGCGCGCTCTGCGACGATCCGGAGATCGCCGCGGAAGTTCGCGCGATCCAACGCGAGCTCTTCGCCGTCGGCTCCGCCGTTTCGACGAAAAGCGAATCGAAGAAAGAGATTCCCGAGATCACGAAGGCGATGGTCGAACGACTCGATGCGCTCGTCGAGCGCTTCGAAGCCGAACCGAACGTCTTGCGCGACTGGTCGATTCCGGGCGAATTTCGCGGCTCCGCCGCGTTCGACGTCGCGAGGACCGTCTGCCGGCGCGCGGAACGCGCGAACGTGCGCTACGTAACGAACGGCGGTATCGTACAACCGACGGTCCTCGAATATCTCAATCGCCTAAGCGACGTCTTGTGGCTCTGCGCGCGCGTGATCGAGGCGCGAAACGGTATCGACGCGCGGCTGCGCGACGAAGCGCATCCGGGCAAACCGTGGTCTCGCGCGTGGTGACGGCGCGCGCGATCATGGTCCTCGGCACCGCGTCGCACGTGGGAAAATCGATCATCACGGCCGCGATTTGCCGCATCCTCGCGAACGACGGCGTCCGCGTCGCGCCATTCAAGGCGCAAAACATGTCGCTCAATTCCGCGGCCACGCCCGACGGTCGTGAGATCGGTCGCGCGCAAGCGATGCAAGCGGAAGCCGCGCGGATCGCGCCATCGGTCGACATGAATCCGATCCTCCTCAAGCCGACATCCGATCGTTCGTCGCAGATCGTCTTGCTCGGACGCGCGTGCGGCGTACGGAGCGCTGCGGACTATCACGAGCGACGCACGCTCGAGTACGTGCCGCTCGTCGTCGATGCATATCGACGCCTCGCCGAGAGCTACGATGTGATCGTGCTCGAAGGCGCGGGATCGCCCGCCGAAATCAACCTCAAAGCGACCGACATCGTCAACATGCGGATGGCAGCTGCCGCCGACGCACGGTGTCTGCTCGTCGGCGATATCGATCGCGGCGGCGTCTTCGCGTCGCTCCTCGGCACGCTCGAGCTCCTCGATGCGACCGAACGGCCGCGCATCGCCGCGTTCGCGATCAACAAGTTTCGTGGCGACTACGCACTGCTCGAGCCGGGCGTGCGAGCGATCGAAGCGCGACTCGGCATTCCGTGCGCGGGCGTCATCCCGTGGCTCCGCGATCTCGGACTCGATGACGAGGATAGCGTCGCTCTCGAAGACGCGCCGACCGTCGCGAGCCGCGGTTGGCGGGAGCCCGCGCATCATCCCGAGCGGCCGTTACGGATCGCCGTCGTCGCTCTGCCATACCTCTCGAATACGACGGACTTCGCAGCGCTCGCAGGCGAACCCGACGTGGACCTCGCGTACGCGCGAGCGCCCGAAGACCTCGCGCGCGCGGACGTCGCGATCGTTCCCGGAACGAAGGAAACACTTTCCGACCGCCGCTGGCTGCGCGAACGGGGCTTCGATGCCGCTCTCGCCGCGTGCGCGCGGCGCGCGTTCGTGTTCGGCGTCTGCGGCGGATTGCAGATCCTGGGCAACCGCATCGACGATCCGCACGGCGTCGAAGGGGGCGGCTCCGAAACGGGCTTGGGACTGCTCGCGATCGACACGGTCCTCGCGCGCGAGAAGATCACGGAACCGGTCACGATCCGTCCGCGGAACGGCGCGTTCTTCGGAATCGAATCGTCTGCGAGCGAAGGCATCGGATATGAAATTCACGTCGGCCGTTCGTCGCGAAGCGAGACGCTCGCCCCATTCGCGGACGTGGCACGAGGCAGCGGCGAATGCGTCGAAGACGGCGCACGCTCCGCGGACGACCGCGTAGCCGGCACGTACGTGCACGGCCTCTTCGCAAACGACGCGCAGCGCCATGCGTTCGTGCGGGCGGCTCGGCGGCGCAGCGGCCTTCTTCCTCCGACCGCACTCGCGCCGCTCGCAGCAGAGCGCGACGCACGCTTCGAACGCCTTGCCGAACACGTGCGCGCGTCGCTCTCGCTCGACGCGCTCCTCGCATGAGGGGCGCGACGCTCGCATCCACGTGCGCGCTCGATGCGATCGTGGGCGACCCGCAGATCCTTCCGCATCCGGTGCGCGCGTTCGGTGCGATCGTCGATCGTGTCGATCGGGCGCGCGGGCGCGCCGCACCCGCGTTCGAGTTCGCGACCGGTGCGCTCCTGACGCTCGGACTCACCGGGGCCGCATGGTTCGCCGGCCGCCTCGCCGATCGCGGGCCGATCGCGATCCGCACGATCGTCGGCGCGTCGACACTCGCGGCGCGCAGCCTCGACGATGCCGTGGCACGCGTGCAGTCGGCACTCGAAGCGAACGACGTGGAGGTTGCGCGCCGCAACGTCGCACGGATCGTCGGGCGAGACACGAACGACCTCGACGTGCCGGACATCGTGCGCGCCGCACTCGAAACGCTCGCGGAGAGTTTCTGCGACGGCGTCGTCGCGCCGCTCGCCGCCCTGCGTGCCGGCGGATGCGCCGCAGCGCTCGCGTTCAAAGCGATCTCGACGCTCGATTCGATGATCGGCCACCGCGAGCCACCGTACACGTTCTTCGGTCGCGCCGCCGCCCGCGCCGACGATGCGGCGAACTTCGTTCCGGCGCGCATCGCTGCGGTCACAATCGCGATCGCCGCCTCGCTCGCAGGCGCGGACCCACGCGCGTCGGTTCGCGTAGCGTGGAACGATGCGAAGCATCATGCGAGCCCCAACGCCGGCTGGCCCGAAGCCGCGCTCGCCGGCGCGCTCGGAATCCGTCTCGGCGGCGACAATCGCTACGCGGGCGTAACCGTACGCGGCGCCATCTTCAACGCTCGTGGCCGCACGCCCGAGGTCGCGGATATCGCGCGAGGGCGCCGCATCGTCCGCATCGCAGCCATCCTCTGCGCGACCGTCGCGTGCACGCTGTGAAAGCGATCCACGGCGGAGACGTTCGCGCGCTCGCCGCGCGCGCCGGACGCGACCCGGACGCGCTGCTCGATTTCAGTGCGAACGTCAACCCGCTCGGGCCTCCGGACGGTGTCCGCGCCGCGCTACGACGCATCGCCGACGATCCCATGGAGCTCACGCGTTATCCGGATCCGACCTACGGCGAGGTCCGTGCCGCATTCGGCGCATCGCACGGAATCGATCCGGATCGGATCGTCGTCGGGAACGGAAGCGCGGCGCTCGTCGGCGCGGTGGTGCGCGCGCTCGCGCCGGCACGCTGCGTGCTGCCCGTGCCCGCCTTCAGCGAATATCGCAAAGCCCTTCGGGATGCCGCGGTCGATGCGATCGAGGTTCCATCGACGCGCGGAGGCTACGAACCGGACATCGGCGCGCTCGTACGTGCCGCGCGCGAGGCCGGCGCCGGCCTCTGCATGTTGTCGAATCCAAACAACCCGACGGGAGCGCTCGCCTCGCGCGAAGGCATCGTCGAACTCGAGCGTGCGCTCCGCGCGGAACACTGTCGCCTCGTCGTCGATGAGGCATTCATCGACTACGCACCGCACGCGTCGTGCATTCCGTTCGCACCGGAGGCGATCGTGCTGCGCTCGCTCACGAAATTCTATGCGATTCCGGGCGTGCGGATCGGTTACGCCATCGCACCGGCGTCGCTCGCACGCGCGATCGCGGGCGCGCTTCCGTCGTGGCCGGTGGGCGCGATCGAAGCGCGCGCCGCGCTCGCCGCGCTCGACGATCGAACGTACGCGACCCGCACGCGCGAGACCAACGCGCACGAGCGCGAACGCATGCGGGAAGGTCTCGTCCACCTCGGTTTCCGCGTCTTGCCCTCGGCGGCCAACTTTCTGTTCGTCGACGTCGGACCGGCGGGGATGACGGCGCGACGGCTCGCGGACGACCTCCTCGAGCGCGACGGCATCGCTGTCCGCGTGTGCGATGATTTTAGCGGGCTACCGTCGCCGACGTTCGTTCGCGTCGCCGTGAAGGTGTCTGCCGACAACGAGCGTCTCCTCGGAGCGCTTCGCGCACGAAGCCCGCACGCCGAGGGGTCGCCTGCACGCTAGGCGTCTACTTAGGAGTAAAAGCTAAGAAGTACCCACGTAGCGAGCCGATACTGAAGGAAAGGCCGGAGAAATCCGGCCGGCGACGCCCGTTTGGCGCTGGGGTCTCTGAAAGAACGTACATGAGCGGGATGGGCGAGGGCGCGCCGATCGAGCACTTCATGCCGCACGGCATGTGCTATCTGTGGGACGTGCGCATGCTCGCGCTGCACGTCATCTCCGATGCGATCATCGCGCTCGCGTATTTTTCCATACCGGTCATTCTGCTGTTTTTCGCGCGCAGGCGACGAGATCTGCCGTTTCCCGGCATCTTCGCCATGTTCGGACTGTTCATCGTCGCGTGCGGGCTCACGCACGTCTTCGATATCTGGACGATCTGGCATCCGACGTATTGGCTCTCCGGCGGCGTGAAAGCATTCACCGCATTCGTTTCTCTGACGACCGCGGTGCTACTCGTGCGCGTCGTACCCCAAGCGCTCAGGATCAAAGGGCGTGCCGACCTCTACCAGCAGCTTGCAGAGCTCAACGCGACGCTCGAAGCGCAGGTGCTCGAACGGACGACGAATCTGCTCGAAGGCCAAGCCCAACTCGCCGACCTGAACGAGCAACTCCATGCGCGTACCGTTGAGGCCGAAACCGCAACGCGCGTGATGAAAGCCCAAGAAGACGAGCTGAAGCGCCTGGCCATCACCGATTCGTTGACCGGGTTGCCCAACCGTCGCGCGTTTGACGATTTTCTCGATCGTGAGTGGCAACTCGCGCAGCGTACCAAACTGCCGCTCGCGATGATCATGGTCGATGTGGATCATTTCAAGAACTACAACGATTGTTACGGTCACCCGACGGGGGATGAATGCCTAAAGACGGTCGCCGACCTTCTCCGCCGCAATACGAAGCGGCCGGGCGACTTCGTTGCCCGCTACGGCGGTGAAGAATTCGTCGTACTTCTTCCCGACACGGGTGCGGACGGCGCCATCCACGCTGCGGAGATTCTTTGCAATGCTCTTCGCGTTGCGGAGATCGCCCACCGAAACTCACCGCTCAGCAACTTTCTCACCGCGAGCTTCGGCGTGGCTTCCTTGGTTCCGCATCGCGGAGCAACTGCCGCAAGCTTGGTGGCGGATGCGGATGAGGCGCTCTACGAGGCCAAGAATTCCGGGCGCAACCGCGTCGGTTTCAGGCGCAGTTCGCCTCCCGGCGCCGCCTGAGTCTCTGCGAATCGCGTTCGGGCTGGTTCTCCGCTTGGAACGGAGAAGCGCCGAGTCGACGCCATAACCGACTGAGGAGCCCAAGTGACGCAGACCCCGCCCGCACCCCCGTGTACCCTCGTGATCTTCGGCGGCGGCGGAGACCTCACCAAGCGGCTCCTCGCACCGGCCCTCTACAACCTGGCGGGAAGCGGCCTCCTCGACGACGGCCTGCGCATCTTCGGGCTCGACCATAACGAGCGCACGACGCAAGAGTGGCGCGACGATCTCACCGCGACGATGCAGTCGTTCACCAAAGACAAGACGGCGGAGTTCCACGCCGATTCGATCGACACGAAGCAGTGGGGCTTCGTCGCCGACCGTCTGACGTACGTGGTGGCGGATTTCACGAACATCGAGAGCTACCGCGACCTCAAGAAACGCCTCGACGACGTCGCCGGATCGGGGAGCGGAAACGCGGTCTTCTATCTCGCCGTCGCCGATCGATTCTTCGGGCCGATCGTCGACAATCTCGGCGAAGCGGGTCTGCTCGCGGAAACGGACGATGCGTTCCGCCGCATCATCATCGAAAAGCCGTTCGGTTCCGATCTCCCGTCGGCGAAAGCGCTGAACGAGCGCGTCACCAAGATCGCCGCCGAGACGCAGATCTATCGCATCGATCATTTCCTCGGTAAGGAACCCGTCCAAAGCATCATGGCGATGCGCTTCGGCAACGGTCTCTTCGAACCGATGTGGCGACGCGAACACGTGGATCACGTGCAGATCACGGCATCCGAGACGATCGGCGTCGAAGAGCGCGGCGGATTTTACGAAGCGACCGGCGCGCTTCGCGACATGGTTCCAAACCATCTTTTCCAGTTGCTCACGATGATCACGATGGAGGCGCCGAACTCGTTCGAGCCGGAGAACGTGCGGAGCGAGAAAGCGAAGCTGGTCGAGGCGATCAAACCCGTGGACCCGCGCGACGTCGTGCGCGGCCAATATACGGCCGGAGCGATCAAAGGCGCATCGGTACCAGGGTATCGCGACGAACACAACGTCGCAAAGGACAGCACGACGGAAACCTACGCGGCGTTACGGGTCGACGTCGAGAACTGGCGTTGGAGCGGCGTACCGTTCTACTTGCGCACGGGCAAACGCCTCAAGACGCGCATGACGACGATCTCGATCCACTTCAAACCCGCCCCCTATCGCATCTTCCGCGACACGCCCGTCGAGAAGATCACGCCGAACGTGTTGACCCTCTTGATCTCGCCCGAGCAGGGTATGACGACCGATTTCAGCGCGAAGATCCCCGGGCCCACGATGCGCCTCGGACGCGTTTCCACCGAATTCATGTACGACGACTTCTTCGAAGAGGCGCCAAACGTCGGCTACGAGACGCTGATCTACGACTGCATGATCGGCGACGCGACGCTCTTCCAGCGCGCCGACCAGATCGAATCGTCGTGGGCCGCCGTGCAGCCGGTGCGCGATGCGTGGGATCGAGGCGGCGACGCGCTCGAATTCTACGCCGCGGGAAGCGACGGCCCGGCCGGCGCCGACGCGCTCCTCGCACGCGACGGCCGAACCTGGCTACCGCTCTCGAACGACGCCGACGTGCGGCGCAGAGCGATTCCGCACTAGCCTGGGATCCGATCCAAACGATTTTCCGTCGAAAGGGCGAATGTTCGAACTGCTCCTTGGGCTACTACTTGCCGATGCGTCACCGACCGCATCCGCATCACCGTTACCGACCGTGACGCTCGCGGGCGACACGACGGACGGGAAACACGTAACCTATCCGAGCGACGCGCGCGGGAAACCGCTCGTCCTCGTCGTCGGCTTCACGCAAGCGTCGGGGAAGGCGACAGAACGATGGACGGAAGCATTGCAAACCGATATCGGCTCGCGCGCCGCGATCGTGGGCGTCGCCGTCCTCGACGCCGTGCCTGGCTTCGCACGCGGGTTCGTACAGCACGCGATCGATAAACAGATCGGGCCACCCAAACCGGGCGACGCCGGCTTCGTCACGACGTTCGAAGGTGGATCGCTCCGCCAGGCCGCGCCGTCCGGCGACAAAGACGTGCCGGTGCTCTACGTCTTCCGCAGCGACGGTACGCTGATACTCGTCGAACGCGAGTCGTACGCGAGCGACGCGGCGTCCGCGTTCGAGAAGAGCGTTCCCTAAAGCGCGAACGACCAATCGCGCGCGCTCGCATACGGCAGCGCGCCGTTCGGCACGAAACCGTGGAGTGCGTTCGGCATGACGTCGATCTCCCGCGACTGCCAGAGCGGGAGAAACGGAACGTCGGTTGCGACGAGGTGTTGGAGTTGCTGCAAGATCGCGATGCGGCGCGAGCGATCGAACGCGAGCGATGAATCCGCGAGCAGGCGGTCGGCTTCGGGCGAACAGTAGCGCGACCAGTTGAAGCCGCGCGGCGCGCGTTCGCGACACGAGAGAAGCCAACTCTGATCCGGATCGGAATCCGTACTGTACTGAATCAACGCGAGATCGAAGCGACCGTTCGAGAGAGGCCCTCCATCGGTTGCGAGCGCGTAGAATTGCGTGTAGAGAAAGCTGCGTAACTCGACGCGAACGCCGACACGCGCGAGTTGCTGCTGCAGGATGACGGCGCCCGTCGCCTGCGATGTCGACGCGTTCGAGAAGACGAGCGTGAGCTCGAGATCGCGGCCGTCCTTGGCCCGAACGCCCGACGGGCCGCGCTTCCATCCGAGAATGTCGAGCTCGCGACCGGCCGCGAGGGGATCGTACCGCGGCCACGGTGCCGTCGGATCGTCGGCGTAGGAGAACATGCCTCGCGAGGCGTCGGCCGACGAGATGGCGCCGCGATACATTTCG
>Ga0116229_10016247_pt1 | contig 10012 bp, 4 predicted proteins | sample S1TSphgellanicum_3_FD_87313 | JGI IMG/M metagenome (GOLD analysis project Ga0116229, IMG submission 87313) | Host-associated microbial communities from peat moss isolated from Minnesota, USA - S1T2_Fc - Sphagnum magellanicum MG | ecosystem: Host-associated > Plants > Peat moss > Unclassified... | reverse complement strand
TAGTACAATTTTCAATTCAACAATATTTAAATAACCATAGACTATATAATTGCAAATGTTTTGAATGTTGAATCCTTGCAAGTTTGTTTCGTCAAATTCATGACACTAAAATAAAAACTATATTTTGTAACTTGTATTATGCAACTAAAAGTGTTGTATGCAACTAAAAGTGTTGTATGCAACTAAAAATTAGTTGCATAGAACCTTTTTAATAGCATATGACATTTTTAGTTGCATATGACATTTTTAATTGCATAAATCAAGTTGCAAAATATAATTTTTCTACAAATGTGAGCACATGTTAACTTGCAATGTGTCTTGTGTGTCGAAAGTGTATCACAATTGGAATACAAATGTGAATTGAACAACTAAAATGAAAGCAATTGTTAAAATGTTTCAATTGAAACCATTTGAAATTGAACTTGAACTCTATATTGAATTTTTTTGAAGTTGCATCTTGTAATTTGTATCATTTCATGCATTGTTGAACTTGGGAGCTTTTCTTGTTCATCATCATTCAAAATTTGTGTGTTTTGCATTAGCAAATCATCTTTTGATCACTTCAAATAATCAAGTAAAGCAATTAGTGGAGGCATCAATGCCTAATCTTTTATGAACACATGGTACATAATTGTGTTCAAATTCGACAACACATTAACCGTGTTCTTATTCATCTTGTGAACCTTGTTGTCTTTGGACTTGAGGTAATGTAGTTGTTCTTTGAAAGTGTGATTATGAAATTGGGAGCGACATTCTTTGATTTCAAGGTGAATAACATTGATTTTATCCATTACATTACTAAGGACCTTGTTGTTTTTGTTAATAGTTTCAAAGACAAAACAAAAACATAACTTGGAAAAACTAAAAAACTTAGTAAACAAGGAATTCGATAATGAATAGGAATTAAACAACTTATTGTTTGAACAAAACATAATGCAAGTTAGGCATGAGATGAATTAGAAGTACAAAGGCCACAATTTGCATTGGCAAGATTGAAAGGCAATGCCCTCTTGACCTTTCTTTAAACTATTAAAAGATAATCAACCTTTTGGAAAGTTCCAACAACTAAGCCTCCTATAAGTTTATACTATATAACGTTCTTAAAACTTGTGTCAACCACATCTTCTAAAAGCTTTTGCTAACCACATCTTCTATAAGCTTCCATTGACCATAAAAGTTTCTATCAATTATTTTTTTATTAGGAGTTTCATCTTCTAAAATCTTCTATCAATTATTATTTTTTAAAACTTATTCTAAAATCTTCTTTTAGTTTACACAACTTTTATAAACTTTTAAACACGTTTTTCATGGATATTTTTGGAAATTTCTAAAAACTTCCAAACATATTTTTCATGCATATTTTTGGAAACTTCAAAAAAAATCATTTGTAATTTGTTGTCCATGCACGGTAGGTGGACTCAATGAATGGAAATATATATATATTTCCTTTTAACCTTGATGTTGTTAGCTACAAATGTTGGAGGTGTGTTAACAAAAGTGACAATAAAAGGGTGTTGGTCATTATTGGGGAGCAGTTTTATTGAATCTTCAAGTATATTCACACCATTTATAGTTCTTTTACCATGAATGTTTACATTCTAATCTTGGAATTCTTGCATGTTTGATTTATGATTGCATCTTTTCATTATTATCTTATAAGTTATGACCTTGATGTAGATGGTATGTAATTCCATCCCCTTCAACATTCACATCTTTGGCATGTAATGGAACATTCACAACCTTCTCACCTTGAAATGCTTTAATCAATTTGTAATATTCTCTATTGTATAAACAAGGTAAATGAATTTTAAAAAAAAATGATAGCTGCCAAAAAGAGGTTTGGTTCCCAATGCCTTTGTGATAATTAGTTCAAGCTTTTTGTAGTAAAATTGAACACATTCCATTTATCTTGCACACATGGTGTTGTTTATTAGAATCATGATTTGTGTTTTTTTTTGTATTTGGGAATCATATCCTAGTGTTGCACAAATGGTGTCATATGTGACCTTGGATCAATGAACACCTTGTGAACTACTTGTTTTGTGGGTTTAGAAGAAATGAGTGCAAGCATTTCATTGTGTTTCCAATTGTTGTGACATTGCCAAGGAATTGAAGTTTTTCCATTGCTTCACCCAAATCTTTTGTTGTTGTGATGGCCTCTTCTTCATCCAACCATCAACTTGCTTACACCTACCTATGTTTGTGAATCTCCTTATGATTTTGTTGAACTTTTCAACCAACTATCATCGTACATGCATTTTGCTTCTACATACAAACCCCCCTATGTTTATGTTGGATTGCATGTGCACATGAACCCACACCAACCTATGAACCAATGTGGGAGCTTTGAGAAGCCAAATGAAGCCGTTATTACATAACTTCTTTGCAACAAAGCTCAAAAGTTATGATGAAGCTTGGGAATTGGTATTTTAACATTTATTTTGTGAATTAACAAGAATTTACAATTTTAACTTGGTTTTATCATCATGTCTTGTTCATAACATTTTGCTATAAGTTATTAATAAACCTTATGTTAGTCCACCATGTTAGTAAAAACATGTCACCTATCTACTAACAATAATGATCATATGTGAATATAATTATAATAACTCCAATTTAATAACATTAATACTCTTATGTGTGAACATACATTAAATATTTGTTAGTGTTTTGAACTTTATTTAAAACCTTAATGATGAACATTCCTTCAAATATTGAGAACCTTGGTTCTTCACCTATAATCTGTTAGAACCTTATATGAAATCTTTTAATGGTAAATGCTTACATATGAATAATTGGGGTCTTTCAAAAAAGGTTGCAACATTATGGTTTGGTGAAAAAAAATTACCAATTAAAGGTTGGAGTTTAATTAGGATATTTCCAAAGGGAATTTTTTTGTATATTATTTTTTTTAAAAAATTGATGAATGAAATTTTATAAAAGAAAAATAATATGGGTAAAACTTGGGGTCTTCCCTATTCTTAATTATTATTTTATGGTATATCATTTTAAATTACAAACCATTGAAAATTGAGGTGCCAATAACTTCATTATAACATAAGTTTTCATTAATTGATGGATCTTTTACTAAAAAGTCACAAAAGGATAATACTATTGATGAAGAAAAGTTTAGTATTTTTTTCATTTTTTGTATCAAAATTTTGGAATATTTAATAAAATTAGTTGAATTGACATTTTTTTTTAATCCAAAGATTTTCCAACTTCTTTGTTGAAATGAAGTTTTGTCTAAAACAATTAATTAAGTTTGTCAACTTTAGTCTTCTAGAAATGGTTTGTCAATACAAACAACAAGCCATTGAAATTAAATTACCAACTCCTTTGATATGAACACAAAGTGTTATGACTTGAATTAAATTTAAATGATTGTTCATTAAAACCTCATGTCATGCACTCGAAACATATTCAACTTATAAGGTCTAATCATTCAACTCAAAAAAGTAAATCAAACATAATTAATTACTCACAACATTCATTGACCTATAATAAGTATTATTGCACAAACTCAACTTAAAGATTTTATTTAATGCCTTGAGTTTAAATTAGTCAACAAAAATTTAAATTTTACATTAAAAAAACCCTAGAAACACAAGCCTTGGTTAGTGAAAGTCATAGAAGAAAAAATAATGTTAGTAACTATTGGGGGTTTGCCAAGTTTTTCCCCCTTGAAATGGCAGGCCACTAAAAACGCAAGCCTTGTAATATACCAATACTCTTTTTTATTATTAACATGTAATGTTATGAATAATTATTAGTATAACCAAATTTTATTTTCAACCTCAAATATATCACTCAATTCAATTAGGGAAAGCAATATGTCATTTATTACAACATGCATTGAAGAGCACATGATAGTTATTTTCCCCACAAATTTTAATATGAAGATTAATCACATTATGATAATATTTTCAAAAAAATTAGCCAAGTGATTTAGATGTTTGTCTTGAGTTTAAATTTAAAATAAGATTTAAATACAAAAACAACTAATTCTTTTCACCCAAATAGAACCCTCCATAATTCCCACTTAAACATCCTTTTTAAATACAAGATGCATCATAATGAATACAAGTTACATAAATAAGCATTTAGATTAGTTTACATTCTAGATATGGATATTTCAAGATAAATATAATGTTTAAATATCAAGAGTATCACATTTAACATAATTCATGTTAAAAAAATGATATTTATTTCTATTTAAATTTCTGTATGGACTATGTGAAAAATTAAAATCTATAACTTGTTTATTATTGAGGTTATCATAGTAATAAATTTTATTTACACATATAGATTTATTATTATTTTAAAAAATAATTTTGGATTTTGTCTCAATGACTTCATTTGAATCAAACAAAAAAATTCACATTTTAATTGTTACTTTGTATTAAACTTCATGTGTAATCTTAATGTGCATTAGATTGTAGGTTCATCATCAATCTAACCTCTATAAAATAAAGCTCAAGGTTGCAATATTTACAATTAGAAATGTGGTATGAATTTTGTAGGTAGTTGAAAGAAATAGTTAACTCATAGAGTAAATTTTATAATTTGGCACAACATGGAATGTATAGTCATGAAAAGTAATTGGGACATATCATATGTTACTAATTTGAATAATTTATGTGATTTAGACAAAACACAGACCAAAAATTAAAGACTACTACAAAAGGCTTCACATGACATTCTTATGGTGCTAATTTTGATAATTATATAATTTTTAGTTACATTGTTTAATCAAAATGATGCAAATTCGAAATTGAAAAATATATTACTTTGGAATATTTTATCCACCATATACATCATATAATCAAATTGGTTTGAGAATAAACACATTTTCTCACAATGGACATAGTTTTAGAATCAATTCACCAATAAACCATGCTAGAATGTAATCCTACATTGAACATGGTTGAAGGCAAGAACAAAAGTTCAACTAGTCACCCAAACCATGTTCCTCCTAATAATCAAAAGTGATGGATAGGTTTAAGACTATCAAAATGGATGCTATTGGCATTCAAAAAATGACCATTTCTATGATTAATTGGCAAACCAGGTGTGTTTAATTAAAATTTTTGAAGGTGTTTTATAGCCATAGTTCGTTTTGAAATTTTTCACATATTTAAGAAAATTTGAAGTTTTCTTCATAGATTCACTAATTTTTTTAGAAAGAGAATTGCCAAATTTTGATTTTCTTTAAAAAAAAAAGAATTCATTATATTTGTACAATAAGTTCCATGTAGTAGCCATAAATATATAAAGGTGTTTAAAACTTTCACACTCATATTTTTGTAGCCAAGTTTGGTTAATCAACCTATGAATGATTGCCACCTTGACTACATCACAAAAATGAAAAAAAAGAAGGAATAAAAAACCTTAAACACCTAATGAACATGATCTTGTTTGTTTTTTAAAATTTGAGTCAATTTGGGCTACCTATGGGAATTTTAATGTTTTATTTTTATTTTTTATTATGTGTTTCATGGGATTTTTTCAAATTCATAAATAAACTTTTGATTGGCATTGCCACATGAACTTTGAGTGAAGGTTTTATTTAATGAATGCATGAGTCATTGCTCAAACCATGAAACCAACTATACACACTCAAAAAGTGCACTAATGAGGATGTGGGGGATTGCAATTGGGTTTAGGGTTTATTTATCTATATAAAAATTCTAAGTTTTAAATGTAATAAAAGGTGGAAAACATCCCAAGATATACTTGAACACTTTTCTACAAAACTATTAAAGCAATAAAAGAGTGGCAACAAATTGTTTTAAAACTAAAAAGATAATAAAAATGTAATGACAATTTTTCAAATTTCTACAAGTTTGTAAAAATAATAACATTTTTTTTTTGGCAAAATATTATTGTCATTATATTTTTTCTCCCACCATGTTGTGAAAACTCATCCAAAAACAAAAGTTGAATATTGGATCATCTTTTGTTTCTATTTTGTTTTCCCTATTCCAAAAGTATGGAATTTTTTTGTGAATCTATGCCAACATTTTTTTTGGGACCAAATGCCAAGGTGTCTTAGATGGCTACAAACAAATCCATGTGGAGACATTAATGGCAAGTTGAAAATGTTAGTGGTAAAGCACAATGGCCAACATATATTTTAATTATATACCAACACCAAGATTGCAATTCAAACATTTCAATGTTGGATAACTCTTTGGACATCAATCTTCAAGATCACATGACAAGGTGTGTTGGTGAAACATTTTTAGTGAGAAATTGCAGGGTGATTGATAAATGGAAGTACAAGGAAAGTGGTGAAAGTTGTAGTTGAGCTTGCCACAATTTTGATTGTTCATAAACATGACCTTAGCAACGTAAACCCAAACTAAATCAAATGCCTTCAATATAAATTGAAAGAATTTTTTAAAAAAAAACTATAGAAAGGAAGACCAAGAGGACCATGATGGACTTTGGAAGGGGGATTGAACCCATATCCTTGTGGATCCTACCCACAAAATTGGCTCACACAAACCACACACATTATACCCATACATACACCCACCCATGTCAATTCTTGCTACCAATACAAGGTTGTAAAACCACTTACAAAGCACCCACCCAAAATGTAACAATAATGTAAACCAAACCATCATTCATGCAATGTACAATCCTTGTTCAATGAAAAGAGAAATGAAGTGGAGATCCAAACATCCATTAATTTATATTATGCTTAGAGTGTTACAAACAAGGCACGCATACATCAAGTACCAAATTGAAATGTTTGTACAACTTAAAATTTTCATGCCATTGTAAATAGCTTGATGCCATACAACTAACAAGTTCTATAGAAATACCAAGAAACTTGTGTCATGAACTATTGGTATAATATGTCAAATTACTAATAGTGGACATAGTGTACTTCACTCTATTGTCAATCCAACCCTTCATGACAATCCCAAAAGGAAAACTATCCAAATTGCAAACAAACGTCCTCCATGCAACCAAATCCAAGTGTATGGTTAGCCCATTCTGCAACTTGAATTTCTTGAACAAAAAGGTGGAAGAATAATGCTCATCTTCTACATCACTTAATATCAAACTATAAACAACATTGCCAAAACATAATTTATACTTGGACAATTGGTGTTACAAAAAGGTTGTTAGATGTTAGTTTAAACCATAACCATGTGATATAGTTCCATGTGCAAGTGGTGGTTATAGAGTAACATCATGGTTTCTTGTATAATGATCTTAAAAATGGAAGCTCCAAGCTAATTAAGACTCGTTTCATCAAGAAAGGTTGAAAATTTCACCCAAATTTCAAGGCAAGTTGCAACTTTAGCCTTGGGCTTGCAACCAAGGTTGATGCATGAAAGGGGGAGCAAGTTAAAAAAATGTTTCAAAATTAAAACACAATCCCACAAGTGTAAAGGAGTGAGTTTCAACACTCCCAAATGGTTTTCCCACTTTGGGGCACTAAGAGAAAAAGGTTTTTCTTTTTACCATCAAATTCTCGCCTACATGTGAGTCATGTCAATTATATTTTACTACTAATTTTTTAATTTACAACATTTCCATGTGGATTTAGTTGATGCATGAGTGCACACCTGATTTCAAACTTGGTGCACCAAATCCTTGTGATCAATCACATTTTCAGCCCATGGCAATTGAGTAGTCCACTCATCTTGAATTTTTTTTACTTCCTCACATAACCTTTTATTTTTAGGGTTTTCCTTTGTGCATCTTCAAGAGTTGAATCACACATGACAACAAATGGGTTATCATTAGACAAAACAATAGGAGGTGTTGAGGAAGATGATGGACTGGCCTCACCTTGTTGGGGCAAGGGGAAAGGATAAGGAGGCTTGAATTTGAAGTTCCTAGGTAATTCAAGAGGGCAATGGCATGGTGGTTATAGGTTGTAGTAGAAAATAAATGAAAATGACAAAGTTCATAAAAGGAAAAAAAAGTTTAGAGGAATGTAATAATTGCCAACAAGAATGAAACCCTAAAATGGAATGCATAAAAATTGCACTAAAACCAAAAAAGAATAAAATTAATAAACAATATAAAATTGAAGCTTTTAGCTAAAACTTTCTCAAATTGAATGATGGTGGATTTGGAGTTGCTATCCTATTTTCTTGACTCTTGAATCCTTTCAATTTTCAAATCCCAATTCTTCAATTTTCTTGGTTGTCAAGTAAACAAATGATAAAACAACAAACTACAAAGGATAGGTGGGAATCAAAACTTTTAAAAACACCCAAAGGCCAATAGAACAAATTCAATTAACTTTCAAAACTTAAGATTTGAAAATGAAATGGTTAGAGTCAAGTAGCAAGCTCCATACTTGAAGTTGTAGATTTTAATATGCTTGTGCACAACCAAAAACCCATTGAAGTTAAATGATATTGACTTGAATGCTTTTGTTGAGTGTACTTGCGAATGTTCCTATCCATCAAACTTGATCACAAGGAAAATCCTTTTGTCATTAGTTCAAAGTGAAATGTTGACACCATATCTCCAAAACTCAAGATGCAATGTTATTTTAAAATTCGGCCCTAGCCACCAACACTAAAACATAAGCTCTCAGAATGAATTTAGTTGCCAAAAAAACATTGCAATTTATAAAACATGATGCAAATTTGATTATGCAATTACAAATCCTACCAATTTTCTAACTTCGAAGTAGCTAAACAATGTAGAATCCCTATGCACATACAAATGTAAACAAATTTTAAATCACCTTTGATTGTTTATTATTGGTGAATCGTTTTATAAGCAAGAAAGGGCAATGGTGACGAGCTCCTAACAATGGCAACTCTCTTTACAAACAAACAACAACAATGGGAAAAAGATTAACAATGGTTAGCGTTTAGGGTTTTGAGAGGGTGACAAGATTACCATTTGGCTACATTAGGTTTAGGCAAAAAATGTTGAATTATGACCTTGATTTTAAAGTAGGCCTATTGCAAGGCCTTTTTTTCCTCACTTTTTGACAATTTTTTACCAAACAACAAAAGGCTGATGGAGAGGATTAGGTAGCATAATAATCAATTTCAAAGCAAACATGCTTGTCCAACCATGGTGAGACCCTCATGCATCATCCCTCCAACTCCTTCCCATGTTGTACTTGTTTAATGTTTAACAAAATATCATAAATGGAATCTAATTTGGACATCAAAGAATCCCAATTATTTTAACTCATATTTCTTAGCCATAAATGCGTTGGATTCATAGGCTTGTTGTTACATCCTCATGGAAAATGGTGTGGGTTGGGCTATTGTCACAGCTTTAGTTCTTAGAGTTCATTGTGCATCATCCAACCCTCTCAAATCAAGGATAAGAAATATTATGGGTAATTCATTAAGCCATTGGTGCTGCAAAGTTGGCAAATGAATAAATTGAATCAATCAGCCAATGTTACAAGCGAAGTGAGGGAAGTGAAAAGAACCAGTCTTGTCTAGTTCCCAATCCTATATATTAATTCTCTTGTCTGTCTGTGACATGCCATTCCGACCTGTTAATCTGCGAGGTCGATTCTACAACCCCCCAGTTGACAAAAACGAAGTCCCGAAAACCAGGTGCGGGTCGTGGTGGCGGAGAGAAACTAGAAACGACGTCCCACTGTTTATTTTCAGGTCGTGGTGACGGAGAGAAACTGGAAACGAAGTCCCACTGTTTATTTTCAGATAGTTTATATATTAATTCACTACATCTCTTAGTCTATCAGTCAGTCTGTGACGGGGGTTTTGGCGGGTGGGGGAGGGAGAGGTCGGTGAAGCAGCGGGTGACCGGTGTCAGTTTGTGACAGGGGTTGGACCACCACAGTTTCCGTGTACAAACCGTCTCCACAAAGCATTGTAGCCATCCGAAGGGTAGGAATGACGGTCGGATCGCATCCTTCTCCCACCGCACCAGAGGTGGATATAAAAACCTTCCCCTCTCCCCCCCCCCCCCCCCCCCAAAAAAGCGCAAGGGAGGGAGAAGGGGGCGACAATAATGGATAATCATAAAAAAATGAGGGGAACAG
>Ga0116229_10016246_pt1 | contig 10012 bp, 7 predicted proteins | sample S1TSphgellanicum_3_FD_87313 | JGI IMG/M metagenome (GOLD analysis project Ga0116229, IMG submission 87313) | Host-associated microbial communities from peat moss isolated from Minnesota, USA - S1T2_Fc - Sphagnum magellanicum MG | ecosystem: Host-associated > Plants > Peat moss > Unclassified... | reverse complement strand
GGCGGGGTGCCGGTTACGCTGATTGATACCGCCGGGCTGCGCGAGACGTCTGATCCCGTGGAGGCAGAGGGGGTGCGCAGAGCACGCGACCGCGCGGCTTCGGCAGATTTGGTGATCTGGGTGACCGATGCGCAGGCGCCGGAGAGACAGATCGGGGCCGATCTGCTGGTGGCCAACAAGACCGATCTGGCACCAGCGCCCGAGGGTATGTTGGGGGTGAGCGTACTGACGGGGGCGGGCATGATGGCGGTTGAAGCGCATTTGCAGGAGAGGGCTGTTCGGTTGGCGAGTGCGGGCGGCGATCCAGTTTTTACGCGGGCGCGGCATGTGGCCTCGGTGCGCGATGCTGTTGCGGCACTTCGGGCTGGGGCGGCTTCTGGCTTGCCGGAATTGCGTGCGGAGGAGTTGCGGCATGCACTCAACGCGCTTGGCCGGATTACCGGGGCCGTTGATGCCGAAGCGATTTTGGACGACGTGTTTTCCGCATTCTGCATTGGCAAATAGGTGAGCGCTTACAGGGGCATGTAGTGGCGGTTTTTGATGTCATTGTGATCGGCGGTGGCCACGCCGGAACCGAAGCCGCGGCCGCCGCGGCACGGTTGGGCGCGCGCTGTCTGTTGCTGACGCTGCGCCTCGATCGGATTGGCGAGATGTCGTGCAATCCTTCGATCGGGGGGATCGGCAAGGGCCATCTTGTGCGGGAGGTGGATGCGTTCGATGGCATCATGGGGCGTGCGGCCGACGCGGCGGGGATTCATTTCAAGCTGCTGAACCGCAGCAAGGGACCGGCCGTGCGTGGGATGCGTGCACAGGCCGATCGTGGGCTCTATCGGCGGGCAGTGCAGCGTTTGCTGGCTGAGACGGATCATCTGCACATTCGTGAGGATGCTGTTGACGATATTTTGCTCACGGCGGCGGGCGCATTTCGCGGCGTGGTGACCGCATCGGGTGCGCATATCATGGCAGGCGCCTGTGTGCTGACCACCGGCACTTTCTTGCGCGGCATGATCCATGTGGGCCATGCACAAACCCCGGCCGGCCGTGTCGGCGAGGCGCCATCTATCGCTTTGGGCGAGACGCTGGCGCGGCTTGGGCTGCCGCTCGGCCGGTTGAAAACAGGCACGCCGCCGCGGCTTGCTCGCGACAGTATCGACTGGGACGGCTTGCCGGCGGATTGCGGCGATCAGACGCCAGTGCCGTTCAGCTTCATGACCGACCGCATCGTGATGCCGCAGATCGAATGCCGGGTGACGGCCACGACCCCTGCAACGCACGCGCTGATACGAGACAACCTCCATCGCTCGGCCATGTATGGCGGGGCCATCAGTGGGCGTGGCCCAAGATACTGCCCCTCGATCGAGGATAAGGTGGTCAGGTTTGTCGATCGGGAGAGACATCAGATTTTTCTCGAGCCCGAAGGGTTGCTGGGTAACGAGGATGGCGACGTGGTTTATCCTAACGGCATCTCGACCAGCCTTCCAGCGGACGTGCAGGCTGCCCTGATAGCGACCATTCCGGGGCTAGAGCGGGCGCGGATTGTACGGCCGGGCTATGCTGTCGAGTACGACTATGTCGACCCCACGGCCCTTCGGCACAGCCTGGAGGTTCGCGCCTTGCCGGGGGTGTTTCTGGCGGGGCAGATCAACGGCACCACCGGCTATGAGGAAGCGGCGGCTCAGGGCGTTTTGGCGGGCCTGAATGCGGCCAGGTGTGCCGGCGGAGGTGAGCCGATCATTCTTGATCGGGCCTCCAGCTATATGGGTGTCATGGTCGATGATCTGACGAATCGGGGAGTTACTGAGCCTTACCGCATGTTCACCTCGCGCGCTGAATTCCGTTTGAGCTTGCGGTGCGACAATGCCGATCTTCGGCTGACTCCCATTGGTCTGCTTGCAGGCTGCGTTGGGTCTACGCGCGCGGTTCGATTTAACAGCTTCAAGAAAGCGCTCGATGAAGCGCTGGACAGGGCGCGATCGGACCTACGGAGCCCTGGCGAACTTTCTCGTTGCGGTATTGCGGTGAAGCAGGATGGCCATTTGCGCGGTGTTCTGGATTTGCTTGGGCGCGCGATTGAAGGCTCGGCGCTCAGCCAAGCCTTTCCTTGGCTTGCGGATGTATCCCGGCCCGTTCGCACGCAGCTTGATGTTGAGGCGCTGTATGGCGGTTATTTGGCGCGCCAGCATATGGAGGCGCGACAGCTCCGGGCGACGGAGGCGGTGCATGTGCCGGAAGGGCTGGATTATGAATCGATTGGCGGCTTGAGTAACGAAGCACGCGAGAAGCTGATGGCTGTGCGACCTCGATCGATTGCGTCATTGAGCCGAATCCCCGGGATCAACCCACCTGCAGTCATGGCAGTGCTCGGCCATATTCGACGCTTGCAGGCATGAGTGTTTCACGTGAAACGCCGAGAACCGTTTCACGTGAAACACGCGAGAGGCTGGACGCGTTTGCCGCACTCCTCTTGCGCTGGAACACCCGCATAAATCTTGTGAGCCGCGCGGATACAGGAATTATCTGGGAGAGGCACATCCACGACTCGTTGCAGCTTTGCCCGCTCGTCCCGACCGGTTTGGATCGTGCCATCGATCTTGGCTCCGGGGCAGGCTTTCCAGGCCTCATCTTGTGCATCGCAACCGGCATCCCCTTCGACCTCATTGAATCGGATCAGCGTAAGGCCGCGTTTCTACGCGAAGCGGCGCGTGTCACTGCGGCGCCCGCACAGGTGCATGCCTGCCGGATCGAGGCGGCCAAAGTTTTTCCTGCCAGGCTGGTGACGGCACGCGCTCTTGCGCCGCTGGCACGATTGCTTGGCCTGGCCGAGAATCTGCTCGCCGAGGATGGGATATGCCTGTTTCCGAAGAGCGAAAAAGCCGGCCAGGAAATCACCGAGGCATTAGCCAAGTGGACCATGAAGGTCGAACCGCATATAAGCGATATAGATGGCAGTAGCGTTATCCTGCGCATCAGCGAGGTTAAGCGTGTCCGACTTTCATGACTTCCGGCGCGTGCTCGCCATCGCAAACCAGAAGGGCGGCGTGGGAAAAACCACAACGGCCATCAACCTGGCCACAGCCCTTGCCCTATGCGGCCAAAACGTTCTGCTGATCGATCTGGATCCACAAGGCAATGCCTCTACGGGGCTCGGGCTGGAGCGGAGTCAGCGTGGCGCTGGCACCTATGCCATGCTGGTAGAAGGGCGCGATCCGAAATCGCTCGTGCAGCCAACCGCGGTTAAGGGACTTCAGATTATCCCTGCGGATTCCGACCTTGCGGGCGCGGAAGTGGAACTCGTCGGCTTGACGCAGCGGGAATACCGTCTGCGCATGGCGATCGCGTTCCTCGCAGCTTACGATTTTATCATTATCGACTGCCCGCCCAGCCTGAGCCTTCTTACGCTGAATGGGCTGGTTGCAGCCACCTCTGTGCTGGTGCCGCTGCAATGCGAGTTTTTTGCGTTGGAGGGCATTAGCCAATTGGTCCACACGATCGAATTGGTGAAGCGTGGCCTCAACCCAAAACTGTCATTGCAGGGCATCGTGCTGACCATGTTCGATCGCCGCAACAATTTATCCGATCTGGTGGCCGCCGATGCCCGCAGCTTTTTTGGCGATCGAGTCTATGAGACGGTCATCCCGCGCAACATTCGCATTTCGGAATCCCCGAGCCATGGCCTGCCCGTGCTGATCTACGACAAGAACTCTGCGGGCGCGCTGGCCTACATGAAATTGGCCGAGGAAATGCTGCTGCGTCAGCGCCGGGTGGCGGCATGAGTGTCGCCAACCCCAGGCTGGGCCGCGGCCTCGCAGCACTGATGGGCGAGGCGCCGGCGGCCACACCAGACATACTGCCAACCCGCACGCTTGCCATCGAAATGCTGGAGCCAGGCCCATTTCAGCCGCGCACCAGCTTTCATGCCGATACGCTGGCCGAGTTGGTGGACTCCATCAAGGCCCGTGGCATCCTGCAGCCGCTGCTGGCGCGCCCGCATCCAAAGAAACCTGGCCAGTTTCAGATTATCGCGGGCGAACGCCGATGGCGCGCGGCACAGCAGGCGGGGCTGCATGACGTGCCTGTTCTTGTCCGCGACCTGGCGGATACGGAGGCCATGGCCGCCTCGCTGGTTGAGAACCTGCAGCGCCAGGACCTGAATCCAATCGAGGAAGGTGAAGGCTTTCGGCGCCTGCTGGAAGAATTTGGGCTGACGCAGGAGCAGCTTGGCGCTGCCGTCGGCAAATCCCGAAGCCACGTGGCGAACGCAATACGATTGCTGCAATTGCCACCCAGCGTCCGCAACGAGGTGCAGGCCGGTAAGCTCTCCGCTGGCCACGCGCGCGCCCTGCTGGCACATCCCGATCCGGAGCAGGCCGCCAAAATCGTCATCGCGCGCGGCCTCAATGTTCGCCAAACCGAGGCGCTTGCTTCCGCCAAACCCAATGACACGGGTGAGCGGACGCAAAGAGTAAAGGACCCGGAGATCGAAGCGCTGGAACGCGATCTTTCGTCCCGCCTTGGACTACATGTTCAGATAGTTTTCGACGGGCGCGGCGGCGCGGTAACGATTAAATATCGGTCGCTGGATCAGCTGGATGGGGTGGTGGCCCAGCTCAGCAAGTAAGAAAGGCGTTCTTTTCTGAAGAAAAGAACCAAAAGACTTTTATGCCTGCGCCCGCGGATAGTTCCGAGCCATGGCCACCAAGTGGGAAGCTGCTGAGACATAAAAGTCTTTTGCTTTTCTTCAGAAAAGAAGAGTCTTTCCTCCTTCTTTCCTATGCAAATCCGGCGCCTGCGCCTCAGCCGCCAGCATGGCCACCGCTTCGTCCAGAGACATGATCTGCTGCGCGTCGGAGCCCAGGTGGCGAAGGGCGACGCTGCGTTGCTCAGCCTCCCGACGCCCGACCACGGCAATTACCGGAACATGCGCCAGGCTGTGCTCGCGCACCTTTGCATTGATCTTCTCGTTGCGCGCGTCCGCCCGTGCCTCCAGCCTGGCAGCGCGCAGTCTTTCCGCGACCTCCTCGGCGTAGGGTGCTGCATCTGAGACGATACTCGCTACTACCACCTGCACGGGTGCGAGCCAGAGCGGGAAACGTCCGGCATATTGCTCGATCAGAATGCCGAGGAAGCGTTCGAAACTGCCAAGGATCGCACGGTGCAACATTACCGGGCGATGGCGTGCGCTGTCCTCGCCGACATATTCGGCGTCAAGCCGGTCTGGCAGCACGTAGTCCACTTGCAGCGTGCCGCATTGCCAGTCGCGGCCAATTGCATCGCGCAACACGAATTCCAGCTTTGGCCCGTAGAACGCGCCTTCGCCGGCGTTCAGCTCGTACTCCACGCCCGCCAGGCGGCAGGCCTCGCGCAACGCCTCTTCGGCCTGGTCCCACGTCCAATCCTCACCGGCGCGCACCGGCGGCCGGTCGGCGAACTTGATTCGGAATTCCGGAAAACCGAAATCCGCATAGATAGAGCGCAGAAGCTCCACGAAGCGCGCCGTCTCGGCCGGCACCTGATCCTCAGTACAGAAAATATGGGCGTCGTCTTGCGTGAACGCCCGGACGCGCATGATGCCGTGCAGCGCGCCGGAGGGCTCATAGCGGTGGCATGCCCCAAACTCTGCCATGCGCAACGGCAGTTCGCGGTAGCTGCGCAGGCCGTGCTTGAAAATTTGCACGTGGCAAGGGCAGTTCATCGGCTTCAGGGCGAGCGTCTTTTCCTCGTCCTCTACGGTCGCGATGAACATATGCTCGCGATATTTTTCCCAGTGACCGGAGCTTTCCCACAGCGCGCGGTCGACCAGCTGGGGCGTTTTCACCTCCTGGTAGCCGGCCTCGTCGAGCCGCCGGCGCATATAGCTCTCAACGGTGCGATAGAGCTTCCAGCCTTTGGGGTGCCAAAACACGCTGCCCACAGCTTCTTCCTGGAGATGGAAAAGGTCCATCTCCTTGCCGATCCGGCGGTGGTCGCGCCGCTCGGCCTCCTCCAACTGCAGCAGATGGGCATCCAGCTCCTTCTGGTCGCGCCAGGCAGTCCCGTAGATGCGGGTCAGCATGGCGTTGCGGTGGTCGCCGCGCCAATAGGCGCCGGCGACCTTCATCAGCTTGAAGGCCGTTCCGATATCGCCGGTGCCCCGCATATGCGGCCCGCGGCAGAGATCAAGCCACTCGCCCTGCCGATAAATGGTGATCGTTTCGCTTGCCGGTAGATCGCGGATCAGCTGTGCCTTGTAGCGTTCGCCACGCGCCTCGAAGAATGCGATGGCCTCCTCGCGATCCCATTCCTCGCGGGTGAATGGCGCGTTGCGCGCCACGATTTCGCGCATTTTGGCTTCGATGGCGGGGAAATCCGCCTGCGAGAACGGCTCGTTGCGGGCGAAATCATAGTAGAACCCGTTTTCGATCGATGGGCCGATCGTGACCTGCGTGCCGGGATAAAGCGCTTGCACGGCCTCGGCCAGCACATGGGCCGCATCGTGGCGGATCATCTCAAGCGCTTCCGGATCACGCCGCGTGATGAAAACAACCTTCGAATCCGACGCGATCTTTCGCGACAGGTCCATCGGCTGGCCATCGACTTTCATCGCAAGTGCGGCGCGCGCAAGGCCCGGCCCGATCGCGGCAGCGATCTCGGTGCCGGTCACTGCGCTCTCGAAGCGGCGCACGGAGCCGTCGGGAAGCGTCATGGCAGGCATGGTCAAACTCCAAGAAAACGAGAAAATGTCTATGGTCTCAGGGCAGCACAGCCGCAACCCTCTCAAGCGGCAGATCTTCCAGCTTGTCCGCCCGCAGCAGCCGCACGTTTCCTACCGGCGTCGCATGAACGGGATCGCTATATCTGGAGAACAAAGCGATGGTCGGGCTGCCCATCATCGCCGCCAGATGCACGGGGCCGGTATCGCCGCCCACGGTGAGCGCGGCACGATGTGCAAGGCCTGCCAAGTCGAGAATGGATGTCTTGCCCGTCATATCGAGCGCATCAGGGGCCGCTTGCCGGATCACCGCGGCCAGCCCCGCCTCCGCCGCTGTGCCGACCACGACCGGCCGCAAACCTCGCGATGCCAAGATTTCGGCCAGTGCCGCAAACCTGGCAATCGGCCAGGTTTTCGCTCCACCATGCGAGCCGGATGTGGCCGGTACCAGGAGCGCGTAACGCCCATCAACCAGCGGACCCCGGCCGGCTAGCCAGGACAAATCCACTTCCGCCGGTTGCACGCCCGCTACCTCCAACTGGCTCCTTTGCCGATCAATGCTGTGCACCCGGTCCCGATCGGGATTGCGATCTGGGTGTGAGCAGAAGCGGGCAATGCCGGACCATGGCGGACACCCGGCAATCCAGAAATAGCGTGAGCTGCGCTGCGAAGTTTGTAAATCATAAACAAAGTCGAAGCCACGAAGTTGGCGGCGCAAACGATACAATCCGGGCAGGTTCAGCCAAGCCGGCCGCGTATCGATCCGGATTTCGTCGAACCACGGGCTTGCCGCGGCGAGACCAGCAAAGGGCGAGGTCGTTAGGAGCACGACCCGATCTTGCACATGGTGGGCGCGCAGCGCGGCGAAGGCGGGAAACGAGAGGACGAAATCTCCGAGCGCACCGAGGCGGATGACAAGGATATTTCGCGATTGCGGGTTTATCACGTCCGCATTTCTAAGAGTGCAATGGCGCATAGGCAGAGGTGCCGGGCAGACTATGGCTGCACTGTAACACCTCAGCATACACCCTGAGCGTGGCCTGCTGCATGGCTGTGACGGTATAGCCGGCTTCGATCGCTTCGCGGGCGCGCCAGCCGAGCCAGGCCAGCTCGTCTTCGGGCATATCCAAAGCGTGCGCGATGGCCGCGGCCAGAGCGACGGTATCCTTCGGAGGTACCAAAAAGCCCGTCTTCTGATCGATCACTGTCTCGGCAGCGCCCCCGTGGTTGAAGGCGACCACAGGGCAACCCATCGCCTGTGCTTCAATGACGCTGCGACCGAATGGCTCGGGTTTCAGACTTGTGTTGACCACGACATCGGCCAAGAGCAGCGCCGCTGGCATATCGTCGCAATGGCCAAGCATGCGCAGATTATCCACGACGCGACGCCGCTTCGCCCGGCGCAGAAGGTGACTTGCAAAGCGGCCATTTCCGCGAACGTCTCCCACGAGTACCCAGTAAACATGCGGTCGGGCCAGAAGTCCGGCCGCATCGATTAAGGCTTCGGCGCCCTTCCAGCGCGTCAATCTTGCAGGCAGCATGACGACCCGGGCCTCTGTGGGCAGCCGCCATGCCTGCGCCAGGCGATGCACGCGGTCGCCGTTAACCGCATCGGGATTGAAAATCTGCGTGTCGACGCCGCGAGCGATCACCCTGAGGCGGGCGCTATCCACGCCATAGGTTGCCACCACACGGGAGGCGATGGTGCGGCTTGCGGCGATCACCCGATCGCCGCGCGCCATGACGCTGTTATAGGCGCGCTTGCCCGGGAAATCCTCGCCATAAATGCCATGCCAGGTTGTGACAAACGGGATGTGTGTTCGGCGTGCCGCCATCCAGGCCGACCAGCCTGGCCCGCGCGATCGAGCATGCACAAGGTCCACACCCTCGGCGCGAATGAGGCGTGCCAGCTTTCTCGCATTGATCCAAATGTTCAGCGGATCCTTTGTCATGAGCGGCATGCCGATATGTTGGCCGCCCGCGCGCTCTACCTGCACAACCATACGGCCGCCGGCGCTGGCCACGAGGGCCCGCCCCCCGCCCGCGACGATCGCCTGCACCATCTCTATCGTGCCCCGTTCCACGCCCCCGCTTTCCAGGGCGGGGAGAACTTGCAGAATGGTCGTTTGCCGGTCGAAGGTCATGCGGCGCTTCATAGAGCGGCCAACCACAATATCAAAAGTTCTTTGCTTCTTTCTTTCAAGAAAGAAGATTCTTCTTTTCTGAAGAAAAGCAGCAAAAGACTTTCATTTTTGTTCGCTGGCTGTCTGGAGCCGGACTCGCTAGACTCGTTTTTTAACTTTTATGGTCACGTGTCTCGCATGCATCCCTCCGTCGCTGCTCTCCTGGCTGCACGCCCTGCGTTGCGTGCCGATGCGATGGACGGGTTGCTGCTGGAAGGCCTGCCGCTCGCCGCTATTGCCGCGCGGGAGGGAACGCCCTGCTGGGTCTATGGCGCTGGAACCATCAGGCGGCGCTTTCGGCGGCTGCGGGAGGCGATGCCCGATATGGCCATCCATTACGCGGTGAAGGCGAACGATCATCTGGCCATTATGTCCATCCTGGCGGCCGAAGGGGCGGGCGCCGATGTGGTCAGCGCCGGGGAATTTTTGCGTGCGCGCGCGGCCGGCATATCACCGGACCAGATTGTTTTTTCAGGCGTCGGGAAGACCACGGCCGAGCTTGTGTTGGCGCTCGACTCCGGCATTGCGCAGTTCAATGTGGAGAGTGCCGAGGAGTTGCGGGAGCTTTCCGCCCTGGCCGCCGCGCGCAATGCGGTGGCGCGGGTTGCCTTGCGGGTGAACCCGGATGTCGATGCCGGCACACATTATAAGATCTCCACCGGCCGGGCTGGCGACAAATTCGGCATAGCGTTGCCGCTGATCGCCGATCTGTATGCGGAGGCGGCGCGGCTGCCTGGCATCGCCCCGGTTGGTCTGGCCGTGCATATCGGCAGCCAGATCATGGGTGTTACTGGCTATGCGGCGGCGTACGGCAAGCTGGCCACGCTGGTGCGCGATCTTCGATCCGCCGGAATGGGCGTTAGCATGGTGGATTGCGGCGGCGGTTTAGGGATCACCTATCACGACGAGCCGGAACTGGTGCCGGAAGCCTGGGCCGGCACGATTCGGGCGGCATTTGCCGGGCTCGATCTGGACCTCGCCATCGAGCCTGGACGCTGGCTTGTCGGGCCAGCCGGTGTATTGCTTGCTTCGGTGGTGCGCACCAAACGCGAAGGTATGGCGCGGCCCATCGTGGTGCTGGATGCGGCAATGAACGATTTGGCGAGGCCGGCCATGTATGGTGCCTGGCATGGCATCGTTC
>Ga0116229_10016245_pt1 | contig 10013 bp, 10 predicted proteins | sample S1TSphgellanicum_3_FD_87313 | JGI IMG/M metagenome (GOLD analysis project Ga0116229, IMG submission 87313) | Host-associated microbial communities from peat moss isolated from Minnesota, USA - S1T2_Fc - Sphagnum magellanicum MG | ecosystem: Host-associated > Plants > Peat moss > Unclassified... | reverse complement strand
TATTTTATTTTAAATAAAAAAAAAAAAATCTCTAAAAATTTCTAAATAAAAATTTGTTTTTTTTCATTTTCAAAAAAGAAAACCCCAAGATGGGAAAATTCCCAGGGAAAAAAAAAAAAAAAAAACACTGGTGGCAAGGCTTGTGCTTAGTTTTGGAAAAGAGAAAAACCCCCCTTTTATGGCAAATGAACGGTTTAGAAAACTGGAAACCTTGTTGAGATTTGGTGCTGAGTAAAACGCTGAAAGAGAGGTGGCACAGGCAGAAGGCGGAGGCAAAAGCAGGCGTCTTTCATGAACTTCAATAGCCATTATTACTATTGATTATGATTATGATTCTTTTCAACGGAGTTTCAAGACTATTTCCTGCTTCGTTAGCTTGATGACGAAGAATTGACTTAGCTTACTTATCTGGCCAGAGAGCGAGGAAAGAGAGACACACACACGTGGCGGAGAGAGAGAGAGAGCGAGAGATTTGGAGAGAGCTGCTGATTGCACAGAAAGACTCAGACACACAGTCGCTGGTTTTAACTGTCTGGGACCCATTTGAGTGAAGGAAGAAAGTCGGGAAAAAAGCTGCGTAGTAGAAGACTTGTTGTTGCCCCACGTCACACACCGACCACGTTTCTAGTTTTGGCCATCTCTTTCTTGAGAGAAAGAGAGAAAGAGAGCGCGGCCGAAGAACAGAAATGTCTCTGCAGGTGATCATGATTTTCTTTTCCGGCGATCTGCGCGCCTTCTGCGCGCCTTCTGTCCGTGTGTCGGGGCACACGGATTCCAAGAAGTGTAGAGCAATACTACACTCGGCGCGGTCCTGAAATGAAATAACTGACCCTTACGCCCGAGGTTGGAAGAACTTCTTAGTGTAGTCGGAGGACGGCTTACAAGGCTTAAGATCTCCCCCACAGCAATTTGAAAAACAAAACGCGCATTTAAAAAATTTTAAAACACCGACCGAAAAGCAGGGGATTTTTACACCTTGCAAAGCCATCTGGCGGGGACGTTCCCAAAATAAACGCCCCTGAAAGAACCAAGAAAGAAAGAAAAAAGGGATGGGAATAAAGAGGTGTAGTACTGCACCAGCTTCAAGTGTGGTGAATAGGGTATAAATAAAGACTCAACGATCTTTTCAATTCACCACACACACAATCACATCGCGTCTCTCTCAGCTTTCGCGTAGTTTTTCTTCGATTTCTGCTTCCAAATTAAAGAGCAATTCTTTGATCCTACGGTTTCCGTTCTATTAGAAGCTGCTGCTGCTGGCATATCACAAAAATTTATTGTTGTAATCATCACAAGTATTGAAACAACAAGAATTGAAGAATATTATATCATCAAGCTGCTCCTTCGCAGCTGCTTGGGTTGGTGTTGACGGTCCGTTTACAACTAGTTTTTGCTGCAACAGCTTGATTTATTGATCAAGTGAGCTCAGCCCCAATCTCGCTTTCCAAATTAACTGCATAATCATTCTTCACTTGACATACAGTTCTTTTGCGTCTCTTGTGTCACGCGTCACACATCCAGCTCCTTGTTCTTAGTCTAAAAGTATTGTATAGTTTGTAGCTTTTTCTTGTAGCTGCGAGCTGATGAGTTTCAAGGTCGAGTCAGCTCTCTAGCTCTGTAAGTTCTTCTCTAATTAAGGTGCTAGTTGTAAGTATTGCTGTAGTTGGTGATACATTCGCCCCCCCTCCCCAGTAGTGCTCCTTTGAACAACAAACAGCTTTCAACATGCAAGAATAGTGTAGTTTGCATTCAAGGAACCTCATGGAGTCCAGTCTTAGCCGAATGTCTCCACACTAATCTTAAACGTCTCAGCAAATTGATCTGTGTTTTGCGTCTGTTTCCAGTTCTGCACGACTGCAGCGAATAATTCCGCGAAAATCTACAACCAAGCTGTACACGTTTCAAAGCATCATCACCTCCAACTAAATCGACTCACCCAAAACAGAATTGTGCATGTGTTGTATCACAGTGATACCGCTCGACGTTGGTGGAAAGATGAAGAACTACGAAGAATATGATGATCATCACGGATTGAAGAAAACCCTCTATGATGCACACAAGAAGATTGATCTGCATGGTGTACTGGACTCTTCGTGGGTCCCTGCCGCCGGCAATGGAAACTCGGTTACATTTATAATTTCTGTCCCAGACGGCGGCTCTTCAGGTTGGAGACCGCCGAAGAAAACCTCCTCCCTTATAATCATCTCTGTCCCAGACGGCGGCTCATCAGATTGGAGAATACCTAAAGAAAACTCTTCGTTTCTAATCATCTCTCTCCCAGACGGGGGCTCATCACATTGGAGACCGCCGAAAGCAAACTCTTCGTTTATGATCATCTCTGTGCCAGACGGCGGCTCCTCAGATTGGAGGCCGCCTGAAGAAAACTCGTTGATGATCTCTGTTCCAGACGGCGGCTCCTCACGTTGGAGGCCACCTAAGAAACTACCAGACACAGAAAGTATACTTAGCTGCAGCAGCAGCTAGGTCTATGTCGTGATGAGCTTTCTCTTCCAGCCGGTCGTTGCAGAAAGCAGGTCTGCAATGGGACAAACAGCTACTGTTGTGCTATAAAAGGAGTACTGGAACACCATGCGGCAGGTGGCTCTTGCAATCTGCTGCAGCTATTACAACAACTGTAGCTTTGAGACTGGACTCCTGGAGTATGAGCTTCTGAAATCCATTCTTTGCTGCTGCTGCAACAAGTTTTTTGTTTTGTGTTTTGGGTTCCCTTTGGGTTGCAACAATTTCTTCTACAGCGGCTGCAGCTGCAATTATTCTGCAACCAAATTCATTACAAATTCTTCTATTAAATCACTGACCATCAGAAAACACAATCAGTCTAACTTGATTCCTTTTGCACTTGGAGTAGTGAAATTGCTACATCCACTGAGTGATCAGAATCTGCTCATTCTTTCATGTTGAGAGAATCATCAACCCATTGATGATCATTCAACTGCACCAATTTATATATAATCATTTTTCATTTCTAGAAATTCTTTATTAATGCGGATTATACTAGCTCTAGATGATCCAGGCAAATATATTGTAATTTTTTGCATTAGAATTCTACAAATTAAACAAATTGCAACTCAATGCTCATGCCTAGAATTTGATTTCAAGTTCTATTAATTAGATCAGCAAGAACTAGACTACTCGTGTAGTTCTTCAGAAATTATTATTTCTTGAAGCTAGAAATACAGGACTCTATTTTCAAGCTCTAGAATTTCTCTCTTGGCAGCTTGTTCTCTACATCTAGTACTATCTAGCCCCGGTGGGACCCTGAGCTTCAATATTTTGACAAACATTTTTTATTGCACTTCTATGTGGCATTTTTCACTCAAGAATTGAGGTTTTTTAAATTTTAATTTACTTTTTTTGGTTTTTCTTTCTTTGTGTGTTGCACTAACTCAATCCCAGCTTGCTCTGCACACTCATTTGTGTTGCAAGTAGTAACTTATTGGGTTCTTTTCTGATGAATTTGGTCATAAGTTTTTACATGAAAATGGATACTTTTTTTTGGGAAAAGAATTATGTTTGTCTAGTGTAAATTTGAGTAATAATTCTTTCTTTTTTTCTGAAATTCGCCAAAAAACTTATATCACAAAAGCTTAAATTAAAGTTAAAACAAGTAATTTGAGATATGTGAGTGGGCTGCAGAGGACCAGTTCTGCCATGGCACTCTTTTCAGGCACAATCCGTCAGCTACAGACCACACTCTCTAGTACAAAAAAGACCTGAACTCTTTTTTTTCAAGTGGTAATTGGACTAATTAGTTAGGGACTAAGTGTTCATTGCAAAAAAGAAATTCTGAACTTGGAAGGCGCCCCTAACTAATTAACAGGACAGTTTTCTTCTTGAACTTGTCCTATGGAAGGAAATTTTGTTATGGTCCCATCACATGACATTCATTATATCCACATACTCTAACATGTAGGAAAAAAACAAGTAAGAGATTTGCCACTTTTGGGTGGGAGAAAAACAAAGATACCACTTCCAAAAAAGAACATCATCTGAGCTTTGTAAGGATATTTTGGTTAACCCTATTTGTTGCTATCTAGCGCTGAAAGTGGAAAAAGTTTGTCCTCTAGGTAGCATGTAGGTTAATGTACAAAGGCTTGTCCCTACTCCCACCTCCATTTTTGGCAATTTCTACAAATTTGTATACCTAGCTTTTGTTTTTGGTGGCTTACTTCACTAGCAACCAATCCAAGCTTTGAATTCAGTTCAAGTATATTTTCCACAAACATGATTTGTTGGGGGCAGTGTTGGACTCTGCATTCAATTTGGGTCTATAACACCTTAATGCCAAAAGTTGCCTCAATCCTATAGTGAGGGATAGGTGCCTTCCAAGCACATCTATAAAGGGTATTTATTAATAATCTAGAAGTTAGGAACTAGATTAAAAAAAAAGGTTAGAATTTAGAATTCAAATGAAAGCTCTAAAAGTACTGAAGGGGAATGAGCAAATGATATGATATTAAATATATTTCAAAGACCTATTTTAATTACCTACTTTGTTGGCCATCTCATTATATATTTTTCTTATGCAATCTTTAGTTTTTGGTGTTGTGTTAAGTCTAGTCTATTTGTTTGTTATACATTTTAAACACTGTTATGTGAAGTTTAGTTTATAAATTTAAAAAACACAATATAGAATATAAACATATCATAGCATAGCCTTTCAACCAGACCCTAGGGAATGTTTTTTTTTGGGGAGGTGACATTGTGCAACTTTCTGGTGATTTTTAGGGATTCTTTTGGCCATTTTTTGAAATAAAATAATTAAATTAGCCACATCTAGACCTAGGCACTTCCTAGGTCGTCACTTGTAGTGGCACTTTTGTTAAAATGCTACAGCCCACCTATGACAGTTGTCATTTTATACTAATTAATGATGGGGATCCTCACCAATGGATGTAGTTGAGGAATTTGGAAAAGAAAAACTCTAACCCTAGCGCCCCCCTATTGTAGGTATTTTATAGCTTTGCTTTATAGTATAGGTCTAGGATAAGGTCCAAGGATGACGGCATTACCAGACTAAAGGGCCCATGTGAGGCGATAGTCGCATGTGGGACCCACACTTTCACAATGCCTTCACACAAGGGCGTTATCCAACATATAAAAACTACCCCAAAAAAATTTACTTACAATCAAGATACATCAAAATAAAACAAGACTAAACAACATACATTAAAATTCAAAATTGAAAACAACCTTACAATAAAAAATTGTTTGACAAGGATCATATTAAACTTTTTCTTATGTATTCATGTTTGACTACAAGAAACAAGTTATAGATCTTTAGTGTTGATTGCAAATTGTTATATGGTGTTTTGCAACCAAATTATACATTACAAAAAGCAAGCATGTGACTTTGCATGCATCAATCTGAAGCACTACAATGTATTATTTTGATCCCCATAAAAAATAATGAATCAAAAGTTATCAAAATTTTCAAAACGACTATATTTTAAGTGATTTTTAAATTCACACCTTTTTTGGTTAAATTCACACCCTTTCTTCGCGCGTCCGATTATATGCAGATTAAATTTGAATGTGTCTGCCCCACCCCCTTGTAAACAATATGCGCAATGCAATAGGAGATGGAGTTCGCAACGCGACAAGAGCTGATTGAAGATCTTAGCAACAACTACGAACAGGAAGGAGTGGTCCTCACCATCAAGACAAGCAAGGAGAAGCGGGTGGTCATGAAGTGTGACCAAGGTGGGGAGTACGTCAACATGCTAAACTTGACGGATGAAACCAGCCAAAGGGAAACGTACACGAGGCGAACTGGTTGTGAGTTTGAGATCGTCTGCTCGTCGGTGAAAGGTGTCTGGGCAGCCCTAAGATCTCAGGCAGCCACAACCACGAGCTTGGTGGCAACCTGGCAGGCCATGCGGTGAAGCGTTGCTTAAGCAAATTAGAAAAAGCTAAAGTGCGAACGTTCGGTGGGCAAGGTTTGGCACCAAAGGACATTCTAAAAAGGCTAAAATGTGAGAGCTCGGTGGGTAAGGTTTGGCGCCAAAGGACATTCTCTACATCCTTTGTAAGGAATTTGCAAACATCCACTCAACGGCCAAGGAAATCTACAACGAGCTTGTTGCTGCTCGAACAAAAAAGTTGAAAGGCCGCAAACCCATCAAAGCTCTGGTGGAGCTGATCTCCTGCTTTGATTACTTCAGCAAGGTGTGGCTGGTGGAAGGTGCCGTTAACTGCGTGTTCTTTATGCATCAGTCATCAGTCAGCATGTGCCAAATGTTCGGCATGGTCTTCCTTTTAGACTGCACATACAAGACCAACAAGTTCGACATGCCTCTGCTGAACGTGGTCGGCATCATGTCAACCTATGCAACGTTCAACGCTAGCTTCACCTTCTTGCACGCGAAGAACGAGGAGGCGTAGGCTTGGGTTTTGGAGCAATTTTCCGAGGTCATGACTCCAAAAGTCTTTTGCATGGACCGAGAGTTAGCCCTAATGAACGGGATTGCACAAGTCTTCCCGGGCTGCCACAACATCCTCTATTGCTGGCACATCAACAAGAACATTCTTACTAATTGCAAGACACGCTTCTTCGATGTTAAGTGCCAACAGTTTATGGAACGATGGAATATGCTTGTCTCTAGCACGTTGGTCGAACTGTTCAATGCGGCTCTTGGTGTATTCAAGGAGACCTATTCGAAAACCCATCCAGCTGCCTAGCAATACATTAACACGACGTGGATGCCTCACAAGGAGAGGTTTGTTGCTTGTTACATTGACGAGTTTCCCCACTTTGGTAATGCCAGTACTTCGAGGGTGGAAGGAAACCACCATGTTATCAAGTCGTATCTTCGTGTCGGCACTCTTCACCTCTTGACGCTAACAAAATGGTTGGGTCTCATGCTAGCCAATCAACATGTGGAACTGAATGTTGCGATTGAGAAGCAGAGGGTGCATAAAACACATCAGTTCGACCATAGCTGCTTCAAGGACTTGATCTACAAGGTTTTTGATTTCGTTTTGGACAAGCTTCTACAACAACTTAAGCACGTTGAAAGGGGGGGACATAAGGAGCAGCCATGCTCTGTGTGGTTCACGAAATCGTGGGGGCTGCCCTATCATCACTACATTCGCGGCTGTCTGGAAACCGAGACTCCGATTCTCTTGCAGGACACTCATGAGTAGTGGCTATTGGACAAAAACCCCCTGATCTTTCCAAGTGTCAATGTAGCTGCGCCGCCACACGAACCACACGAATCGGCGTCACCACAAAGTTTATTCATGTAGACGATGACGGCTACCCTACAGCAAGTACTCAATAATGGGAATCCTCAAGCAGGCAGTTTAATTGCCCACCTCAATCAAGTACTGGATACACCTGATGTTCAAGTTCAAGAACCCTTGGTCATGGTCAAAAAATGCGGCAGACCTACAAGCTCTAAAAACAAGACAAGCACAACCAGAGACAAGTCTCACTTTGAATACATGGAAGGACGCAAGTGTGGGGTTTGTGGTCAATCAGGGCACAACTCGAGAACTTGCCTGCATAAGTAATTGAACTAATAAAAGAACATATTCTTAAAGTTTAATCTGCATAAAATCAGACACACGAAAAGTGTGAATTTAACCAAAAAAGGTGTGAATTTAAAATTTTCCTTTTTGGTATTATAGGTTTCATATTTTGGTACTAATTTTGCTTTGCTTTCATTTGCAACAATTTGATGCATCCACATCTAGCTCTATCACAACAAATGCAATACATCCTTTTAATATAAAAAATTTGGCACAAAGCTCAAGTGTTCAACCTAAATTGTCCAAGTCTACTTGTTTGCAAAATGTTTGTAATACTTCTAATAAATCAGTTACTTGCATTCATTCTTGTTGAACAAGATCTACAATTGTGGAATTTTTTTGAAGGGTCCTTCACTTTTAGAGACATGATGATTAAATATGAGAAGGGCCCTTATGTTGTAACACACATTGGAGGTCATCAATTTTCCAACTTTACAAATTGCAACATAATCCTTTCAATATCAGATCCTAATGTGATAACAAACCTATTTTCTAAATTGAAAGGTCAACCTTTTGGGTGACTACATTCGATTGTACTATGCCCTCAGTAATGTTTTTTACTTTAGCATACATTCTAATTTAACATTTTACAATCTTGGACATTTAGTTTACATCACACATGTAGTTTACATTTTAATTCATAAAGTATACATTCTTACATTTTACATTTTAAGTTGACAATTTGATGCTTTTAAACTCTGTAATTGTCATTTTTGATATCATCAATTAACAATTCTTTGATTTGCACTCTCTCTTTTTTTGGATGATTCTTGTATGATTTTTTTTAATTTCACTATTCTTTGGAGTGATATGTTGTACATTGAAGTGATGCTTGTTGTTAAATTTGGAAATAATCAATTTAGATTAATTTTTTAAAAATTTAAAAATTAGGTAAAAAAAATTTAACATAAAAGATTTAAGATGAACGGTGCAATTTTGAAACTGAATTGCCCATATTAGAAACGAGGTGAGCAATTCCATTTCGAAATTGCATTGCTTTTTTGTCAAGAACAAATCCATTGTATAACATGGTTTCTGAATACACTGAAAATTTTTTGGCAAGTGCTTTACATATGCAAGAAACCACCATGGTGCATAGTGCATACACAAAAAAAAAACCCATTTAATAATAGCCAAGTATTAATCAACAAATACTACTTCTAAACTTTTAGAGATTATTTTTCCAATTAGATCAAAAATTTCTTTTTGGCCAAAAAATTATCAGTTTGGTTTGGAAATTTTGGGCACATTAAAGACATAACTACACTCTCCCCTCTCTTTGATGGGGGAAAAAAAAAGCTCTGTAAAAAAAGAAACAGAAAAAGGTGCCTAGCTAGGTAGGTACCTACTAATTTGTTTTGGCTTCTTCTTGTTGAGTGAGCATTCAATAAAAAAAGGGAGAAAATAAGGAAAAAAGGATAAAAGAAAAAAGGAATGTAATTATTATTATTATTATTATGCCAAACTCAAAACCCAAACCTATAGAAAAAATTCCTGTCAAAATCTGAGAATAGTTTAGGGTTTTTAGGGTTTAGGGTTTCCTTAGGGTTTTCTTAGGGTTTCAAGTTTTAAGTTCCGATCAGTCCGGGTTTTTAGGGTTTACGGCAGTCCTTCCCCGGGCTGCGACAGTTTGATTCCTGCACACGCTGCTGCTGCTGCCGCTCGATTTCCTTGCAGAGTTTCGGATAATTGTTTGAAGCAAGTTCCAAGTTGTGAGAAGAAGAAGAAGAAGAAGAAGAAGGGTTGAGGAAGAAGAGGAGCAGGAGTAGGAGAACCTGCTGCTGTTGTTGACAAGCTTGTTGTTTGTGACATGCCATGAAATTCAACCAGCAAACAACAACAAGAACAAAAACGCGTAGCTGCTGCTGCGGCTGGTGCTTGGTTGTTGCGAAAGATTTGCAGGGACCCACAAGAGGGATGAGTCGGAGTTGACAAACTGGGAGTAACCAGCACTGGCAATTCTGACAAGTGTATGCTTTTGTTTCTGTTTTGATTGGCGTGTGTTTTCGTGTGTATGTGTGTTGTGTTTTTTCTTCAACTCTCGTGTTGCACAGAAGTTGTGTAGTATACATGTCTCGGATTTCTTCATCAGCCACGGCCGACCGACCGACTCATCGGCTTTTTGGTAGTTACAAGAGGAAGAAAAAGAAGCATTGAAGAACTTCTTGGTAGCAGCTGATAAGATCCAGACAGCTAATCAAAAAGAACCAGACTTATCCTTGCGAATTCATTTGCAACTGACTGACGCGTCTTTGCGGATCTCGGTCGGGAAGTAATTTGACATCGAGTACTAACGCGTTACTAGTACGTGTCTGTACAGATTTACCGAGAAAGGAATCCCTATGCCCTGCTGGTCCTGCAGCAAGATGTGTTGCAATTCCGTTTCCAAGAGATTTTGCAACCCATTTCCACTTCGGCCCCGACTTGGGACGTGTGCGTATTTCCTGAAGATGATGATG
>Ga0116229_10016242_pt1 | contig 10014 bp, 5 predicted proteins | sample S1TSphgellanicum_3_FD_87313 | JGI IMG/M metagenome (GOLD analysis project Ga0116229, IMG submission 87313) | Host-associated microbial communities from peat moss isolated from Minnesota, USA - S1T2_Fc - Sphagnum magellanicum MG | ecosystem: Host-associated > Plants > Peat moss > Unclassified... | reverse complement strand
GACAAGAATACCCTCAAAAGACATGAAACCCTAGTGTCAAGAATAGCCTCAAAGACATGGAACCCTAATGTCAAGAATGCCCTCAAGAACATGAAACCCCAGTGTCAAGAATACCCTCAAAAACATGAAGCCCTAATGTCAAGAATACTCTCAAAAACATAAAACCCTAATGTCAAGAATACCCTCAAAAAACATGAAACCCTAATGTCAAGAATACCCTCAAAAAACATGAAACCCTAATGCATTTCCTGAAAGGCGAAGAAGCAAAAAAAGCAAGGAGGAGCAAGAAAAGTAGGGAGGAGCAAGACAAAAGGCCCACCTTTGCCTCCAGAAGCTGCAATTGCCACACGCTCTCCAGGTTTAAACAGCCGATTGTCTACAATTGTCTTGTGAATCTCGTTCTCAAACGCTACAAAGAAGCACTGCTGACAGAGCTGCAAGCACAAAAACACTCGACAACTCAGTTACACTCCCTCCTGCAACGCTCTGGTCTTTACCTTTCTTTTCTTTCATGGGGCAGAAGAACAAACCTGTTGCCGGTTGCGTGGTCTGATAAGAGCTGCTCTTCGGTCTTTGCACAACTCGCACATCTGCCGCCCCATCTTTGCTCCCCTCTCTCTCTCTATCTCTCTCTCTCTCTCTTCCAAAACAATTCAAGACCAAAGTTGCTGCTTCCAAGTTGCCGATTGGATGCTGTCCACCTTCTTCCTCTCTACGCCGGCCTGCGAATTTCTTAACACCAAGCAGGGACACCAACCACCACCACCACCACTACCACCAGATCTCCAAACCCTAATTCTCTTTTCCCTGTGTTGAACTCCAAACCCTAATTCTCTTCTGTCTGTGTTGAGCTCTAAACCCTAATTCTCTTCTCTCTCTCTTGAGCTTCAAACCCTTTTTTTTTTTTTTTTCCCTCCAAAAGGGTCCTAATTAGGTAACATACTCTCTCAGAAATCTGTGAAAAAAAATTTGAAAATTTTGTTCTCTTGCAATTTTGCTCTTTACAAACATGAGTTTTTTTTTTTTTTAATTGTTAGTTCAAATTTAGTTGTTTTTTTTATTAGTTTTTTTTATCAAATTTTATAAATACCTCTTAAAAAACAATTCCAATGGCAATGGTACATCGGAGTCAATTTAAAGGAGTAGCTTGAGATTTTATTGATGGTCATCCTTTTTTCTTTTTTTCTTTTTTTTAAAGATAGTTTCAAAAGACAATTCAATGTTGAAATCTTTTCATATTTGCCTTTTCATGTCATCAATTCTCTCAATCATCTCATCTAAAATTATACTAATATTTTAACCTTATTTAAATTTGATTGTCACTTGTAGTAGTGCGGAGTCACATGAAGCCCAAATTGATAGCACATATATATATATGTAAAGTGCTTAGAGAATTTTTCTAACTATATTTCAAAAACACCTTGTACCCATGAATATCTTTCTCAAAGAAAATGAAGGATAACGATATGCATAAGAACTAGTGTTGGGCATGGATATTGATGAAACCTCGGTATATAGCAATGAAGTTGGTTGGTTGCCCAATTCTAAGGGGACCTTTTAATTTTGGTTCTTATCATTTTTGAAAGGATTGATCTAATTTGGCTCTATTTTTTTTTTCTTTTTTATTATGGAATCAAGTTTTAGTTTCGATCTTTTAATTAGGGCAATGGTTCTACTTCTTTTCTTTTTTTTTTAAGTTAGATTGGTTTTGGTTATTGGTTAAATAACTCCTAGTTTTGGTAACCTTCAATTCCAATTTTGACATCAAAAATAACAAAATGGACAATGCAAAAATAAATATAAATAAATAAAAACTTGAACTTTTATAATAATGAAAAAAATAAATTATGTCAAATGTGTTATGTTGGTTTCTCAATTAAGTTGCAATTAGTTTAATGTTAAGTTGGGTTAGCCTAATTAATATGATTTAACGTTGATTAGTAAGGAACTAATTATGGTGTGAACAAGTTCTATTTATTTTGTTTGATGGGATCAAAACCCTTTCGTTGTGAATCACAAATCACTTTTGACAATTTGAGATTCTAACACTTTGCTTTTGATTTTTTCTACAATTATTGTGTGTTTATGCAAGTTGTAATTTTTATGAACATTATGTTTGGGCTTGGATTCTTGCATGTTACAAGTGAGTACATCTTTTTGAATCACCAAAAGTGTTATTTAATTTTGTGATGTGTTACAACTAGATTCAATTTTGTAAGCATTGGGGTTTGTAATTCGTGTTTTGCACTAGAACTTTTGTTTGGACACCAGATGGTGGAGTATTGTTTTTCATTTTGATTTGTGTTCATATCACTTTGTAAAGATTTGAACCCTAGTGAGGCTTAGGTATTCTAGAGTGTGAAAGGAAGTGTTTTATTTGTTAAAAAAAAAAAGAAGAAAAGTTTGTAAGAGGCAAGCAAGGAAGAAGACCCTCCCACCATGATTAACAACCTCATCTCCTTTTCATTTTAATTTTTTCTCTCCTTTTCTTTCCTTTTTTTTCTCTCTCTATGTTGTCATTGGAAGCACAATAATCACAACACCAAGAGCTACAAAGGAAATGGAGAAATGCCATCATTGTACATTACATGTTGCACATTGCAAAGGTTGTCAGCATCATGATGTTGTGTGGCAACAACATAACCACAATTACAAATAGGGAGGCAAAAGGAGGGGGGGGCAACGGGGTTTAAGATAGTGAGTCACAATTGTCATCCACCATAGAAACTATTTAAACCTTCAAGGTTTGGGAAAGTTCTACATGTTTGGGAAGTTTGGGAGGTTTTTAAAAAGGGTGTCCATGAGGTCCAATTTGAACCTCTTTTTTTTCTTTTTTTAAAAAATAATTTATTGGACCTATAAATCATGTTCAAGTCAAATTTGAAACAAGTTTGAACCTACCACATGTTAAATCACAAAGCTCATTTGTTACATTTGACCAAATGTTGATGAATAACTCCAAACTTGGTGGGTTGTTCACTGATGAATAGCACCCCACCAACACCTTGTCACACTTCCATGTTAATTATTAAAGACAACGAATATTATGTCAACCTTGTGTTGTTTGATCACAAACAACCATGACACCTTTGATTGTTCTCACCTTTGAATGAATGTTCATCAATAAATAACTTTCTTTGTCAACTTTTCACCAATAAACATGTTAGCCTAGCCCTATTGTTCACTAATGAACAACTTCCTCCAAGACCTTTTTTTTCACAAGGGACATGTGGCATGTTCAAATTGGTGTCAAACATGTCCCCTCCCAAACCTCAAGTTTAAAATTTTTGAAAAGTTTGAAAAAAAGTTGAAAAATGAGGAATATTTTTAATAAAATACATGTGGTAGGTTTGGATTGGGTGAGACCCTAATTTTTTAAATGGAAAATAAAAAGGGACCTAAATTGGACCATTTAGACGTTTTTATCCCAAACCTCCCTCAAACCTTTTTTTTTTCCAATTTACACAAGGCAAGTTCAAATTAATGCCTTTGGATTGCTCCACCTTAAGCTTCCCAAAAAAATGAAAAATAAGCTTCAACTTTTTCAAAAAGAAAAAAATTTGTAATCCCTAAAATTGAAATCAGATTTTTTTAAAAAATTGAGTTGATTCTAGTTCTCAAATGAATTTGGAATCAAACCATGGGCCCATTTCCAATTACCTCTAATGCTATAATTGAAGGGCAGTTCCAATCTAATTCCATAACCAACCCCCCTTTTATTTAGTTTCAAATCCATTTAATTTTAGAAATGGGACCCAATTTAGATTCCAATTCCAAAACTAAATTGAAACTAGGCTTGGATAACTAGGTCCACTTAAGTAACTAGCCAAGATTGGTATAAAAATTGGTATTGATCACGTTATCCAAAAATCAAACACATTTGTATAAAGTTGGTGTAATACTTTTATGATACCCTTATTACACCGTATGGTGGTATAATTTATTTTTTTGACAACCAACATGTTTAGTAGTTAACTCTTGAATATATAGGTTGAAACCAATACTTGCCTCTTATCATTAATGAGTGTTATGCAATGTCCATAGGGAACTTAAAGTTTCAAAAAGTAACATTCCATATTTCCTTACCTCTTTTGACCATTCAATGGACAAGTGAGATGGAAAGCCTCAAAAGTTGTTTGTTATTTGTAGTTGAAAAACTTTTTGGAGGACAGCTTAAATTCATTGAAATGTTTCCAAATTGATTGTGTCAAGTAAAAAATGTCACCATTTCAAAACAACTATAAGTAGTTCCTTTAGTATTGGATTTTGTTATGTACAATTTGAAACTCAAGGTTAAAACTTTAAAAGTTTTCTTTTTCCCTTCAAATTTTAAATATTTTTTATTCGATTTGTTTCCTTTCAAAACCATGAAATATTATTCAAATGAAATTCACTTTTTCAATGAATTTAATATGTCCTCATTAAATACTAAAACCAATATTGGTATTAGTTGGTATCAAACTTCAAAAATCACAATAATTGTTACTAGTAAGTGTTATGCTAACACTCAATGTATTTATATCAACATGGTACCTATCCATTTGAAAATTGGACCTACATCAACTTGACTCATAGTAAATCATTCAAATTCTTAGGTATATAAACTTGATTAATCTTTGAATTTAATATGACATATGCCCCACACTAGTAAGAACCCTCCCCTTTTTATGCCTCATGATTTATGAATGTTTAGGTTCATGATAACATTGCCCTCACATTGTACAATGGGTAAAGCTCACATGCAAAAGAAATTCCAAAAATGTAAAGTCAAATTTGGCAACTACCTTATCCTAGGCCCCCTAGTTTGTGAATGCCCCCCCACATGGGGATTTTACTTTACACATAGGTCACAATGGTCATCAACTTGCTTATATTCATGATATCACTACACACAACCTAATTGGGAATTCATATCAACATAATTATTCAAAAGTGATCTCCATCAATTTTTAAATGCTTGAAGAAATAAAAATGGTCTTGAGCAAGTTTGAATGGCTTATTGATATTAATGTCAATTTTTAAACTCACCCAAATCCCTCACATTGTATATGTTCACAAATGTAAATGTTATGGGGTAAAATTGAAATCATTGGGGAAAATTTGAAGACCTTTAAATGGTGTGTGATCATGTTAAACCAAGGGGATGACTTGTTAGACCACATCACTTTTAATCTTCAGTGTTAGGTTAGATATGTGATATAACCTCAAGTTACATTTAGCGTTATGTGGTTTGCATGATGGGGATTTAAGATATATATCTACATCATGCATGTTGTATGTACACATGACATCCAAGTACATAACATTTGATGGGTTTTTAAGAAACCCATGTTTGTAGTTAAAGGATAAAAGATATGAAATCTTCATCACTTTTTCCTTGTGCAAATATGTGTTATCAATGATAATGATTAAAGTGTTTAGGGATTTGTGGTTCCAATAGGAAATTAGACTCGTGCCTAAATAGTTGAAAAACCCATTTTAAAGTAATGAATGTTAATTGTGATTTTGAAATTCAAAGCAACAATGTGAACATAGGGAAATTCTTAGCAATTTTCAGTGAAAAAAAAATTCTCAAGTTTTTGTGAATTTAGTTATGGCAAGTATAAAATTTTCTTATTTTTAATTTTTTTTTACACTATGATTCTTAGGTTTCCTTTTCATTTTCAATGTTTCCATTGTCTTATGGCCATATAATTGGGAAAGTCATGATAGGTCATGATCAATAAACTTTTAAATTGGGATTCTTACATTCTAAATTATATTTTATTTATCTTATGGTTTGCATATCATGATTATAATATCTAAAGTTGTAATGCAATCCATACAATATGTCTTTAATTCTATCAATATGTTAGCATACATAAGTATTATGAAAAACATTATGACATGTCTTGAAAAACGGTCTTAAAAATTCTTGTGTTATTTATCTTGATATTCATTAAATGGGGTATTTCCTTCACTCACATCTAGGAATGTGTTAAACACCATGATCATATTAACTACATATATGATGGTTTATGTTTGTTACAAGGAATATGTCATCCAACTATTTTCATGTCTATTGTGAATTAGCTTCACAACCATTGAATGTCAGCATATGTGTGTGTGTGTGTGTACATGGTGATATAACTCCTATTTATTCAACTAAAGTGCATTTGGCAACACTCAAAATATCATACTTATGTTGCTTCAAGTTTTCATATGGAGATTGAATAGTGAAAGTAAGTGCATTTGGTGACATTTCTTGTTAAATTATTAATCATCTTAAATAAATATGTTGATAGTAGTCATGTATAATGTTGATTAACAATGATAAGATGCGACTAGACTTCATAGTTTAAATCTTAAATTCTAACTCGAATTTTAACAAATCCTATGTGTGTGATATTTGCACAAAGTTCAAATGAATTGAAAACTTATTTTCCCCTTATACTAAGGAAACAAAGATCCTTGAACTTTTTGCAAATTCACATTGTAAGTTTTGAATTAGTTTTGTTATCTTGTTTGCCTTGTAACACTTTTTTTTTTAATAGATGTATGAGGGATACACTTGATATAGTTAACATGAAAATTCAAGTGTGAAACATTTGGTTTTTAAAATTGTTATGTAAAACACATGCTTTTGGTATGAATATAACAATTAAATCTTATGATAAAATATTGAGGATAGGAAAAGGTGCCTAAAATCAATACATATCTTAATACATCTAAATGAAAGGTATCTCACCTTATTTTGATTATATATGCATCATCCCACATTATCATTGTGAATCTATGTTAAAGTCTGGTTTGGTATTCAATCATTTTTATTAAAAAACTTTAACAAGTGCATTCATAATCAAATGACCCACACCCAATTCCTTAATGTTTTGCTTAAAAGGAATAAGCTAGTTAGTCAAGATGGCATGACATAACTAGATTGGACTATCAAATAGAATATTCTTATAATCATTTTTTATAAGTTGATCATTTTTTTAAAAATTCGGAAATATGTCATTTTCAAATCTTTTCAAGTCTTTTGAATAGACTTTTAAAAGCACTGGTTACATTGCTTTTTTTTTAAATTGAATATTCCATACTCATTGCATTCATTTCAAACATAACCAATTTTTTCATAATATATTAGAAACATTTTTGTATCAATACACCACATATGTTAAACCTTGATTTCAAATGTGATAAACTAAATAATGGTTGCATTTTATGTGTGTCATTATATTATGAACACACCTTAACAAACTTTTTAATTAAAAAAATGTTGAAGTGTCAAGATCTTTGATAAATTCACATTTCAAGTGATGAAATATTTGGACACAAAGTTGATGTGACATAATTTGAAAAAACATGAAAACTTAAAACTAATAATTTGTTTCCCAGTTTCACCCAAAATTCCTTTCACCTTTTCACATATGTGTTTCACCTTGTGTTAAAAATTGCAATGGTTGTGTTTTGTTGCATTTCAATTCTAACCATGGCCTTAACATGAAAGTATTTAAAAAGAGGTGTGGGTATTTTAAATGGCACTTCAAACTATTAGGTGGGTGTTAATAAAATCATTTATGAGTAGTTCATTTACTCCACAGTATAATGGGTGTTTTTTTTTCCATCTAACATGTGCATATGAATGAGAATTTTGGGTGGGTGTTTTAAAAGGCTTGAGTAATATATGTAATGTTTCTATTTGTGGATGAAAAGTGAAAAAAAAGATTTGAACATATAATGACATATATATTATATACTACGCTTCAACCAATTGTTTACATTTGATATGTAGCCCACTTGTATGAATAGAAACATATAAACTTAGTGAAAACATTTTCTATATATTGTGAAGGATGGACATTATAACAAAGTAATTATTACATCTATCAAGGGCATTATTGTTGTGCAATAACTAAATGTAAGAAAATATCACATAGTTGGATATAATAAAAATGTCATCAAACAACTAATATCAATATTATGTACAAGTAATTCAAATTGAAATGACACATAAAATTATATATTTGATACATCTCACAACATGCATAGGTGTGGGAGAATGTTATAGCATTATCATTTTCTTAAACAAGATCCTTAAGATTAAAATGTTGCTAATACCACTAGGTTTAGGTTTTAGTAGCAAATGTTCTAGATCTAATTTGAAATATTGTTGCATTATAGTTCTCATATTTACTTCAAGATCTAGATCCAAATTGTTTACATCATGGTCATTTGGATATTTGATCTTTATTCCCATAGCTAAATTTGATGATAATAAATATTTATTACCATTTATTCCTATAATGATTCCATTTGAAAGTAAATGTTAATAAATACATTATTCTCGTTAGATCTAACATTAGGAGTAGTGAAAGATATGTAATAAATGTTTTTTTAAAAATAAATCTTTGATGGTGTAGGTTATCCATATATGAAATTGCTTCTTAAACACACATTTAAATGGTTGATGGATAATCATATTTTCAAGTTGAACTTGGAAATAAAATTTGTAAGTATAAATATTAAACAAATTTGTGGATGTTTTGATCCATTGTATGAACTTCACACTTGTATGAACAAACCAACGATCTATCAACTAAATCATTTTTTAATTCAATGAAAAATTCAATTCTTATATTTAATCTTTGCAACAATAAATTATAATATTCTCCACAATATTTTGATAAGTTTATAAGGTAAACCAATGATTAACAAAAACATGTTTCTTGAAATCCTATAAATAAACATGATACTTTATGTAAAATATTTTGAAGAAAACATCTTATGATTGTTCCTAAAATATATATGTATAAACATAATAAAGTTTTATCAACTCTAAAGGATATTACAATGATAATATGTTGCTTCTCTTTAACCTTTAGAACATGTATGTCCCTTGATCCTTTCCTTTCTCATGTTTTTTCTCGACTAGCAAATATAAGGTGAATCCCTATTTAATATGATGTTTTTATAACAAATGATGTAAGGACATTGTAAGCTTTTACAAGATACTCCATCTTATGTGCCATCTATGTCTATCAATTTAAACCCAATTTGATGATAATTCTCTTACACTTGTGATAACTATCTTACAATACCAACCCAACTTGGCTTTCATGAAATTTATAACCCATTCCAATGAAAATTTGAATGAACTATTTAATAATTCAAAGGACTAAGCTCCAAAAAATCCCTAGATGATGGGTTGGACTATGGATCTAAAAAAGGCTTGTTCAAAGGTTTAAATTTTACAATAAAAATAAAAGTTCATATCTCAATTATGAATATTTGATCAAATGTTGTTATGTGATAATAAAACCTTTGCCTCTATTGATTTTTCAATCCCTAGTTTGTGTTTTCCATGTAAAGTAAATGATTATTCTAAAAAAAAATTTGATATTTCCAAATGGTCAACTTATATGTTCCCCAAACTTTCTATGTAAAACACTCATCACATTGCCTATCAATAGTAGTTCAAACATGAGGCCAAAAATGTGGTGGAAACCATTATATGTGAGTACCTTTTTGATGTTTTTTGGATTTTCAATTGTGTCTTTTCATCACTATGTTGCTTGATGCATTTGTTGAATGATTATAATGTCATTTTGTCGTGACGTGTAGTGTCGTGACATACAGTGTCATAAAGGTGTGAATCCGCAGGAAACTCTATTAAACAAACAGCCTAAAACTAATTAAAGGTAGAAACTAATCAAAGAGATGCATGCACACACATATATACACAATGCACAAGGGAGGCTGAGATGAAATTCTCATGTAGAATTGAAATAAATTGCAAAGAAGTAGTGAAGGTGTATGTAGATGGTGGCCGTGCAGTAACCACCGTGAGCATCTAGAAAATCCAAGTGAACTATGGAGGCAACTTTCATACAAAGGAATTCTAGAAAAACCAAAGGATAAGGGAAGGACTTGGCCCTTTTATACAGCCACCAAAAGCTGAAACCCTAAACCTAATAGCGCACAGTCACTTAAGAACGTTCATAACCTTACAACCATACAATAACCCTAAAAGAT
>Ga0116229_10016241_pt1 | contig 10015 bp, 11 predicted proteins | sample S1TSphgellanicum_3_FD_87313 | JGI IMG/M metagenome (GOLD analysis project Ga0116229, IMG submission 87313) | Host-associated microbial communities from peat moss isolated from Minnesota, USA - S1T2_Fc - Sphagnum magellanicum MG | ecosystem: Host-associated > Plants > Peat moss > Unclassified... | reverse complement strand
TCGTTTTACTTTCACATCTAAAGTTGGTTTTTGCAATCCTTTACTTACTCTATTTTAACACTAGGAATTGGAGGTTTTATTTTATTTTGATTTTAGCATAATTACACTAAGAATGAAGAGCTTTAAGAACTTTTGTAGGTCATCTTTTACGTTACTTGGTAGGGAAGACATATTTTGAAAGTTGAGATGTTTTAGAAAAGAGGTGGAAGTGAGAGAGGGACTATGTTGAAATCTGCTATGGGTTTTGGGTTTTGGTGGGAAATGCAAATTGCATAAGGTTGCAAGGTGTGCCCCATTGGGGTCTTCATTAACTACTATGATGTGAGATCCAAAGGCCATATTTGGTTAGGGTTCCATGTTTTTAGGTTTAATAACTACTAGCATTTATGTGCATTGGAATATTGGAAGGGTTTTTGCACATTAATGAATTATTGCATGCCCTTAAATGTGACACACCATCCCCCATAACCAAACTGTACATTGCGTGTTGATGATATGTTTTGAGCAAGGTTGCCCAAGCCAAATGTTGAGTTTTTCCTTTTCCCCACACCACATTTTCTAAACATTGGATTAAAAGTATCTTGTAACCACACGATGCTTTGGCCCTTACCTTCAACTTTCTTCAAGATTGGACCAAAACCACCTTATAACCAAACAGTGCCATTCTTGAATTGGTCAAAAAAATTCCTATGACCAAACATTTGCTTGGCCTCTTCTTTTAATAATTTAAAAAAATGGCCCAAAAAATCCTATAACCAAAGACCCAAAATTCCATTCCCACCAACTCACCCACCCTACCCTTCGATTGTGTGCATTAGAGAATGTTAGTTGACACCCATGACCAAATATAACACATGCAATGGTAGGACAACAATTTTTTTTTGGGTTGTCATTCCCACCCATCACCAAACACAAAAGCCAAGATTTCCAAACACAAAACTTCAAGACCAAACGTTTGATCATAGGTCCCTTGCTGAATGGTGGTCATGAAATGAGAGTATGCCAATTGGTGGTTTGTCTATTTGTTAAGGGTGTTTAAGTACTAACCATTGTTTGGACATTGGCCTCTTTTACCCTATAGAGATTTGATAATTTTTACTACTTTCTTTCTCACTTCTTGCAATTGAAACCCACCAAAATCATTTCATTTTTGAATTAAAAATTTAGAAAAAAAATTAATGAAAAATTGGCCAATAAAATAAAGAAAGTTTCAAGCTGAACTTCATAAAAGTTGAACTAAAATGCCTATTCAACTATATTCGAATATGCATTAGAATAGGTTGGGGCAACGCTAGGCATCATTTTTTTGACTAGAAAAAAATTGCCAAAAAGAAAAATAAAATGAAGTGATTTTGGAAGGTTTCAATTACCAGAAGTGAAAAAAACAAACTAACAGAAATTTTTAGATTTTTATATTGGGTTTTCAGTTTGTAGCCATGAGAATAGAAAGTTGTTTCAATTTTTTGATTTCATATTTGATTTATAGCTAAATTTGGTTAAATCTTTCAAGGTTGATCATCATTTTTTTAACATCTTATAAATGATTGTCATAGAGGCTACATTGAAAATGAAATCCACAAGTAACATCCTTGAAGTTTAAAACCATGTTTAAAAATAAATATTACACATTGATTGTTAGTTCAAGATAATTAAAAAAACAAATTCAAACCGCCAAATTTAACAATCCCCTTGAATAGAAAAAAAAAATCTTCAAGCTTACACTCTATTGAAAATAATGGTCCCTTTCTAGCCTTCCCATTGGTCTTAAAATTTTCATAAACCTACCAAATCCTATTACATATTTAACTACCTATTATTTCTCTAAGTCAACTAATTTTTTTCAAACAACCAAATCTAGCAATTTCACTGGTTATAACATTTTCTTTGCACACCTACATACAAGCATATTCAACACCCTCTCTATCTATTAATATACTATGTCCCCAAAATTTTGAACCCATTACCTTAGGCCAAAAATGGTTATGAACAATTTTAAAAAGAGAAATTGCATGCAACTAGTGGGAAGCTTTGCATGCATTCAAGGTGTCTTGATTTTTTTCTTTTTGGGTTGGGGTAGGGGGTGAGGTTTTTTTTTCATTTTCCATCATTCTCAATGTGTTTTCATTAGGTTCTCAATGGGTTCCCCATGGTCTCACTATGTTCTTCAACACGATCCCAATAACACTTCCTTTTAAAAAATAATCTCATATGCGTTGGCAAATATTGTCCTCCTCTCACCTACATAGATGTGCCAAAGTGGAAAAACACCACCCTTCTTTTACTTTGCAGAGTGTTGCATGTGTATAGTCTTAATGACAATAAAGCTTTTGTTTCATATATTTCCCACTTCAAACTGGAATGTACATTCTTTTTCAAAACATTATCCAAACTTTTGACTTTCAAAATGATTTTTTCTTTCTTAGGTAAATCAATCAATTTATTATTATATTAAAATTTTACCTTAAGCATCAACTTGCCCTCTAATTAATTTGAATTGCAGTGACGAAGGTGCCTTACTAAATATGCATGTTATGTTAACACAATTCATATTAATTAGTTAAGGTATATATGAAACTCCATGTACAATTTTATTTTCTAATTAGCCTAAGAGGGAAGAAACACCTTTCTAAAAATCAAAAGTTACAACAATACCAAAATAAAAATTTCCATTCCACTTTACAGTGAGCGATACAATTTAAAAAACGATTACTGGCACTAAGACTAGCCGAAGTAGAGAAAGACAGTATATTTGCCCTTTGACGGATTTATATAGGTGAGAGGAGGACAACATTTGCCAAAGCATATGGGATAAAAGAAGGTTTTATGGAAAGTTTCAGAGAACATCACTAATACTATAACCCTTGTCTGGATACAGATATCTGAAAAAATCCATTGATCGCTTCAGGGATGACGAGCCCTGCACAAGCAAACAGGAGCTGAATTGCTTCCGCTCATTTTACTGTGGGGTCTTGTTCTCTGTGTGGATCTTTGGCTGCTTTTATGTTGGCGTAGCTTCTGTAGCCAATGGAATGAATGTAGTGCTCATCTTAAGGTGATACGCGTTGATCAGGGTTTGATCCTGATTGAGGATCTCTTTCCATTAGGCTGCTGTGATCACAGCTACCCACAGTGTGCTGTGCTGTGATCAAAGCAGCCTAATGAAAAGCCACTGACATGGGACCTTGTTTCTTGCTGCAGGGACAGTTGGCTTCCATTGGAGAGCTGCAAGTGTGGGGAAAATATGCAATTAATCATGTTAGGAACTCTGGAAAAATATGTTCTCATGAGAGAAAAAAAAGATGTCATTGTATGGTGTGAGAAGTCACAGTGTGACTCACGGCTTCGACAATTGGTCAGTGCTTGACTGGTAGAGCTGTGAGATGACTGTGAGCACAACTAGTTGAAGAACATAATGGAAATCTGCTGTGATTACAGCAGTAATGGAGAGATGTCCTAAGAGCTCAATGCGAACCCTGTTTCCTCACTCACTGTGTGAGGATTAGCATGACCTTGGCCTTGTTCTGCAGTTCACAATTTCTGTACTAAGTAGGTTCTGATAACCTAGAGAAACCTGACTCAGGGGTTTACATTGATGGAAGTTCTTGGGTTTTTTTCTTGCAGTGTCAAGGCATCAAACAATAATGAGCCTGTTTGGTAAGTCTCCAGTGATCGATGAGACGGTTTTTGTGGCGCCCAGTGCCTCAGCCATTGGGGATGTGAAGATCGGCAAGAATTCATCCATTTGGTATGGCTGTGTGCTCCGAGGTTAGGAACCTTTGAAAACCTGGAGCTCATGCATTCTCTTGCTCATTTCTCTTGTCTCACCTTCATCAGATTTTTTACCCAGAATGCAACAAGGGGATTATGTGAATGTATTTGTGATGCTGATGTTAAGAGTTTCAGTTTGTGATCAACCTGCAAATTTTGTGGCTGTTCCGAATTTCCTTTCTGATTTAGGGTTCAAAAATAATCTCAAGTTGTGTGATCTCATTCTGAGGTTGACAACATGCATGTTCATAGCTAAGGGGATCAATTTCCAAGTGATTGTTCCATACAATGCTTTGGCATTCATGAGCACAGAAGTTACCTGAGATTTTGTGGCTATTCATATTTCATTCATTGTGTTCCAGTAGGTGCACGATTTATATTTTGTCTTAGGGTTGTTGGATGTGTTTGTTGATGGCTCTGTTCCCCACCTTGTGAGGACTGTCTGTCACGCATGCACACCACCTTATATCTATAGGGTTGGTTATGAATGAAATTAGGGAAATGTTACAACAGGGTTTGTAACAATATTTGCAGCATTTTTGGATGTGGGCAGGTGATGTGAACTACATACAAGTGGGGGCAGAAACAAACATTCAAGATAACACTCTAGAGCATGTTGCCAAAATCAATGTGAGTGGAAATGTTGCACCCACCATCATTGGGGATAAGGTCACAGTTGGTAAGAGCTTCCAATTTAGCCTTACAAGAACCAGTCCTGTTGTCTGTTTATGAGCCTCTAGACCATCAAGTTTCTATGCAAACTTCAATAGCATGTAAGCATTGTGTCCAGAAGTATCTAAGTTGTCTACTTGGCACAGGCTATTCTTCTGTTTCAAGAGTGATCTCCTACAAGTATTGTAGCTTATAGTTTATTCAGATGGGCTTGTCATAAACAGTCCTTTTTCTTAATAGATGCCAATGATGCCTAAAGGTCATGTGTGAAGGATGGGATTGGTCACTGTGAGGATACAGAGATCAACTAATTCATGTGCTTCTATGGTAGCCAATGTCTGAGACTGCTAAAGCCTTGCATTGGCCTTCTTCAAGTTTAATGGGTTGTGGGGAGTGGGATTAGGACACAATGTCATGTTGCATGCCTGCACCTTGGAGGATGAAGCATTTGTAGGCATGGGGGCCACTATCTTGGATGGAGCTGTTGTGGAGAAGGGTGCCATGGTTGCTGCTGGAGCATTGATCACTCAGAATACCCGTGTACCTTCTGGTCAGGTATGAGTTCTTTCAGCGGATCTGAAATCTGGCAAGTAGTCCCATTCATCTCCAAATGTGAAAGTTGTAGTTAAAAGCTGTTCAGAAGTGGTGGCTTCATGAATCTTCATATCTTCTTAGCCTTCTGAAAACTGTTGCAAGATATCTTACTCTTTCAGTTACAGAGTGGGCTACCTTAGTTTCAACTCAACCATAAATATCTGTGCAGCTCACCATTTTTCATGGCAGCATTTTTTACAGATATGTTTACAACAGTTCATGTTGACTTGGGGAAGGGCTTGAGATGTCAAATCAAATTCTAGGTGGTGTGTCTGAGCACATGCCAAGTAAGCTGTTCTTCGCAATCCTGTTCCATAACAAGTTTTGTCTGTTGCTTGGCTGGTTTGGTTTGGTGTTCAGGTGTGGGTAGGGAGTCCTGCAAAGTTTTTGCGGCATCTAACAGAAGAGGAGCAATCCTTCACAGCCATATCTGCAAAAAGCTATGCAGGACTGGCAGAAATCCATTCCAAGGAGAACTGCAAGGCCTTTGAGGAGATAGAAGTGGACAAGCTTACTTGCAAAAAGTGGGCACAACAATCAGATGATTATGATTCACACCTGGGCATCAGATGTGAGAAACCCCTACAAATTGCTTTTCCTTATAAAATGGCCAAAGGGTCCTTATTGATTCCTAGTCCAGCCTGAGATCCAGGTGTCGTGGCAGTGAATAAAGGTTGACATTGTTGCAACAGTTAGCTTTTCTTGCCATTAAGAGCATGTGTGGGTGCAATCTCTTTCTATTCCCAGGACAATTGTGGGCCAATGATTTGCATAACAGCACAGCTGAACACTGGCATGATTAGACGGAAATTCTGTGGTTCTACATGTAGTACACTCCCACAAGGTCTAGAGCCAAGTCTTTTGAGTACCTGTTTTGGAGTTCTGTCTCCTACAAGCACCTGGACTTCCAAAGACTCAGAGGAACAAGCAACCTCTCTGCCACAAAAAAATCTGCAATTCAACTTGTGGTAGGAATAGATGAAAGCCTATTACAACCAATATACCAAGCCCCAATTGGTGGTTGCCTGCTCTTGTGTATGCATTTTGCTATGTCTTATTAATTCCTGGTTGCAGACCCCCTTTATCCACAGCAAGCTTGTTATTCAGATGAGCTGCTGCAGTGTTCCCTAATCCCATTTTCATTTTTTGCATCCATCTCCAATGAAGCACCTTATGCCAACTGGTTTGAGAAAATGCAGTGCAATGCAAAAATTGCAAGAGTAGTGTGGGATCATTGTTAAGGAAACACAGAGAATAAGGGTTGCTGGTGATCTTTTTCTGCACATCTTTTATAATACCACTACTTATATCAATGGGATACCTCTTTCCTGGTAACGGAATGTGTACACACAAAGAGGCAGCAGGAAAATAACTGATGTTAGCTACATGATGCATCATTGACTCCTGTGACTAAGGGTTATTGGTGGGTACATCAAGATATGAAATAACAAAGTAAGAGATTTATGATGGGTTGTAGATAATATACAATCAACAAGTCCTCACACATTTAGAAAATAAACAGCTAAAATTCAGCCTTGTAACTTATGTTCTTTGTACGTACAACATATATATGACATTCTCTTTTACATATTACTAAACTTATTTTTAAACAACCATGGTTTATCAATCAACCTAATGCATAGGTGACATACATTCAATAGAATTGTTACTAGTCCCATTCATGAATCAAAAGTGCTCATAAACCAATAATCTTGTCATTGGTTAACGTCGCTATATAACCAATGTTTTTCCAATCTATTGGGCATTACAATTTGGTGGCCACCATATATCTTTTGCATCCGGATTCGCTTTGGCACCTTTGCGCCCATGCCTCTGATCACATTCCTTGCTAAACATCTAAACTACTTGTGCATAGCAAGTCACACACTTGGTTAGTTTTAACGTTCACCTCGTTTCATGAACCTATTGAGCCTTGGGCTAATTTTTGACCTCTAGATAGGTGGTACTAAACCCGATCATAGACTTCCCAATTGGTTCAAAGCATCGTACTTCTTGCACCTATGTGATGGTCCAAACTTGGGCCTTGATTAAATGAGCTTCCTCACTTGGGGTTTCACCTAGAAAGGCATGTCATTTTCCCCCACTATAGAGATGTCAACATCTTTGTTGATGTTACTTTGGGGGGACTGCCCTTGGGCGCTTTTGTCACTTTTCTTTCTTTGACCAACAATTGTGTGATTAGCTACTTTCATGATCATAAGAACCCATTTGTGTTATGCATTTGTGTTTTTAGCACAAAAGGAACTATTTTAGGTGTGTGTGTGTGTGTTTTTTACCCTATGCGTTTTCTTCTAGTGTTTTCTCTTTTCACTTCAAATGTTCCCCCTTTTAGCTTTTCTTTCCTTGGAGTCCATTTCAAGTTTAATTTGGAGGTTTTGATCTCCATGTTGAACAAAGGTTTTGAACATGCCAATAAATAATGTCAAATTGGGCTTTATGACTTGAATCCCTTTTACAAGTGGGACATGGTTTGTAAATCCATATGCAAGAAGTTTGACTTCTCCAAGCGAAGCTCATAATTTTAATATCCTTAATTCTAAAAGACCCATTAATCGTGTACAAATAAAACTTGAATAAAAAAAAGATTAAGGATGTGCAATTTATTCGCATGCACCACTATCCCAATTTTGCATGACCGGGCTTTAAAGTATTTTGATTCAAGTTCAACTTTAAGTTCATTTTTGTTGGTTGCTATTTCATTGCCTTGCCTAGTCGCTTCCTCCCCCATGAGCTTTAACCTTTTTGCCATTGACCATGTTTGCGAAAACCCTTAACCCTTGTAGATTTGTGAGGTTGATTTGTTTTGTTTATTTGTTGGCACTCTCCCCCATTCTAAAAGGGGTTGATGCCTTCATCAACACTTTGGTTTTTTCATGTGTGTTTTTCTTTTCTTTCGTGCTTTCTTCACTCCAAGTTCATGCCCCTTTCCTTGTTCAAACTTGACCACCATGTTTACCATGTGGTGGGTGAAAATGCATTAAGCCCCCCAAAAATTGTAATCATAAGTATAAATATTTTGCAATAATTTTTTGATAATGTATGGACATCACATTTTGGATTTTTTTCTTTTTATAAATATATTTGATTAACTTTAAACTTGATCTAATAATTATTTTTAAAAATTCAACAAAAATGAAAAACTTGAATGTATGGAGTATATTTGTAACAAAATAATAATTGTCATAGAGTTTGAAAAAATTGCACATATATTTCAAAACTAGGGTTGTGATTGGATTTCTTGGGTGAAATTTTTTATGGTGTATGATATTGATATACATGAATTAAATTTAGGACCATTTAAAGATTTAAAGGTTTTGGATGAAATTTCATTAAAAAAATGTGTGTGTTTTTCATTTTGAACAATAAATGTATAACAATATATAATTTTTGGATATCATGTGCATTGTTGATTTCCATGTTAATGTTTAAGACAAACTCTAATTGCAATTGAAAGTTTTTGAAGACTGATTAGTGATATCCAATATTACTGGTACACTACAAAGATTATCCAAAAAAGGACCACAAATTACAATTTACATTAAAAACAATTCCTCAACATGCTAATAAACTAGATCTAAAGAATCATCAATATTTATAGATGGCTTTAGAAATCAAATTTTAATCGTGTTTCAACAAAAGCCTCCATGGCTAATTCAACACTTATAGATAATGGAAGGATGACATCTAAGTCCTTGGATTTTAATAGTTCATTAAATGTTAAAAATATTACACCTATGGTCAAATTTTCAAGTGTATCTAAGTGTTTCTTGTCAACAAAGAAAGGTAATTAAAAAGAAGTTCATAAAGTCAATTGAAGAAGAAAAAGAGTAAACTAGCTACAAACCTGGAGGCACTTAAAGTTGCAAATGAAAATGTGGAATCCAACAAGCAAGCAAAGTTGATGATGTTGATGACACAATTTCAAGCTTATAATTTAATTACTTGCAAAAATAGGTCATTTTAATTCCAAGGGTTTTATGTCAAGCACAAATTGATTTAGAAGCTTTTGATATGTTTATTATCAATCTATGTAAGTGACAATTGAAATGTTTTAAATTACTTTCAAAAGGTAATCTTTATGACTATCCTAGTGTTTTCTTGGTTAAATGGGGTATGAAAAGTTTAAAGACAATATTGGACAACATTGGATATAATTTAAGTTTAGTGGTTGTGAACAGTTTATAACATGTGTTGCAATTTGAAAGTGAAGGAAATGTCAAATGAGTCATGAACATTAATAAACAAATATGAGTTTTAATTTGGATGTGGCCACTAGATTAATTTTCCAAGAAGTTGGAACATGATGCATTCTTTCAAAGTTTGACCAATGAAAGGGACAAGCATTGGGCCTTGTCAAACATTTTTTAGTTGAAGGGCAAGTTGAATGTGGTTTCAATTTTCATACAAAATTCTATAATCTATAATTGTAACATGTTTTGATGTTGTTATTCACTTTCAATGATTATGTCCTCTCTTTGAAGTGACATGATCTTCACTAATTTGTTGTTGTTTTGACAGTGAATTGAACTAGATGTTAAGTAAAGTGGAATTTATCTGAATAGCTCTTTGAATAGAAACAAATGTTGATAGTTTGAAGAAATTTCTTTAATTTCATTTATACACTCACAACTTCATGGTTCTAGAATTTTTTCAAAGTATTACTAGAGCCAACTATTGCAAAAGTTCTCAATATTGTATAGTTCCCACCTAGGTAATGAGTTGATTTTAACACCTTGAAACTTTCAAACCCCCCTTTCATAATTCATTTCCCATTTTTGCAAAGCACACATATGAAACAAAAATGAATTATCTCTACTTCTATCACCTAAAACAAGAAATACTTTTAGGATAAGTCCAACCATTTCATGGTTTAATTATTCATTCTAGACACTAATTGGTTCATCACTAAAAAGAAAATTGGAAATGGAGTTTTCACATACCAAGTGCACAAGTTGAATTA
>Ga0116229_10016240_pt1 | contig 10017 bp, 8 predicted proteins | sample S1TSphgellanicum_3_FD_87313 | JGI IMG/M metagenome (GOLD analysis project Ga0116229, IMG submission 87313) | Host-associated microbial communities from peat moss isolated from Minnesota, USA - S1T2_Fc - Sphagnum magellanicum MG | ecosystem: Host-associated > Plants > Peat moss > Unclassified... | reverse complement strand
TGGAGAATATTCCTAGCGCAAGTTTCCGTCCCCTTTCGGGGATTAGGTTCTGAAAAACAGGCGGTGTGAAAGCCGGGCTTAAGACTTTAGAAAATTGCATGTTTCCGTCCCCTTTCGGGGATTAGGTTCTGAAAAACCAGGAGGAAACAGAGTGACTACACTAATAGCACTCAGAGAAGTTTCCGTCCCCTTTCGGGGATTAGGTTCTGAAAAACGCAATATGGTGTAAACGGAATCTCGTGATATCTAAAAGCTGTTTCCGTCCCCTTTCGGGGATTAGGTTCTGAAAAACGTTAGTTCACCCTAACAGTGTTAAAGATGTTCTTCGATGTTTCCGTCCCCTTTCGGGGATTAGGTTCTGAAAAACTTCCTAGCGCAACTTAATACGAGAATATTTGACCGCTTAAGCGTTTCCGTCCCCTTTCGGGGATTAGGTTCTGAAAAACCTTCAGATGCTAAAAATTGTTGGTCTTTCGCGATACTGGGAGGTTTCCGTCCCCTTTCGGGGATTAGGTTCTGAAAAACTCTGCCATCAACAATAATACCAATCAGTTTTTCCGCGTTTCCGTCCCCTTTCGGGGATTAGGTTCTGAAAAACAGTGGGAAATCCTCGACCTCGTGGATAAAGTTGGGGAGCCTACCCGTTTCCGTCCCCTTTCGGGGATTAGGTTCTGAAAAACCATTAGATTCGAGTATCGCTTGACACACCTCATCTACAAGTTTCCGTCCCCTTTCGGGGATTAGGTTCTGAAAAACCTTCTTGATTACAAAAGGCGGAGTGCTGCTTCCGAAGTGGTGTTTCCGTCCCCTTTCGGGGATTAGGTTCTGAAAAACCCCTATATTGGTAGGGGTTACACGATGAATAAATTTCTTCGTGTTTCCGTCCCCTTTCGGGGATTAGGTTCTGAAAAACACAGTTTCTAAGAACGCACCAAAGTTGAGGTTTTCATAACGTTTCCGTCCCCTTTCGGGGATTAGGTTCTGAAAAACCTTGCCAGTTTGATGGAAAAGAGTAGTTTAGCCAAGCTAGGCACTGTTTCCGTCCCCTTTCGGGGATTAGGTTCTGAAAAACCTTGCGCTCGTCCAAGCAAGGTTACAAGTTCAGCTAAGTTTCCGTCCCCTTTCGGGGATTAGGTTCTGAAAAACGAAGGCAAATGCACTGGGTATAGCTAATGTCGATATCCTTGGTTTCCGTCCCCTTTCGGGGATTAGGTTCTGAAAAACTAGGATTATAAAGTTTCCTTCTTATGTCGTGGATAGCTACGTTTCCGTCCCCTTTCGGGGATTAGGTTCTGAAAAACAGGACATAGTAAACGCCCAGTTTGCTATGAACCTTGGCATGTTTCCGTCCCCTTTCGGGGATTAGGTTCTGAAAAACTTATGGAAGAAATTCAAGAAACATCAGCACCGGAAGAGTTGAAGTTTCCGTCCCCTTTCGGGGATTAGGTTCTGAAAAACGCCGTGGTCTTTAACAGCTTCCACTGTTGTTCCATGAGTTTCCGTCCCCTTTCGGGGATTAGGTTCTGAAAAACAAAGCGGTTGCGGCGTATGATCCTAAATTGGGCAAAGTTTCCGTCCCCTTTCGGGGATTAGGTTCTGAAAAACTTTTTGTTCTTTTAGAGTATCAGGACAGCAAATTGTGGTGTTTCCGTCCCCTTTCGGGGATTAGGTTCTGAAAAACAGCAGACTTGGAAACACTTATCATATTTAGTTTTCAAGGTACAGATGCACTGGCTTACTGAAAGTCAAATGTACCTTAAGTCGTCAGTACTATATTCCATAAGCCTGAAAAATTGTAATCAGCTTAGAATGTGAGTATAGCAGCAAAATTGCAACATGTCAAGCTAAAAATTGAACCTTTTTTCAAGATTACGAGATTTTCCTCGCTTGTACTTCCTAATACTCTTTGCGACATCATTCACTCATCACTTTACAATTCGTTACTCATCTTCAAAGCCTGATTACTGCAATATTTTCCATGACTGCTACCTATCTCAAATCCAATATCAACCTTTACAAAATTAAATAATCAGGTGGTTCATAAGGAGGTTCACTACCATACACTCGCGTTTTTTCCTTGGCGATCGCATCCAAAGGATAAACCCGCAAATTATCCTCACTCAACTTGAGAACAGGTAACCAACGCTTTTCCAACTGATAATTCAAATCCTGATTATCGAGAGGACACTCAAACACCGAATACTGGACTCGTTGACAATGCTGCTCAATCAACTTCGCCAACTTAGTCCGGCGCTTGTCATCCCTCACGTCATAGCAAACCAACCATAATTTCGTCATTTAATTACAAAAGCTTCATATTCCAACTGCGATTTCACCAAACTGCGACCAAAACTCCGCGCCTGTTCCAACAAAATTTGGCTCAAAGTCAACCGCCGATTTTGGGCTGGATATAAAACCGGAGTCCGGAGTCGCCGTTCCAACTCTCCCAAAAATAATTTTTTCGCCATCATTCCTAACCACACTCCTACCTCATCTGGTGAAGACTCAAAATCCTCAGTTCCTACAATATCGGATTGGATGAGAGAAATTACCGCATGGTCTACGATCACAGGACGAAATTCTTCCATCAAATCCAAAACTAAATTGGGACGATATGGCTCTATAGCATGAAAAAATCCCAAATAGGGATCAAGTCCTGCTTGGACGGAAGCGGAAAATACCCGCGCCAACAACACACCATAACCCCAACTCAAAAGTGCATTAATCGGGTCGAGGGGTGGTTGGCGATTCCGTCCGCCGAAATTCCATTTATCGGGAAAGCAATGGCGTAAAGCCTGATAGTATATGCGAGCACAAGTTCCTTCCATTCCCATCAACTTATCTCGCTCCATCGGAACAGCTATATTTGACAATTGGGTTAAATAAGCGCTGATTAAATCGATCGCCTCCGACAATTCTGTGATTTTTCCCTTGGTGGCTCGATTGCGCCGTTGTAGCAAAACCCTCTGATTGCGCACTTTACCAATAACTAACTTCTGTGCTAACGCCATTCCCAAAGTAGTGTCCAAATTACGATATTGCGCCATTCGTACCAGGGGATTAGTGGGAAATTGACCTTGTAACCGACCACGAAATTGCCCGTCTTTACGCAGAAAAATAGTTTCGATACCTTTGTCAAATAATTGGGCAATTACTACATCCGTTAATTGGACACCCGGTAACACCACAATTAAGGTTAATTCCGCTAGACGGCAATTTTTCTGGGTTTTTTCGGGTTTAATCACAACTAATGTTTCGTTATGATAACGAATTACGGTTCCTGGCTCTGTTAAATATAATGTAGTCATGGAGATGGGATTTCAGTAATCAGCGATTCTTTCTGACATTTAAATTCAGTATTTATTTTCGCTGATACTTGGAATATTCTATTTTCATAAACGGTATAAAATTGGTTCTAAATAAATTATCCGAATAGGTTTACCATGATGTCTCCGTATGTAGCAAAAAAATTGGTGCAATACCGTAGTTGGGTTGTAGCCTGTACTAATGCAGCTATTACCTGGACTATCTTAATTATTGCTCCTTTGGGATTATTCGCTGTGATTGTCTGTACTCTGGCTGTGTTTTTTGCTAGTTTGTTTGTGGGAAGGATGTGCGATCGCGCCTTGTTACAACTAATTCGTCAGCGCGATCGAGATGTGATGTCCGCTCGTCGGGAGTCAGACAACATCGACTTAAATGCTGGAAATTATTTGGATATACTGCTAAAGGAACGGAAAAATGCAGATGACTGAAGTAAGATTCAACTAAATTCCCGTGTTAAATCTTAATCCCCTTGCGGGGAAATGGTGAAGATCGAGGTAAGTCTTGATTTACGATAATAGAAACCAGTTTCAATTTTCCTAGGGAGGTGTACTTAAACATCTTCAATACCTAACTCTTGAAAAAGTTCTTCAATAGTCTGAGATTTAAGACTACCAGACTTAGCTTGGTCTAAAGCCGCAGATATACGAATTACATTCTCAGGAGAACTGAGTAAATATAGTGTTTCTTCCATACTACTTAACTCATCTTCTGTAATTAAAGCGACGTTTTTGCCATTATCTCTTTCAACAATTACTATACCTCGCTCATCACTAATTTTGGTACAGAATTCATCTAGGCTAGCTTTAACTTTTTCGTAGGATTCTTTCGGATGGACTAACATTGGCAAAATTCCTCAACATGCTAAATCAGTGCTTCTTCTGGGAAATAATCCCTGGAATAGGGCTCTTCCATACAAGGTATAGAATGGTCATCAATTAAATTTCAGCAAAAGTTGTACCATTATGCCTCAGTATTTAGAGAAGTGTAGTAAAAAATTGCTGTTCGATAGTCATAACATGGCTGAATCTCGACACTTTAGGGCTACATAAATTTTTATGAATCTGGTAGTTGTTAAAATACTTCAAAAAATGTTATCTTAATTTGAAGTTAGCTCCTAATGCTTAAACACAAAGTAAATCAAAACCGTAAATAAATTTTTATGCGAGATGATGAAACGCCAGCTTTTAGCATTGTTCAGATATTGTTGGTGATAGTTAAGTAAATCTATTCAGGGTGAAACGGAAGGAATTTTTATGGTAAAGCCAAGTCGGGTAATGATCGCGATCGCCTGGTGTTTAGCTTGGGGTAATGAAAAAACTCCACAGAATCCAGCTTTAATGGCTGAGGTGAAGCGAGCATTAAGCAATGACAACGAGAAGTTACCAGCAGAGTTTGAAAACGTACTTAAGCAGGTCCAAGAATTAGACCTAGATATTAAAAGGCAGGAATTTCCCAATACCATACAAAAACTGAAGGATTTATCTGAGGAATATTCTCAATTATGGAAATCGCGAATTGGTTTAGTTTATGGTGGTGCGACTAAAATTAAGCAATATGTATTTGAAGAAACTAAATTACCAGAAATTCGTGGTGCTTCAGCTTTATTAGATAGAATTAACTTAATTGACTTACCAGCATTCTTTAGTTGTGAAACCAGTACAGAATATAAAGGATGTCAGCAAGCCAAGGAGTTTTGTCAAAACGTCAGAGATGAATGGTTAGATAAAGCAGAGAATTTTCCGGGACTTTCCGCAGCACTAATCCCAGAGTTGGTTATTTACTCTACAGGGGGGAATATCTTAGCCTTTTGTCCTGCTGGTTTGATTGATGACTTAGCTAACGCCATTGAAAAGCGTTATACTTTTGAAACACTAACAGCTAACTCTTGTGCTGTGGGAGATACATTCAATCCTCTAGAAATTCGTCTGGGAATATTACCAAAGGAAGTTAACCAGGATACGTTTTGGGTAGAAAAATATCATCAAAATCTTACCAATCCTTTAGTTGTCGCCTATTTTCAGCAACAGAGTACTCCTCAATCTGGAGATTTTACAGATCGTAAAAACTTTAATGAATTAGCTGGTAAACTAGCATCATTATTTAATCAGCGACGCAATGGGAATCAATTACAGGGAAATGAGCGGCCTTTGCGCTGTTCCCCCCCCATGTTTGAAACCCATCCTTATCTAAAAAGGGATGAAGGTGAGCGTAGATCAGCATTTTATCAAGCCAAGAGTTCTCCCGGTGATATATCTCAAGGTCTTCCCGACGATCCTTGGATGTCAGAAGCATCTGCTCGCAAAAGATTAGTTGGTCAGATTGCAAAAAGGGAAGTTAAAGATGAAATACCAAAATGGTATCAACAAAGTAGATTAACTTGGAAACCTGGAGATAAGAAAACTTTAAAAAATTGGGTAAATAAATTTGAGGAGTATTTGTATGAACCCTCACGGAAGGAATTACGGAAAGCATATTATGGTAATCTCCCTCCTAGTAGAGTTGAAGAAGCAATGTCCGTAAGAGAAATTGGGGATGCTTGTATCACTGCTGGCTTTGTTGGTTATATTTATGCTGATGGTAACAACATGGGTGGGTATATCCAAAATGAAATTAAGACTCCTGAAAAATACTTTAGTTTTAGTAGAGAATTGTTTGAAGCGACAGAAAAATCAGTTTACCTAGCCTTAGCTAAACATCTGAAACCCCACAAGTTAAACTCAAGCTTAAAAACAGAGCGAAGAAGTTCCGGAGAAATTTGGATTCATCCCTTTGAAATTTTAGCAATTGGTGGGGATGATGTAATGTTGATTGTTCCCGCGGATAAAGCATTGGAAATTGCTAAAACGATAGGTGAGGAATTTGAAAATATTTTATTACATATAAGTGAAGAAAGCGACTATAAATTCACCGGAGGTTATGAATTTAGAAGAGTACACCGTTACCGTAATAGAGAAAACATACAAATAGAAAAGCAGTGTAAACTAAGCATGTCAACTGGAGTACTCATTACCCCGGAAAATACCCACATATATTATACGGACAAACTCACTAACCAACTACTTAAGTCTGCTAAGGAACGGGCAAAATCCTTGAAAAGAGAAGAGCAATACTTTGGTGGTACTGTTGATTTTTTGGTCATGAAATCTGTAACAATGATTTCATCTAGTATTAATGAATTTCGGTCTAAAGCTCTAACTAAATCAGAACCAGGAACACCAAAACTCAAGTTATATGCTGGACCTTATACATTGTATGAATTAGGTGGACTGTTAAAGACTCTACAGGCTTTAACAGATCCTGATCTTCCCAAATCGCAAATTTACCAAATCCGGAGTTTGCTAGAACGAGGAAAACAGACAGCTATACTCAATTATCGTTATTTTCGAGTGCGTCTAGCTAACAAAAAATCTCAGGAATCATTGAAAACACACTTTGAAGATGCGTGGTGTCTACCAAAAGATGAAAAGAACAGTGGAAATCTTGCACCTTGGATGTCTTTAAAGGAACCAATGAAAAATCAAACTTCTCCACTTAATCATAAAAAGCCAGAGAACTCACAAAAAAAGAGCAACATGACTTATGAGACAATATGGCACGATTTAGTAGATTTATATCCTTTTATTGAAAAACCTGATTCCTGTCCCAGTCTTACACAATCACAGGAGCAGACAGCAAAAGTATGATTTCCTTGAATGATTTACCACAAAATCATATCACCACAATTCGCTTAACAGCAATTATCGATAGTGCTCTATGTGTAGGTGCTGGTGGTTCAGATGGTACTCTGGCGGATAAACCGATCGTTCGCAATGCGCAAGGACAGTTAATTATTCCTGCTTCCCAAATCAAAGGAAGACTCCGTCACGAATGCGAGAAAATAGCTCGTGCGTTAGAATGGCAAATTTTCTTCTCCCCCAGGGCGGATATTCTTTCTCCTACTGAAATACAGGTAGATGAACCTTTCAGAAACAGTTACAGGATTCCTGGTTACAAAGGTTATCACTGTTTAGTTTCGCGGATCTTCGGAAATCCAACTCTTCCATCCCGAATTATTGTAGATGACTTAGTTTGTCCATTAGCTAGAGAGGATTTACCAGAGGTTTTGCGTCCGGGTGTGACGATCAATCGTCGTCGTCGTACCTCGGAAGAAAAGAAGTTATATTTTATGGAAACTTCTCCAGCGAATAACCAATTGGAATTTATTGGCGAGATTCATTTACTCCCAAGTTCTCCTAAATATACTAAACCTCTGATTCTGGCTGCGTTGCGACATATCCACGCTTTGGGTGGAAGTAAGTCAGCAGGTCTGGGTTGGTTACGATGGAAGGATTTGGAAACTTTAGCACCTGATGATGAAAGTTGGCAATTTTTACTCCCAAATTATGCAGAAAATTAAGTTAAAGATTACAGCCTTATCTCCCTTGGCGATCGCAGCTCGTAAACCAGGTTCTGTCAGTGAAGCCCAAGACCACATTCCTGGTTCCGTGATTCGAGGAGCGATCGCCAGCCAAATTCTCCAACTTGCGCAACAACAAACATCAGATATATTTAGCGAAAATCCCACACCAGATGATGGCGACTTTGCAGAATTATTTTTAAGCGATTCATCAGCGATTTTTCAAAACGCCTATCCAGCAGTAGCTAAAATCAGCACTCAGGATGAAGATATAGACATTTATCGAGTTGTGGATGATGGAACCCAAATCATGGTTTTACCCGCAACAGCCCTTAGCTCTAAGGAAAAAGCAGGGTTTAAACCCAAAGGTAGCGGAGTTTTCGATACTCTGATTGATCGGTTCTTGTCCAATGTGTATGATTTCCCTTATGACCCAAGTGATCCCAAAACTTTTACCAGAGTTGAACCATTCAACAGTTTTTATAGTAAAGCCGGAAAAGACAAATATTATTCACATTCAAATAACACTCGCTTTTTAACCAGAGTGGGAATTAATCGTCAGCGATCAACATCTGAAGATGATATACTTTATAGTATAGCAGTCCTCAATGAGTCATTTCCTGATAAATCCTCAAAAAATTCGCCAAATTGGCAGGATTTTGTGTATCATAGTATTATCTTAGTCGCCAATCCAGAATTAGCTAATAATTTAGTTGGTTTTATTCATCGCAATCCTAGATTATTTCGTTTGGGTAGTGCTACTTCTCGCGGTTTAGGGAAAGTTGAAATCACAGCCAGTATTGAAAGTACTGCTCAAGAAGTTGACCAAAAGATCCTGGAATTTAACCAGAAAATTCACGAACGCTGGGAAACTTGGTCAATTTTTGGTAAACCGAATGAGGACTTACTCAAGAAACGGACTTATTTTACTCTTGACTTACAATCTGATGCTATCCTGACAGAGAATTGGCTACGCACTACAGTTATTTCCGAGAAAATGCTGTGTGACTTTGTGGGTTTAGCAGAAATAGACAATTCCTTGAAGCTGGAATTAGCTTACAGCAGCTATGATTACCGTTCTGGCTGGAATAGCGCCTGGGGTCTGATGAAAGATGTGGAACTAGTAACTAAAAGAGGAGGGGTGTATTTATTTAGTATAAGTAATGAAAATCAAGAAAATCAAGATTTATGGATTGATAAATTAACTGATTTAGAACTGAAAGGAGTGGGCGATCGCACTGCTGAAGGTTTCGGTCAAATCCAAATTTGTAATGAATTTCATCACGTATTAAGGGAGGAAGTAAAATGAGTGAACAAATAGACCCGAAAAAACACCTAAAAATCCAAAAAGAAATCCGTCAAGCAGAAGATGATTTAGTAATTTGGATTATGTCAGCTTTAGATAAAACTAGCTACGGAGATTTAGAAGAATCTCAGTTTCGTAACTTGGTTCGTGTTGCGAGTACTACAGATAGTGCAGAAGTAATTAAAAATTTTATTCGCTACCAAGTAGGACGAGATAAAAAATGGGGAAGAGGTAAAGGGTCTTTAGCTGAAAAGATTATTGAAGATATTGACACGAGTATCCAACAAGTTGCTCAGAAAATAGCTAGTAATTGTCAAGCTGAATTTAAACCAATTTGGCTAGAACTAATTCGTCTTTACTTAGGCTATGGCGCACGTCATTTAAAGTTTATGCGTGATGGTGCAGCATAAAATAAATCAAGATAAATTTACCCAGAATCGAGGTATATAATAATGAGAGGTATCTTAATTTGTACTGTTGGTACAAGCTTATTTGGAAACATAAGGAACACTAAAGAAACTGAAGAAGATATAGCTGCGGTTAAATCAGCACTTGAAGAAAAAAACTGGAACAATATAGCATTACTACTACTGAAGCAAGATAATTCATCTCGTATCTGTGGAGCAGAAATAAATTCAATTACTAGTATCTACAAAAAGAAATTACTTGTTTCTAAAACACGCTTGATTTTCTTGGTTTCAGATACAGAAGATGGTAAGAATACAGGTCAGGTGTTGAAGTTATACTATGAAAACAAAAAAAATGCTTTAAAATTTGACAATGTTGATTGTCGTGTATTAACAGGGTTACGTGATGATGATGTCAAAACCTTTAAACAGCAAGGATTAAAAAATTTAGTTAAGGAAATCAGCACTGAAGTTAGAAAATTCACTTCAGAAACAATAGCGATTAACGCAACTGGTGGTTACAAAGCTCAAATATCATTTGCTGGAATGATTGGACAAGCATTAGAAATCCCTGTTTACTA
>Ga0116229_10016238_pt1 | contig 10018 bp, 15 predicted proteins | sample S1TSphgellanicum_3_FD_87313 | JGI IMG/M metagenome (GOLD analysis project Ga0116229, IMG submission 87313) | Host-associated microbial communities from peat moss isolated from Minnesota, USA - S1T2_Fc - Sphagnum magellanicum MG | ecosystem: Host-associated > Plants > Peat moss > Unclassified... | reverse complement strand
CGCGTATGCGGAACTAAATTCGCACAATGCCGGTCGATAAAATGCCGGTCGGCAATTTGAATCCTGGCGCTGGTGTTCCAGATCGGTAATAAAGTCACTCGCGCACTTTGCGGCAAGTAAACAAAGAAGGAATTGCAAACTATGAAAACCGGCATCATTTCGATTGTCTCTTGCGCGGCGGTTGGGTTGGCGGCAGTAGCGCATGCTGCACCGTCGCCCGGTCCGTCGAACGATTGCGCAAGCATTGTCTGGAACCCGGCTTTTCTGCGAGGACTTCCGAAAGCGGCCGCGGCCTGCAGAGATGTCACCGTGAAAGACGGCGTCAAGTACGCTCAGTTCAAGGGTAAAGTCTCCAAGGTGGGAAAACACTACGTTCAAGTGGCCATCTCGGATGTCGCCAATATCCCAATCAGCATGATCGCTTTTGAAATCGGCGATGGCGGCCGGATCACATTGAACGACCAGGAAGAAAAAGTGGCGGATCTCAAAATAGGCGATCAACTCACCTTCTGGGTTCATGAAGGCGAATTTGGTGTGATGCCCACCCTGACCGACAAAACCATGCGCATCATCAAACCCGAAGCCATGTCCACCAATTGAGCCGACACTTCACCCGCATCCTCTGATCGAGTCCCAGTGGACAGCGTTTACTCAGCCGATCCGCATTGCCTTCACGGCGATCACCATTGCCGTCACGGTCGATCATAGCGATTCGACGCCAATCATCATGCGCGATAACACAACACACTGCCGTGAGCGACTCCCGCATGCGGGCGCGCTCGCGATGGTGAGCACTTCCAGAATCGCCGGTGCGTTGTTCCTGCTCTGCGGGTTGAGCGCTTGCGCCAATTTCGCCGAAAATCCGCCACGGGCTCGATTGAGTGACGATTTCATTTACTACGAGCCGTTCGACAATGCGGGTGAAACCGGACCCAATTATTTGATGGGACCGCCGCCGTCGCGGAGCGCGGTGGTTCGCAGTTTGCCCGATGCCACGGCGGCGATATCACTCCCGTCGATTCCCGATCGGTCTTTGCCTCGATCATGTCTTAGCTGTAATTGAGTATCGTGCCATGAAAAAATTGATTCGCTGGCGAGAACCGCACCGCATCCCGGTCCGCCTGGTGACGGCTCTTGTGGTCAGCTTCGGCATCTTGCCCGCCGCTGCGGAACCCTTCGACGTACCGGCAATCACCAATCCTGCGACCAGCGTGCACCTGGCTGGCAAGGTGATCTGGCTCGATTTGGAAACTGATGATCTCGCACGCGCCAAGCAGTTTTATACCGGCATGTTCGGTTGGGATTTTCGCGACTACCACGCCGACGGCACCGATTATGCGGTGGCCATGTCCGGCGGCCGTCCGGTCGCAGGCGTGCTGCAACGCCGGATTCGCAAGGGCGAGGAGCGACGGTCGGCATGGCTGCCGTTCATATCGGTGAGCGACGCGGATGCGGCGGCACGCACGGCGCTGCAACATCATGCACAAATGGTTTCAGAGCCGGAAACTGTTCCACTGCGGGGCCGCCAAGCGCTGCTGATGGATCCGGAAGGGGTGCGCTTCGCGATCGTGGCGTCGTCGAGCGGCGATCCACCCGACGGATCGCCAATGCGCGGAAGCTGGGTATGGACGTCGCTCATTGCACGTGATTCCGCGGACGAGGGCGTGTTCTATCAACAAGTGTTCGGCTTCGACCTGACAGGCCTGGCGACGCATGCCGGGTTCGAACGGGTTCGGTTGTCATCGAATGGCCACGGGCGTATTGGCATCGGTGAATTGCCGACGGGTTCACAGGCGGCTCGTCCGCATTGGATCAACTACATTTGCGTCGACAATATCGCCGACGCAATCGGTCGGGCCAGCAGTCTCGGTGGCCACGTTTTGGTCAAGGCCGGACGCGACAGCGAGGGCGGTATCGAGGCCATACTCGCCGACCCGACCGGCGCCTCCTTCGGCGTCATGGAATTGCCACCCGCGGCTGTCGCAGCCGGGCCTCGGTAAAAAAATGGGGTGCTCCACACAACAGTCAATCAATGATGTACGCGCTGAGATGTACACGCTGACTTGGGCGTGGTAGCGAATCGATTCACCTGTCACCAGCAAAGGAGTTTTTTATGAAGAATGTACCGCTCAAGATATCGAGTCTCTGCTTGATGATGTCCTCCGTGCTGACTTATCCAGCGCTGGCGCGGGCGGCCGAGGACACCAAGCCGCCTGCTACGTCGGCTGCGACGCCGGCCGGAGGCCAGAACGACAAGGATCTGCGCCAATTTTCGCAAGCAGGCCACTCGGCGATGATGAACATTGCCGATGCCCGTTTGGCTATTTTCGACGGCGAGCCGAAAACCGCCATGAAACTCATGGAATCGGCGAAATCGGCTCTGGCTCAGGCTGATAAGGACGCGGCTTCGACGGGCAGTGCTCCGTCTGTCGGCAAGGCAAAACCGGGCAGCACGAATACCATGAGTCCAAAAATGCGCAGTGTCCCCGTCGACGGCCAATTGTCGTTGGCAGATGACTTCGTGATGACACCAGAGAAGAAGATGCATGTCGATAAAGCCAACGAAAGCTTCAAGAAAGGCGACCATGCAACCGGTCTCGAGGAATTGCGGCTGGGGGCAATCGATGTCAATTACACTCGCTGGTGGCTGCCGATCGATCCGACCGAGACCCATTTGGATCAAGCCATCAAATTGGCGAACGAAAACAAATACTATGAAGCTAACCTCGCGCTGAAGGCGATCGAGGACAGCGTCACCATGGATTCGATCAGTTTCAGCGACTTGCCGACGGCAACGAAAGGCGCGAAGACCAAATCTTAGGAACGAACGAACGAGTCCACGAGCGACAAGCCGGTGGCCCGACTTGACGGAACGTCAAGTCCGGCTGAGGTCGCCGCTGACATCGATGCTGCCATTCTCCGAAGCCTGCGAGCGCAACAAGGACCCGATCTTGGCGGTCTTGCGCGTTCGCTTTGCCGGCCGCGCCCAGGTGCTCGAGATCGGCAGCGGCACCGGCCAGCCTGCAGTGTATTTTGCCCGCGACCTGGTCCATCTGATTTGGCATCCAACGGAACAGCAGGCCTATCTCGCTGATTTGACCACTCGGGTGAAACGACCCACATCGTGCTCGAACCGCCGGATCTGATGGCGCGACTCGCGGCGCTGGTGAACACCACCCATGGCGCGGCGCCGTGAAGGCGTCAGCGAGCGAGAGCAATCCCCGGTCCGAGGAACGCGACCGACAGCACCGCAACCGCGACGGCCGAAGCAATCCACGCGATCGATCGTGCGAGCGGCTCCGGTACGGCATTCTCCGGCCGTGCGGCGCGCGCGGCGTGCCGAGGCGCAAACAAGAGACCGACCGATAGGAGCAAGGATTGCGGCGCGGCAACGCGCAACGCGGCGGCGGGGAGAGGGTCAAACGACGCCGCCGCACAGGCGATGGCGCCTGCGCCAAGCCATGCGGTGCCGACGATTATCATTGCTCGGTTGCGGGGACGAGCAAAAGGCCCCAATGAAGCGCCGATAAAACGCACGATGAGAACATAGGCCAGAGCGCCCATCGCGATGGTTGCATAGCGCACGGGCACTGCGACGCGCCACTCCTGCATCGGCCACGCCCAGTCATCCGTCCTGGTGAATGCGCTGAATATGAGTTGCATGGTCACCCACATCAGATTGAACGCGGCGAGCAAGATGCAGAAAAGGCGCGTTGCGGTCGAGAGGCGAGCCTTGAAATGCACACCCCACGCGGCCAGCATGCCCAGCGCGAGATTCGCACACGGTCCGGCCAGATCGATCGACGTGCCAGTGCGGGAACAATCCACGAAGATCGACGACAGGCGGTTGATCCGGCCACCTTCGATGAGGCATGCAGCACCGTGCCCCAATAGATGATGCGCGATATCTGCCGTGACGTACGCAATGATGCCGATCGCGCCAAGCGTCGTAATGTTGTCCCTGGATTCGAGTTGCATATGCCCGGCCCGCTACGAGCGTGAGGCCGGCTTCGACCCAGTCAATTTTCGAGCCACGAGGTTTCCGGGGCTGCGACGTCGAGCTCGGTGCGATCGAGCTCATCTTCCAGGTGGTGGTACACGTCATCGAGGATGCGGCCCTGCAGACGCCAATCGTTGAGCAACTTGCGCTCCGCGTCGAGGGCACGCCGGCGCAATACATCGTAGGCAGTGCTTGGCCGCGCCCGGTCGTCCAGCATCGCCGCACGGGTCTCGGCGACCTCCTCGTCCAGGGACGGATCCTTGGAAAATTTGAGCGACAACAACAAGAGGGTGACCTCGAACAGCTCCATCCGGAGTCATTCTGCAACATTTCTCGATGATCACGGCGGTTTGTCTGCGTGATACTGAAAAACTTCTTTGAGCGGTTTCGCGAGCAGCGACTCGACATGCGCACCGTGGTCACGGCGAGCGCCATCGGCACCACCATCGAATGGTACGACTTTCTCATCTACTCGACCGCGGCATCCCTGGTCCTGAACAAACTCTTCTTCCCGACCAGCGATCTGCTGGTAGGCAAGTTGTTGGCGATCGGCACCATCGGCACCGCCTCGTTCTTCGCGCTCGGGCGCCTCAATGAGGCACAGTTCATGAGCTGGGGTTGGCGTCTCCACGGCGCCACCTGGCCGGTCTCGACTCTCATGATCGGCCTTGCGCTCGTGACGATGGCGGCGGTGTTGTACGCAAAGGAAACAGCGCCGGCCGCCACGGCCGAAACGTCGACCGCCGCACCAGGCGCCGACTTCGGGTAGCTCGAGGCTCCAGGGGAGTTATATGTGCAGAAACATCAGAACCCTGTTCAATTTTGAACCCCCGGTGACGGACGAGGAAATCAGCGCCGCCTCGCTGCAATTCGTGCGCAAGATCAGCGGTTTCACCAAACCGTCGAAACCCAATGAGCCGGCTTTTCTGCGGGCGGTTGGCCAAATCGAAGCGGCCTGCCGCGAGCTCCTCGAGTCGCTCGAAACCCAGGCGCCGGCGAAGAACCGTGAAGCGGAAGCGGCCAAGGCCAGAGCGCGCGCGGCCCAGCGATTTTCGACGAATTGATCCGCGACCAACCTGGCGACTTGCAACGCGCGTGTTCGGTGCGCGATGGGCCCAAGTTGCATTGTCTCTATAACTTCACTAAAGTAGAAGATATGAGAAAACGTGAATATCTGGGGCAGTTGGAGCTGATGGTGCTGCTCGCGGCGATTCGCCCCGCCAAGGATGCTTATGGCGCGCTCATCTCGCGTGAAATCGCCGAGAAGAGCGGGCGCGAGGTTGCGCTCGCCAGCGTCTATGCCGCGCTCGAGCGGCTCGAGGAAAAAGGCTTGGTGGTGTCGACGCTCGGGGAGCCGACGGCAGAGCGGGGCGGCAAGGCGCGCATGTATTTCAAGCCGACGGCGGAGGGACTCCAGGCGGCACGTGAGGCACAGCAGACGCTGATCCGACTCTCGAGCGGATTGACCGCCTTGAAGGGTGAAACCGTATGAGCGAGCGAACCCCGCCGGCATTGGCGCTGTGGCTGTTGGAGCGGTGCGGTTCCGGAGCGCACGCGCAATCATTGACGGGCGATTTGATCGAGGAGTACCGGCGAGGGCGCAGCCGAGGTTGGCTGTGGCGCGAGGTGGCGGTGGCGCTCGGGGTGGCGCTCGGGGTGGCGCTGGTTCGATCCATCCGTACGATGCCATGGATGATCGTCTTGAGGGCATCGTTGCGACTGGCCGCGGAAACTGCGGCCGTGCTGGCTATCGCCGCCATCGTCGACCAGAGCCGGCGATCCCAAGTAAACAGCGCAGCGCTGGACATGGGGTTCGTTGTGATCGTGGCGGCATTGATTACCGTGGCGTCGCTCGCCGTTGTGGCTTTGATAAGGACCCGATCCATGACGAACCGACGGCACCGACCCGCTGAGGCATTGGTCGGCCTACTGATGCTCGCCTTCGGCGTCATCGCGCTCGGGACCGGTACGTTCACCCGGGCGGATACCACTCGCGGCGGCGACGGTCCTCGCACCGAGTGCAACTGCCGGTAGCGACGGGCATCCCTCATGGATCTAACCACTCTCTTTGCGGTGCTGCTTGCCGCGTCCGGTTTGACGGTGTTGGCCGACCGGGCGATCTTCCGGCCAAGACGGCAGCGCGGCGCTCCGGCCGCGAATGCAAATGCGCATGCCAATGCAATCCCGAGCGCCAATGCCAATGCCAACGCTGGTGGCAATGCGAACGCGATCGTACCGGAGCCGTTGATCGTCCAGTACGCGCGCTCGTTCTTTCCGGTGATCTTGATCGTGCTGCTCATTCGAGCATTCGTGTTCGAACCGTTTCACATCCCGTCGGCGTCGATGATGCCGGGGCTGGTCGACGGGGATTTCATTTTCGTCAATAAGTTCTCCTACGGACTGCGGCTGCCCGTGCTCAACACCAAGATCTTCCCCATCGGCGAGCCCCAGCGGGGCGATGTCATCGTTTTTCGGTTGCCGTCAAACCCGTCGACGCACTTCATCAAGCGATTGATCGGGTTGCCCGGCGACCGCGTGGTCGTGCGCGACAATAAGGTCACCATCAACGGCACGCCGGTTGCCCTGAAGTCGGACGGAGTCTATTCGGGCGGTTATGGCTTCACGGGTGCGGACCTTGCGCTCGAACAGCTCGGCGCGGAACCCCACGAAGTGATGTTTGCCCGCGACCGGTACGCCACCGACTTCGAGGCCGTGGTGCCTGCGGGCCACTATTTCTTCATGGGCGACAATCGCAACGACAGCGAGGACGGGCGCTTTCCGATGGTGGGCTTCGTGCCGGAAAAGAACCTCGTCGGGCGTGCGGTTCGCATTTGGATGAATTGGCAACTGCCCGGCTGGCCGGATTGGCGACGCATCGGCTCGAAGATCCGCTGAAAGAACCGCTGACAGCCCCCGCCGGGAGGCGTAGCGAAGCGAACCCGCGCCCGCTCGCGGTGCGATGCGGCGCCTTCGGCGACATGGTGTTGTTCACCGCGATGATTCGCGAATTGCACGCGCAGTTTCGGCGCCCGGTGGACATTCTGACCTCGGGTCCCTGGAGCGAACCGCTGCTGCGCGCGAACGGCTGTGCCGCTATGTGAGCCGACCGCCGGTGGCCAGCGAGCGCCTGGGCTAGACAGCCGGCTCACAGCAATTGACTGAGTAGCGTCCGCGCCGGCACAACCACTGGATCGGTGCGGCTGAAACAATCTACCGCGACAAAGGGAAGCTCGAGCACCGCCTGAAACGCGTGCTTTGCCTTGGTCTCGTGCTTGAAGTAGGCCAAAGAGTCAGATAACCGCGTGTCGCCGGTTTTTACTTCGACCAGGAACCACGGCTTTCGATCGCGCACGACGAGAAAGTCCACCTCGCGTTTGAGCTTGTCGCGCAAGTAACGCAATGCGATACAGAAAATATCGCCCCATCAAGCTATCACCACCTCGGCGGAATACATCCAGTCGCGAGCTGCCGGTGACCATGATTCGGGTGCGCTCACCATAGACATCAACGAAGCCTTTCAAGAATCCCTTCCACTTTTTGTCCTTATGCAGTTCGTCAAAAACCACGATGGGGGAGGGTGTTTGCAGCTTTTCCAAGTGGATGCGTTCGGCGACCGCTGCAGGCCCTCGGAGGATGACGCGCCGATCGTCCGCATTATCCCAATTGAGGTAGTCCGTACCTTCCATACGGCAAGTTGTGGTCTTGCCGACTTGCCTCGGACCGGTGACCAAAGCCATCTGACGGTGCCGACTAAAATGATCTTGCAGCACGCGGTCGTACAGGCGTTTTCGCGCACTTGGGAGGCCGGCTTGCATCAGGACTATATTACGGTCAATCGTAGAATAGTCTAGGCCATTTTACGCCTATTCGTAAAAGGGTACTGACGCTTATCGAACGGAAGGACACGATCGGCTTCTGCTTTCGTATCAAGAAGGAACCAGCGGCAACGGCACGTCCTTGGCTCCAGGGAGGCCGTTGACGGTGACGCCGGAAATCACGACCCCTGCATCTCGCCGAACGAGTGTATCTTCTTCATCAGCCAGAACGAGAAATTCGACTACGTGACCGATGCGGCCAGCAAGTAAAGGGGAGGGGTTCGGGAGATCGGTGGCCCGAACCCCTGAAGACTCGCTTGTCTGCAGCGGTGCAATCGAGGCTGCCTCCCCAATTAGACCGAGTTACGGTTTCGATTTCGCCGACGACGCGGACGTTGCAGCGATGTTTTTCTCCGCGACGAGCCTGCGAAACCATTTGTGTGGCGGACTTTGTTCGGTGCGGGCATGCCAGACCATGGTGGCATCGAACGTGGGTGGGTCAAAGGGGAACGGACGACGGTCCACAACGTGTTCGTAACCCCTTGCCAGTCGCAAGGGCATTGACATGAGTAGATCGGATCGGCGCACCAGTTCAATCCCTGAGAGAAAGGTCGGCACCGAGGTCACGACGTTGCGGAACTTGCCGATGGATTCCAGATGCTCATCGACCGGACCACGAAAAGCGCCACCCGACACGGACACCAAGCCATGTTCGGCCCGGCAGTACTTATTCAGAGTGAGCCGTCCCACCCCAAGCGGATGGTCGCGACGCAAGATCGTCACGTAGGTTTCCGTCGCCAAGGGTGACCATCGAAGCTTGGCATTAGCGGGTCGCTCATTGCGCACCGCGAGATCGGCAGCTCCATCGATCAGTTGTCGCTCCCACTCGGCCGCGTCCAGTGTGCTTGCCGCAAATCGCAAGCGCGGGGCCTCGGTGCGTGCCGCGATCATCGCGGGAAAAACCCAGGTGGTGAGCGCGTAATCGCTGCCGATGAACCGGAGCGTTTCCCGCCAATCGGCGGGTTGGGTGGCGGCTCGGGAAATCAGCACCCCTCGTGCCGACTCACAGATAGACGCGGCTACGGGAGCTAAGGCGAGTGCGCGGGGCGTGAGGCGGAGCGATCGCCCGGAGCGGACCACCAGCGGATCCTTCAGCGTCCGCCGCAGGCGGCCGAGCGCGTGGCTGATGGCGGACGGTGTGACACCCAGCCGCCGCGCGGTTCGCGCAATGGACATTTCGCGCGCCAGGGTATCGAGCACCTTGAGCAAATTGAAGTCGACGTCTTTCAACTGAATCCCATTCACTTTTCATCATCGTCCCATTCATTTGGTTCACCGGCAAGATGGCCTCCCATGAACTTGAAAAGGGGAATGGTATGCGCGCCGTAATCGCCATGATGCTGTTGGGATTGACGCTGACCGCGTCGGCAGCTGAGATCAGCCGTTTCGTATCCAGCGAGAAAGCATTCGCCGTCAATTCGTGGCTCGTACCGACGAGAACCGGCATTGTCGTCATCGACACGCAGTTCACGGTGTCGGAGGCCGATCGGCTGCTCGACGCCGTTAAACACACCGGCAGACCGCTCAAGGCAATCATCATAACGCACCCCCATCCGGACCATTTCAACGGAACGTGCCGCTTGCTGCGGCTTGCGAAGGTGCCCGTCTATGCGACGCAGGCGACCATCGATGGGGTGCACGCCACCGCGGAGGCCAAGCGAGCGCAGTGGAAGCCGGCCTATGGGGCAGACTATCCGGACTCGGCGTGCGCGCCCGATCACGCACTTGCGCACGGTTCGAAGCAGGTTATCGATGGGGTGACCTTTGAGGCCCGCGACTATGGCCCGGGCGAGGCGCTCACTGAATCGATAGTGCTGGCACCCGCCCTACACGCAGCGTTCGTAGGAGACTTGATCTACAACCGTGTCCATCCGTGGCTGGCTGAAGGCCGATCGGTTCAGTGGCTCGCGCAGCTCGACCGCTTGCAGAAGGAAATCCCGACCGATTGGACCCTGTACCCCGGACATGGCGACTCCGGCGGCACAGCGGTTATTTCGGCCCAGCGAGACTATATCCGCGATTTTCGCGAACGGACGCAAGCGGTTGTGAATTCCACCGGACTCACCGAGGACGCCAAGCAATCCGTCGTCGAGGGGACCCGTCGAGTCCATCCGGGTTGGGCCCTGGAAATGCTCATCCCCCT
>Ga0116229_10016236_pt1 | contig 10021 bp, 10 predicted proteins | sample S1TSphgellanicum_3_FD_87313 | JGI IMG/M metagenome (GOLD analysis project Ga0116229, IMG submission 87313) | Host-associated microbial communities from peat moss isolated from Minnesota, USA - S1T2_Fc - Sphagnum magellanicum MG | ecosystem: Host-associated > Plants > Peat moss > Unclassified... | reverse complement strand
GACGCCCGTGTATCCGAGCAGCGTCACATGCCGCAGCGCACGATCGAGCGGCCCCGCGCCGGAGATATCGCGGTAATGCGCGACGAGCACGAGGAGGATCGCCAACCCGCGCACACCGTCGAGTGCCGGCACGCGATGAGCGGGCGACGCCTCCGCTGCGCCCGCCGGGGCCGCGCGCTCGCCAGCTCGCTCGTATGGCGCATCGCCGTCCGGCCCCGAGTCGCAGGCCGGTCGTCGCGCGCCTGAATCGCGCCGAATATTGAGCGAATGTCGCGAGGGTCCCGACTGGCGTCGGTCTCGTGTCGGCACGTCGTGCACCTGAATCGCCTGTCGCGCATCTCGTACCGGCCCAGCATGGCGACGCGACGCCTCGGGCCGCGGGGGCTGCGTGCGCCCCCGAGACTCAGGACGATCGGCTCTGCATTCGAGTCAACGGATACTGATGGCGCCAACACGCCAGTGTCCGCGACTACGTGCGCAGGCGATTACACGACTGCCTGCGCCCGAGCCGCCGCCGGCAACGTCAGCTTGAACGCGCTCCCCACACCGACGGTGCTCTCCACCGTCAGCGTCCCGCCCATCGCCTCGGCAAGGTTGCGACTGATCGCGAGCCCGAGTCCGACCCCCTGCTGGCTCGATGCCGTCAAGTGCCGATCGAGCTGCACGAACGGCTCGAAGATCTCCTCGAGCCTGGACGCCGCGATCCCGCGACCTGTATCACGCACCGTCACGACGACCCCGTCCCCCACGGCCTCGCAATCGACCGTGATCCGCCCGCCAGGCGGCGTGAACTTGACCGCGTTCGTCAGCAGATTGAGCAGGATCTGCTGCACCTTCTCGAAGTCGCCTCGCACCGTCAGCGGCGCCTCGTGCCGCACGAACCGATACGTCAGCTCGCGCGCGGCGATCTGCGGCGCGATCAGCGCCTCGAGGCCCGACAGCAATGGCGTGATCGGCACGTCCGTGAGCTCGTACTCGACCTTGCCGGCCTCGAGCCGCGCCAGATTCAGAATGTCGTTGATCACCGACAGCAGGAACTGCCCGCTCCGCCTGATCCGCACCAGATCGCCACGCTGCTCCTCCGTGATCGGCCCGCGAATCTCCATCGCCAGCAACTCCGTGTACCCGCTGATCGCGTTGAGCGGCGTCCTGAGCTCGTGACTCATCGTCGTCAGGAAATCCGACTTCGCCTGGTTTGCTGCCTCGGCGGCCGCACGCGCGTCCTCGGCGATCGCGTTCGCCGCCCGCAGCTCGTCGTTCACCCTCTCCAGCTCCCGCGTCTGCGCCTGCAGGACCTCCGCCTGCTGCTCCAGCTCCTCGGCCTGCGACGCCAGTTCCTCAGCCTGCACGCGTAGCTGCACGTTCGCGTCAGCCACGGCTCGCGCCGTCTCCAGCTGCACCCGACGCTCCTCCGCCAGCGACGCGTCACGAATCGTGTGCACCGCCTTCGGCAGCAGCGGCGGCAACATCACCGCCGTCGCGACCGATACCGCCGCCGTCACGACCTTCAGACCGCCCGACGCCCAATAGTCGGGATGCCAGAGCGTCCAGATCTCCATGAAATGCGTCCCGCCACACGCCAGGATGAACGCCCCGAACATCACGAAAATCCACGAGAACGGGATCAGGTCGCGCGCTCGGCGCACGAAGACCCAGAGTGTCAGCGCGATCGCGACGTACGCCAACCCGACGAGCGCGTCGCTGACGACATGGAGCGAGACGAGGCCCGGCTGCCACCGGTAGCAGAAGCCGTGCGGCATGTACGGCGTCGGATCCATGCACCACTCCGGAGATCTGGACCTGCGCGAGGGCCCTCACCGGCTGCGTGAGGCTGTGCTCGCTTCAAGTGCAAGTCCGGTACCTCCAGAGGGGGTGGCGAGCCGCCCGGCCGCCTGCCACCCCCGCACGTTGCGCACTGGCCGCTGACCGCGAGCCGTGCGCGCCGTCACCAGCGCGCACGACCCGCATGTCGGCGCCCGTCTTCAGCGCGACTGACTGCCGCCGCGGCCGGAGCCCGACGACCCACCGGAGAAGCCGGACGACCCGGTCCCCGACGAGCCCTTGCCCGACGACCCGCTGCCCGACGCACCGCTCCCAAACGATCCGCTGCCCGTCGAGCCGCTTTCCGGCGCAGCGCCCGAACGCCCGCTGCCGGACTTCGAGCCGGAGACGCCCATGCCCTTGTCGCCAACATTCTCCTCGTCGCCGTCGATGCCATCCTGACCGCGGCCGCCGACATTGCCGACGCGGCCGGACGTTCCGCCCACGTCCTTCGAGTCGAGCGTCGCGCTGCCCGAGCCGCCCGACATCGACCGATCACCGCTGGACGGATTCTGTCCGTACTTCTCCTGCTGCCCGCCCTGCTGGTGCTGCTGATGCGGCTGGCTCTGTTGGCCGTGCTGATGCTGATCCTTCTGCTGATCCTTCGGCTGATTCTCGTTCTGCGCGTCGTTGTTCGACGGCTCGTTCCATGAATCGTTCTTGTTCTTGGTCGCCATTGCATCATCCTCCGACTGTGGTGTGCGTCCCGATCCCGCACCGGAACGCACCACCCCTGTTTGCAGATGCCGGGCCACGAATTTCGATGCACGACGAGTCGACGACGTCGATCGCTGATGGCACACACGTTGCCAAACGCAGGGGTCCCAACCCCCCCCATCATCAGGATGGACGCGATGGCCAGCGAGACCGGGATCCGGTACGAGACCGCGACCGACGCCGACAATGCGTCGTCAACCAACGACACATCGACGCGAATCGTCGGCTACGCGGCGCGGCACGCGATCAGCGCGCTCCGTCCGATCGCGATCGAGCGCCGCGCCCCGGGCGCGCACGACGTCGCGATCGAGATCCTGTATTGCGGCGTCTGCCACTCCGACGTGCACCAGGTGCGCAACGAGTGGCACAACACCGTCTATCCGTGCATGCCGGGCCACGAGATCGTCGGACGCGTCACCGCCGTCGGCGACCGCGTCAGGCGACACGCGGTCGGCGATCTCGTTGGCGTCGGCTGCATGGTCGATTCCTGCCAGCACTGCGAGAGCTGCGCCGATGGTGAGGAGCAGTACTGCGAGCACGGTTTCACCGCGACGTACAACGGCAACAGTCAGAACCCGACCGCGGCCAACAACACCTTCGGCGGCTACTCGGAGTCGATCGTCGTCCGCGAGGACTTCGTCCTCCGCATCCCGTCCAACCTCGATCCCGCAGCGGCCGCGCCGATCCTCTGCGCCGGCGTCACGACGTTCTCGCCCCTCCGCCACTGGAAGGTCGGCAAGGGGACCCGCGTCGGCGTGGTCGGACTCGGCGGCCTCGGTCAGATGGCCGTGAAGCTGGCGACCGCCATGGGCGCCACCGTCTCCCTCATCACCCGCTCCCCCGACAAGGCCGACGACGCGCGCCGCATCGGCGCGACCGACGTCATCGTCTCGACCGACAAGGCCGACATGGAGGCCCACGCGGGCGCATTCGACTTCATCCTCAGCACGATCCCGCAGCCGCACGACCCGAACCCATACATGGCGCTCCTCGCGCGCGACGGGATCTACACTGTCGTCGGCTGCATCGCGCCGCTCACCACTCCGCTCGACCTGAGCAGGATCCTCATGCAGCGCAAGAGCCTCGGCACGTCCCTCATCGGCAGCATCGCCGAGACCCAGGCCGTCCTCGACTTCTGCAGCCTCCATGACATCGTCTCGGATTTCCGGCTGATCGCGATCGACGACGTCAACGACGCCTTCGACCGGGTCGACAAGGGCGAAGTGGACTATCGCTTCGTGATCGATATGGCGTCGCTGCGCGGACAGACACCGGACGAAAGCCTCGCGGCAAAGGTCGGGCTCTGATCGCCGCTGCAGGTAGATGTCGATCGGACTGCGACGCTCCATACGGCCGGACGTATGGAGCGTCGATCCCATATGCGTGCGTGATGGGGGAGCCGCGTCCCCGCACAAGCAGCGAAGCCCGGGGTGATCTTCCTCAGCTACTCCGCTTCTTCGGCACCTTCGCCCCCTTCTTCCGGGCCTCCGAGAGCCCGATCGCGATCGCCTGCTCGCGACTCTTCACCACACCACCCTTGCCGCCCTTCCCGGAGCGAAGCGTCCCCTTCTTCCGCCGCTCCATCGCCGACTCGACGCTCTTCCCCGCCGCCGGGCCGTAGCGCCGCCCGGACGCCTTCTTCGTCGCCCGCTTTTTCGTCGCCGCCATCACTCCTCCGTCTCTGACGCGCAGGCCAGTCTCGACCACGCGTCGCATGAATTCTCGGCCACCACGTCGCGACCGGCGCGACCCGCGCCTCAACGCGGTGCAATCCGCGGACCGTCGCGCCGACCGTCAGGCGGGGAGCTGCGCCGCCGGCGGGAAGTGGTGCTGCTGCCGACCAACATCGCCGTCATACATCTTCGTCGTCTTGAACAGCTCATACCGGCCGTCGGCCGCGAGATCCCTGCAGCGATCGCGCAGCGCCTGCATCTCCGCGGCGGTCATCGGCGTGAACCCGCCGGCGACCTCGAGGTTCTGTCGCAGCACGTCGAGATTCTCGTTGCCACTGATCGTCGTCGCGATCCCGGGGATGCTCATCGCGTACCGCAGCGCCTCGGCCGGCGTGGCCGCGCCGTATTTCACGATCTCCCCCGATCCGCCCATGCTCTTCATCCCCAGGACCGCCATCCCGCGCTTCACGGCTTCCGGCAACACGTGCTCGGCGAAACTGCGGAACGACGCGTCGAGGCAATTGAGCGGCATCTGCACCGTGTCGAACGGGAAGTCGTGCGACAGCATGCGCAGATGGATCGACGGATCCTTGTGCCCCGTAAACCCGACGAAGCGCACCTTCCCCTGCTGCTTCGCCAGCGCCAGCGCCTCCGCCGCCCCGTTCGGCGCGAAGATCAGATCGGGATCGTTCTCGTAGACGACCTCGTGGATCTGCCACACGTCGAGATGATCGGTTCTGAGCCGTCGCAGGGACTGCTCGAGCTGCTGCATCGCCACCGTCTTGTCCCGGCCATGCGTGCAGACCTTCGTCATCAGGATCACCTGGTCGCGCTTGCCGCGGAGCGCCTCGCCCATCCGCTCCTCGCTCAACCCCTCGTGATACTCCCAGGCATTGTCGAGGAAGTTGACCCCGGCATCGATCGCCGCGGCGACGATCTCCGTCGCCTGCGTCTGGCTGCTCGTCGAGCCGAGGTGAAACCCGCCGAGCCCAAGGACCGAGACGCTGAGCCCCGTCCGCCCCATCGGCCGGCGTGGGACCGGCGCCGACGGCGGTGTGGCACGCCCGGGCTCCTCCGCATCGCCGGCGACAGCCATGAGCCGATCCCCCACGAGTTGGGCCGCCCCGGCGGCGGCCGAGCCCCTGACGAACGCGCGCCGCGAAATCATGACGGCACTGCCGGAAATGGCAAGCCGTTGTTCGTCGTCGCCTGCAGCATCTCCTTCACCTCGACCGACTGCTCGTCGAGTGGAAACTCGTGCGCCAGCCGCGCCTCGGGATTGTCGAACTTGAGCGAGAGCTTGTACAGCTCGTACCGCCCGTCCGCCGCCGCCGGACGCACCCGGTCCCGAATCGCCTGCATCTCGGCCGCAGTATATGGCGTGAACCCACTCGCGATCCCCAGGTTCTGCCGCAACACCTCCTCGCGGTCGACGCCCGAGATCGTCGTCGTCACCGGCAGGCTCATCGCGTAGCGCAGCAGCTCCTCGGCGGTCGCCATCCCCTCGCGGATCGGCTCCCCATGTCCGCCGAGCGGCTTCATCCCGAGCGCGGCGATGCCGCGCCGATTGAGCTCGGGCAGGACCAGCGTCTCGAAGCTGTGGAACGTCGCGTCGAACGGATTGAGCGGCATCTGCACCGAGTCCCACTCGAAGCCGATGTTCAGCATCTTGAGATGAATCCGCGGATCCTTGTGCCCCGTGAACCCGACAAACCGCACGAGTCCCTCCTTCTTCGCCTTCGTCAGCGCCTCCGCGGCGCCGTTCGGCCGAATGAAGAGATCGGGGTCGTTCTCAAACGAGACGCCGTGGATCTGCCAGAGATCGAGATGGTCGGTCTGCAACCGCCGCAGCGACTGCCCCAGCATCTGGTACGCGAGCCGCGCCTCGCGCCCGTGCGTGCAGACCTTCGTCATCAGGAAGACGCGATCGCGGCGGCCCTTGAGCCCCTGACCCATCCAGTCTTCCGTCTTTCCGCGATGATACTCCCAGCAGTTGTCGAAGAACGTGATCCCGCCGTCGACCGCCTCCTGCACGAGCCGCACCGCGGTCGCGGCGTCCGGCACGTCACCCAGATGGTGTCCGCCGAACCCCAGCGCCGAGATCTTCACATCGGCGTGTCGTCCAAACGGTCGAAGCGGTATCGTCGCCACGGCGTGAGTCTCCTCTAGCCGATTTCGTTGTTCCGCAATGCCGCCCGATCGGAGAGTCGCGTCACTACCGACGGCACCAGCACCGACCCGCTCTCGGCGCCCCGCCGTCCCGGCCTGATCCCCGGCGGGTTCGCCGGCAGGAAGCGACTGACGATACTCAACATCTCCGCCGTCAGTCCAGGCGCGACGCCGTGCACCAGCGCCGCGATCCGCGCGGGCAAGCCCACGACGACCTCGGCCGTACCGTCTCGGCACGCGTTCACGATCGCCCGCGCCGCGCGCGCTGCGTCGACCGAAAACCCCGGCAGGGCATCGCCGATCGCGAACCACGCGTACTCCGCCTCGTGATCGCCCTTCACCGTCACGTTGCGAGGGCTCCCCGTCCGCATCAGCCCCGGCGCGACCGTCGTGACGTACACGCCGTCGCGCGCCACCTCGGCTCGCAGCCCCTCCGACAGCCCAACGAGCGCGAACTTGCTCGCGCTGTACGGCAGCATGTGCGGCACGCTCAGCTTGCCGCCGATCGATGCGATGTTCACGATGCGCCCGGAGCGACGTGCGCGCATCCCGGGCAGCACCGCGTGCATCGTCGCCAGCGGTCCCCAGAAATGCGTCCGCATCGCGGCGTCGTAGTCGGCGACCGTCATCTGCTCGTGCGGCCCGACCGTGATGATCCCGGCGTCGTTCACCAACACGTCGATCGGGCCGACCGTTGCCTCGATCGCCCGCATCGCCTCCTCGGCCTCACCGGCGACCGTGACGTCGCTGACGACGACATGTACCTCGGCGCCCCACGAGGCGAGCGCCGCCCGGGCACGCGCCAACTCCGCCGCGTCGCGCGCGCAGAGCACGAGCCGCGCGCCCTCCGCCGCGAAGACCCGAGCCAGCTCGAGCCCCAGCCCGCGCGACCCGCCGGTGATCACGACGACCCGCCCGCGGAACTCCATGCGCCGCGATCGCCGCACGATCGCCCGTACCGCCAGCGCTGCGCCCGCGCCAATCGCAAGCAGCAGCGGCACGGTCGGCACCCGCCGGACGGACGACGAAACGGTCCCTGACATCGCGCCACGCAGCAGTGCGAACTCCATGCCACGCGCTCGCCGCAATCCGTGGGTCGCCACGAGATGCGGCCGCACGACGATTGGCGCGCGCGCGTCGCATCGGCATGTGATATGCCCTTCTCACCCCTGCAATTCGCACCCTCGCAGTTCACACCCGCACAGACGCGATCGACCAGCGCCGCGACACAGCGACACCAGCGACCCAACGCGGCGCACGCGGCGCCACTTCCGGAGATGAGCATGCACGGATTCGTACGACGCACGCCCCGCACGCGGACCGCGTCCGCGCTCCCCTGGATCGGCGCGGGCTTGGCCGCCGCCGCCGTGATCGGCGTCGGTGCCCTCGCGATCAGCCGCCGCGCGCGCCGCAAGAACGCAGCCGGCGCGCTCGAGTTGCCGAACGGTTCCGCGGCCCCAACCGGCGACCGGCGCGTCAGCGGCAGCGTCACGATCGCCCGCACGCCGTGGGAGGTCTACGAGTTCTGGCGCGACCTCCGAAACCTCCCCCGCTTCACCCGGCACGTCGAGCGCGTCACGGTCTACGACGAGACGCGGTCCCACTGGATCGTCCGCGCTCCCGCCGGACGCACCGTCGAGTGGGATGCGACGATCATCGAGGATCGCCCCGGCGAGACGATCGCCTGGCACACCGTCGGGAGCCCCGACGTCAGCAACGCGGGCGTCGTCCGGTTCCGCCCCGCGCCCGGCGACCAGGGGACCGAGGTGCACGTCACCCTCCACTACCGCCCCCTCCTCGGCGCGATCGGCGTCGCGATCGCGACCGTCCTCGGCGAGCAACCGGCCCTCCAGCTCCGCGGCGACCTGCGCCGCCTCAAGCAGGTGCTGGAGATCGGCGAGGTGATGCAGTCCGACGCGTCGGCCCAGGGGTCCGGCATGCACGCGGCCCAACCATCGCCCGCGGAGGCGCTGGCATGAAGGCGAACTGCTGGATGGGCACGCACCACCTCGAGGTGCGCGACGTCCCCGATCCCCGCATCCTCAACTCGCGCGACGCGATCATTCGCGTCACGTCGACGGCGATCTGCGGCTCCGACCTGCACCTCTTCAACGGCTTCATTCCGTCGATGGAACGCGGCGACATCCTCGGCCACGAGTTCATGGGCGAAGTCGTCGAGGTCGCGCCCGGCGTGAAGAACCTCGCGGTCGGCGATCGCGTCGTCGTGCCGTTCCCGATCGCCTGCGGCGTCTGCGGCGCGTGCAAGGCCGAGACCTACTCGCTCTGCGAGAACTCCAACCCCAACGCGCCGCTCGCCGAGGCGCTCTGGGGCCATTCGCCAGCAGGACTCTTCGGCTACTCGCACCTGCTCGGCGGGTTCGCGGGCGGCCAGGCGGAGTACGTGCGCGTCCCGTTCGCCGACGTCGGGCCGCTCAAGGTCCCCGAGCACCTCTCCGACGACCAGGTGCTCTTCCTCTCCGACATCTTCCCGACCGCCTACATGGGCGCGGAGATGTGCAACCTCAAGGGCGGCGAGGTCGTGGCCGTCTGGGGCGCCGGCCCCGTCGGCCAGCTCGCCGCCGCCAGCGCGCTGCTGCTCGGGGCCGAGCGCGTCATCGTCATCGATCGCTTCCCGTATCGCCTCGAGCTGGCAAAGGAGAAGCTGGGCGCGGAAACGATCAACTACGAAATGGTCGACAGCGTCCTCGACACGCTGAAGGAACTGACCGGCGGGCGCGGCCCGGACGCGTGCATCGATTGCGTCGGGATGGAAGCCCACGCCCACGGCATCCAGTACGCATACGACCGCACGAAGCAGGCACTCAAGCTCGAGAGCGATCGCCCGATCGCGCTCCGCCAGGCAATCATGGCGTGCCGCAACGGCGGCACCGTCTCCGTCGTCGGCGTCTATGGGGGATTCATCGACAAGTTCCCGATGGGCGCCGTCGTGAACCGCGCCCTGACGATCCGCAGCGGCCAGTGCCACGTCCAGCGCTACATGCGGCCACTCCTCGACCGCATCGAGCGCGGCGAGATCGACCCCTCGTTCGTGATCACCCACCACCTGCCGCTCGCGGATGCGCCGGACGCGTATCGCATGTTCTGCGACAAGACGGACGGCTGCGAGAAGGTGGTTCTGCACGCCTGATGACGGACCGGGGCGGCGCCTCTGTCAGGCACCGCCCCGGTCCGTTCGGGCACCACGCCTGAGCTTACGGCGCGTGATGCGTCTTCATCGTCGTGTCGGTCGTCGTCGTGGTGTGGGTCTTGACCACCGTGGTGTCCGTCACGGGCGTGACCGTCGTGTCCGCCGTCGTCGTCGAGGTCTTGCTGGTGCCGCCGCACGCCGTCGACGAGAGAATCAGTGCCGCTGCGAGTATCCGGTACACGCTTCCCCCTTGCTCGTTGATGAATGGTGTTGACGGATGAGCTGGGCATTTCGCGTGCCAGTATCGTGACGCTGCGCGCAATTGGCATCGGGGCGGTCGCGTTTGCGCACCCGTCAGGTACGTTGTCGATGCGCACCTCGACGCTACGGATGTCCGTTAGCGAGCGTCAGACCCATATACGTGCTGCGGGACGACACCACGTGCCCGCCGTTACAAGCGCAGTCTCGCGTCGTATCGTCGGCTGGCGTCTCG
>Ga0116229_10016232_pt1 | contig 10022 bp, 3 predicted proteins | sample S1TSphgellanicum_3_FD_87313 | JGI IMG/M metagenome (GOLD analysis project Ga0116229, IMG submission 87313) | Host-associated microbial communities from peat moss isolated from Minnesota, USA - S1T2_Fc - Sphagnum magellanicum MG | ecosystem: Host-associated > Plants > Peat moss > Unclassified... | reverse complement strand
GAAAGTAGAGGGTGTTGAAGTGGGTTTCATGGAATGATTTCCATGGGGAAGCCTCTGGACTTTTGGTTTAATTAATTGTTTCTCTCAAATCCACCGTTGGATTTGTCTCAAAATTAGATCAGTGTTAGTTCAGAAGGTTTAAAAGCTCCTCCCAAAAATTCAGTGCCATCGGTTTTGCTGTGAGAGAGTTACAATTGTTGAAAGTAGAGGGTGTTGAAGTGGGTTTCATGGAATGATTTCCATGGGAAAGCCTTTGGACTTTTGGTTTCATTAATTGTTTTTCTCAAATTCACCGTTGGATTTGTCTCAAAATTAGATCAGTTTTAGATTGAAATGTGTAAAAGCTTCCAAAAATTCAGTGTCATCGGTTTTGCTGTGAAGGAGTTACATTTGTGAAAGTAGAGGGGGTTGAGTTGTTGTTTTTTCCCTCAATCTAAACAAGTGATTTTTAGTTTCGGGCTTAACTTTTGGTCAAAGACATAAATAAAATAAAATAAAAAATAAAATAAAATCATGAGATTTGGACACAACACATTAGATTTTTAGTAAAGTTCATTACTTACCTTGAACCACCTAACTCGTTAGACTTGAACTACATAGTAGTTCCACTTGTAACCGGGTTTTTCGTGAGTGCATATCTTTAGTGGTGGAAGTGTGCAAGAAATCCTCACATTGCATATGCATTTCTAAACAAAGTGCTTAATGGGTTTGGTGCTCCAGCAGAAGTTCTCATCGACCAAAGTACGAAATTCCGAAGGGATTCCTAGGATTTGTGTGAGAAGGCATTAATAGATCATTGGACTACTTCACAATATCATCTAGAAGTAAACGGGTTGTCGAAGGAAGGTTACAGATTGAAGGGAAGATTATGGAAATATGGCCTTCAAAAAAACCACAATCAAGATTGGGACTTGTAGTTACCATGGTTGGCCATGGGATATAGGTTTAGTTGGTAGGCCTCATTAACATATTTTTCATTTTATTTTATGTTATTCGGTCGAAATCTTGAACTACCAGCCTCTATTCAACATGATGCTATGACTATAATTAATCTTAATGATCCTGTAGTGTGGGTTCAGGCATGTGAGCAATGGGTTGTTTTGTTCAAGCGGGTGATGCCTATGGCTATGGAAAATCTGGCAATTTTTTAGCACCAAGATATTCTTCAATATGCCACAATTCAAGGAAGAGGTTATTGACCTTGGGTTCGTAGGTTTGAGCTAGGGGATTGTGTTTATTTATAACAAACAACAACCACCACATTTGATGTGATTACAAGTAATGTGATTTTGCATGTTCAAAAGGTCCTACCTTTTAAAGTATTGTTGTTGGAAGGATGAAATGGTCACAAATGGAAGGACCATGTGTGTAATTGTGCACCATGTCATCTTCCCAATGTGGATGGCCAAATTGACCCATCCTTGGCCATTATATTTGTTGGTTTACGATATATGTTGTGTGGGTAGTCCATAGGAACTACCATTATGTTGGTTTATGACCAGTGTTCAAGAGGATGGCACATGGCATGTTTGACATTGCCCTTGGACCAGGTACTGGTTGGCAAATGGTTTTGCCTTCGGTGCACCCAATAGATGTGGTTCCCATAGTTACATAATAGGACTAATCTAAGATTTTTCCTTAGGATGTCTCATCTTTGGTTGAGGATTTAAAGGATTCCATATAGGCAATTAACGATGGGGTTCACATTTGCACCCAGTTTAATGATCTTTTTACTTTAGAATTGAAGGATTCACCTTGGTGGATTACTGGTGGTAGTTCTATAATGTTATTCAACTTCAAGGGACCTAAGTCCCAAATAGGGGGGCGGTTTAAAATGTGGTGTACCATTTAGGGTATTTTTATGTAATTTGTTGTGAGTATGGTGACATCAATAGTTGTACGCGTTGACCTTGGAACACACAACAATTGTCAAAAGTTTTACTATAATTATAATTTTTTTATCTTAATTACTATAAGTAATTTGGGGTAAGTAAGTTTGGAACCAATTCTAGTGTGAATGGGATTCTAGCTTTTTGGTGTTTAGGATAAGTGGGACGGTGTGTGATCAAAATTCATTTTTTTGGATTTTGAAGCACACCATAGCTTTGTTATGTTCTACTATGTTTATGTGTTTTTATTATGCAAGGAGTTTGTTGAGGTTTTTTTGTTGGTACTTGGATTCTTGTGTTTTGCAGGTGAATAAAACTTTGGTTTGGATGTGGTGTACCAGTTAGGGTATTTTTACATTATGTGTTGTGAATATGGTGACAATGATAGTTATAGGTGTAGACCTTAAAATGCACAGTAACTTAAAGGTTAAAGATCCTCCTATTGTTGCCCTCATGGGAACATGCATTATGTTTGAGGTTATGGGGATAGTTTCCACTAATGTAAATGATTGGGGAAAACACACTTGGTGCCTAACCTCCTCGCTTTAAAGGTCAAGTCCCTTATCAATTCCACATGGCTTTGGAGCCTAGGCATGTGACATGTAATTGTAACTATTGGTAATGAATCTACTTCAAGTGGATTGAAAAAAATAAAACGATGTTTCACCCGTAAAGCATATATGTGTATCATGGGTAACATTAATGGGACCAACACAAATCATGTTTCATGCAAAAGAATCCCAAATAAGGATTTGATATTGAATATGTAAACGCACTTGTGGAACTTGGTGTTGTCACATTCTTCTCCTCCAAATTTTAGCTTGTCATGTAGGTGATCAATTTTTGCAATTGAATAAATTGATCTTATGTATTGGCCATGCCACCACCTTGGCCTTGGTCATTGGCCTTACTTGAGGCAAGTTACTTGTGACTTTGTTTCTAGTTTGAGATATGTTGCTTCCCCCCACATCCCCTTTTGCCTATACCATCCTTGTTGTTGATAGATTTGTTGAGACGGAGTTTTAAATGCAATGTTGAATAACAATGGTCAATGTCATGACCCTCAACACCACAATGCTCAAATTTTTTATACTTGAAGATGTGGGTTTGGATCATATACACACCTTGCTTTTGTTTAGGCACTCCTTTTTCATGTGAGGTCTTCTACAAGTTCAACCCACAACTTGTTGGCCTTGTTTTTTTTAAAAGGAAAAAAAAGGTTTAAATTGACCCTATGTTTGAACCCTTTTAGCCTTCCCACTCTAAATGGATGTTGATTCCTCTTTCTTGGAATCCTTTTTGGGTGGTCATGGTGATGGCAAGTTCATTAACGTCCACCAAGCAAAATCCCCAATGAATCTTTTCCACAATGTGGAATGCCTCTTGTAATGTGGCACGACCTTCATGTTTAATGATGAGTTGAAGTTATGCTATCCTTTGCACCTCCTTGTCTTGCTTGGACATGTACAATTGCACCAACTTATACCATTTTGTGAAAATATCACCACTTGGCAAATTGTGCCAATTTCATGTGCATGGTAAGTGGAGTATCATTTTTTTCCCTTTTGAGATCTTGGATCTTTTGCATTAGACCTTTGTGAATGCCCCCATAATCCAATTCCAAAAACTAGAAATTTGATCCAAGTTATCAAATGGTGGTGGGTCCCCAATGCTTGTAATGGCACCCAATGTTGTTCAAGAAATTTGTGACATAAAATATGTGGGATCTAATGGGTTCACATGAACTTATAGACCCATGGTGGAGGAACCTACTAAATCATGTAGGGAAGTAGTGTCGGGTTGATTGGGTTTTGGCCCCCAACATTATTGCCCCTTCCTTGAGAGTTTTCATGACACTATTACAAAATGTGTCTTAAACCAATGTGCATTCCACCCATTTTGGAGTGGAAGCCCACAAAACCATTAGAGTGATTTCAAACTTGCACATTGTGGATTACATTAGGAAATGGGTTAGGTCATAAATAATTCCATTCATTTTCCATATGACCATCTGTATAATGGTTGTTTGGTGGTTTTGGTTTTATTTTGAATTTTGTTCATTTTTATTTTTGAATTTAATTATTTATACCATACCTTTTTCATATATTATTATTATTATTTATTAGTATATATATTTTTTCTTGTTTTATGAATCAAAATATAATTTGTATATGGTCAATGTACGTTGTTGATAATATTGTCAACATACGTTGTTGATTATTCAATTTTTTTTTATTAATAAAAACATGTTTCACACAAGTTCAATGCACACCATTGACCAATGAAAATCAGGTTTGAACCTTGGTTTCTAAGGTGGGAACCCATTGTACTTGCCATCCAACCATTTTATTTTTTAAAAACCAAAGGTGGTGGTCATTTGATTTATTATGTTGAACCTCCAAATGTTTCATGAAAGCAAACTTTAACCATTTATATTATCTTTCACATATTTTGTCCAAATGTTAAAGCCACTCAATGAACTACCATGTTCTTGATGTGACAAAATGGGGAATAGAAAACAAAATCTTTTTCTTCTCCTTGGATATGCTAAAGCATTGAATTTTTTTTTTTTTCAATTTAGTAAGACAAAATTCATAAATTTTATATAGAAACAAATCTAAAGAAAATACAAGTAAAAAGACCTTGCCCAATAAGTAAATACTTGTAGCATACTAAGAAAGAAAATAAAACAACTAGTATGAAATTCCACATACAAAAAGTATGACAAAAAGAGTTATTTTTCTTCCAAAAAAAACCCATGTGCAGTCTTCAAAGGTAAACGACCTCAAGTACCTTCAAGCAAACTACTATTAAATGGTGGAATAAATAGTTAGCTTGATACCAAAAATTTTGGTTTTAAATTTAACATTCAAATTCAATAAGGAAATCCAATCAACTACAAAATTTGGTCAAGAGTTTCAGTAAGAAGAATCCAATAACAAGTATTAGCTGTAAGGAAATCCAATAATCAATTTTGATAATAAAAATTTGGTAATCAATTTTGGTAAGAAATAAAATTTGATAAAATGTTTTGGTAAATTTTTACCTTCAACACCAAATGAAAAACTTTAAACTTCATTCATAAATATCTTTCCAAGATGTACACAACTATAATTTTAGGATAAATAGATAAACCAAGTAATTTGATTAGAAATTCATTAAAATCTTGTTATTTAATACATTTCAACAAGAATGTTTTGAAAAAAAATACAATTATCTTATAACATAATTTGTAAATAACTTTAATTAAAATCAACATTGAAAATCGTTTGTGAAAAGTATTATATCTCCCACACATTTTAAATAAAATATATAGATCTCCCCACATTTAAAGTATATATTTAATAAATAAAATTAGGTGTAATATATTTATTTGTAATGCATTAACTAGTCAAATTTAATTTAACAACATGATATATAATTTATTGACATGTACAACATTTTTTTAATGTTATGCAAAGTATGTTGATTTTAATATGATTAATTTATACACATATATTAAAATAAATATCATATATATATATATGTACACATATATTGTCCATTTCCATTAAAACCTTCCACCCAACTATTTGTTGGGTGGAAACATCATCGCACAACAATGTGAATTTCCACTATGATGGGTTGATTGAAATTCATTCAAATGTGATGGGTCGATTGAAATCATTTTTAACTAATCAATTATTCCATGGACTGGCTTCACATCATGTATGTTGTGATCTTTTGTTGTGCCACGTCAAGTTATAAAACAACATGGGTACATTCCAACTTTCATTTGGTTAGTAGACCTTGTTTGTCAACTAGCCAATTGGTTCACATTAAACCACATCTACCTAGTTCAAAATGCTTAATCACACGCCCACCTTGTTTGATAAATAGTGTGGATGGAAATAAATTCATTCAAATTATGGGTGATTAGTTTTCCTCACAAATGAACATTTGGAAAAAAAAAATGGTCTTAAACCCCAAGCCAATGACTAAACAAAACTCTTGAACTATGTGAAGCTATGTAATCTCCAAACCTAGTTCGAAAGTTTGGGGTGATGGCAAACATCACCACCATTGACAACACAAGTTCCATTGAACGTTTGGTGATTATGGTGCTTGAACTTGTTGTAACATTCCTTGACGTTGTTGTTATTTTACACTTGCCAATGTCCATAGAAATAACTTTGTTGAATGTTCCAAAATGCTTCCCTTCTTGCATTCCCTTACCCCCAGCACATGCATGCAATGACAATTGCTTGTTGTTGCTACTTAACAAGATGGTGGGTTGAAAATCCTTTAAGGTGTACCATAGAGGACAAAAAGGACTTTATTATATTCATTTTTACTTTATATTTTGATCCCCATAAAAACTAATGAATAAAAAATTATCAAATATTTTAGAAGGACCATATTTTAAACCATTACAATTCTAGATTCCATCATAATCATCCATAAATGTGTTTTTACATGGTAAAAAAGGATAAGGTAGAAAAGACAAAAAAAGGTGACATTGTGACAAGATTTTGGTACACCTTAAAGAATTTGGACTTGATGGTAGTGACAGTGGTGATTGCCATTTATTGTTATTGCTTTGGTTTGTCGTTCACTATTGTAGTTGAAGAATAATAATAATGGGATGACGAGGAATGAGATGACAATCACAATGACTTGCATGCACCCCCCCTTGCTATTGATTCCTGAAGGGGTCATTTTTATTAAAAATTAAAATAAAAACTTTCAATTTAAAAAATTTCCAAAATAAACTTCAAGCCAAATAAAATTTTAAAAACTTAAATTACAATGGATAAACATGAGAAAAAAAAGAATTTATAGTTGTGAAAACATTCAAAAGAAAGGGCCCAAGAAAATGATTTGGCCATTTTTGGTTCCTTAACCCTTCCTTGAGGTGGTTTCTAATGGTACCACCTAAGGATGGGTTCGCCCTAAGTTCAATTCCCAAGGGGGTGACCATCAAAAGGGTGAAAGTACATTACGAATGACTACATAATCTTGTCACAACTTGATTATTGACCATGGAACCAAAAGAAAATGAAAACAATATGAAAAAGACTTGATAAATAATATTTTATAAGAAATGATCATATCACATGAATTTCATGAATGGGTTTTGAGTTGCCATAACATATTGGACTTTTGAAATGTTATAAAATTGCATCACAACCCATATTACATGATTATGGATTCTACATATTTATTACAATTGCTTAGTTGAGTGATTTTTTTTTGACATGGAAAGTATTGTGATGCCATTGAAATAATGGAGGAAATTTGTGAAATATTTTGATGACCATAATATAAAATATATGATAAAATATGATTTTTAAATTTTGAAGTCATTTATTTAATTTAAAATAATAATTCAACTTATCATTTTTCAAATGTTGAATTATTAATTAATACAACTACCTACCATTGATAAAATCCTAAAAGAAAAAAACATGTGTTTAGCCTTGCCATATGATCTATGTAATATAATTATCTTGCTTACAATGTATTTACAATGTTATTTTTGTTATTTTTAACATTATTATGGATTCCACATATGTTGGAAAGTACTACACCTTAATGTGCTTTTGCCCAAACAATAAAACCAAGACACCAAAACCACTTGCAAAGTAGACCAAGTTCACATCCCAAAATAACTTTTACTTTTAGCTATTAAAACTTCCCTACTACAATTTTTTTTCTAATGCAAAAATAGAAATAAATCTAGAACACTACCATCAGCTAGATGTCCCAATTATGAATTAGACAAGTTTTTGCTTGTCTCAATTTCAATCCTTTTCATACCAAGATGCAAAGTATAGAATCCCTTGCCATACTTGCATAGACAACCTTGTTTTGAACAAGTTGGAAGGCTTTAAAAAATAAAAACTTACTTGCTTACACACCTTTTGTTATGACCTTTGCCCTCTTCTTTCCAACATGTTTGGAAGGTTGTCAACTTAGGAACAAGCAAATTTTCCCTGCTCAATGAGAAGAACAAGGGATCAAAGCATGTGTGATTAACAATCCACAATGTAGGTCCCACTAACTAGGAAAACTCGATGGCAACATTAAACTCCAACCACATGTGATGCGCAATTATAATCAATACATGTCCAAGGAACACACAATTGTAACAAGAAACCAAGGAATGGAAATGTCAAGCACAAATTATAAACAACAAAAGTTCAAAACACAATGTGATTTCAAAAACAATTAAACAAATTGCAAGCCAAAAACCTACAATGCTTTAAACTTGTATAATGTGCAAAATGACCAATGAGTTGTTGACTAAAAAAAATTAAGATTCAATTGTTAACAACTTAATTAAAACATTGTAAATTACAACATAGCTTCAAGGCTGCATAATGCATTGTTGCAACAACTTGCAATGATATCAAATCCCATAACCTAGTGAACCCATTGGCTCAAAAATAAAAGGCATGACCCCCATTCACATTTTTAAAAAAATTGGAATATGAATGCAACATTGGAATTAATGATTTGACAAAAGAAAATAGAGGATGTTGGTGAAGTGCTTGAAGAAAAGAGTAATGGATTTAACTACATGGTGAAACAATAGGTTGCAAAATGTTGATGAAAAGATATCTTGGATGTTGTGTATTGAGGGTGATGCCTTCAAGCAACAAGGTGATTCAAGGTGACATGGTAGTGGGTTATGTGTGTTGCTTGCTATGAAATTCAAGGGATGTAACATCTATTGGCTATTTTCAACCATTCAATCTAAATGATAGGGTGATTCTTATCAAAAGATTGTCTATGTAAAGGAGTAGTATAATTACTTGTTCATCAACCTAAATGTCACAACCCTTTCTTTGAGTTTATGACAAAGGCATGAAGAAACATGAAATCATATTAATAAAAGAGTGGAAGCTTGGTTTTCAAGGCTTGATGGGTTTTAAACAAGGGCTTGTTGAAAAAGTCCCATGATAGCAATGAGGGAATTGATCCTTCTTTTAAATGGGGGAATGTTTGGCAACCCTTGTTCTTTCAAATGCATGACCAACTCCCTTTATGAGCAAAAAAAATGTCCTTCCCAAAATCAAAGAAATAAAAAAATGACATTTTGAAGAAGGTTGAATGCAAATCCAAAATGTGATGTGAGGCTCATGAAATGAAGCAACAATTCCACATAAGGTATGAAATGTTTTGTAATTAAAGGGTGGCACCCTAGAAGACTTTTAATGTAACTTACATTTGGGAGTTAGGACTAGTGTTGGCAAGTTTTGGGATATAGGTAGGTACATGTTCAAGTTACGGTCAAGTTATAGGGTCTTTAAACTAAAGGTTCCAATTTTTGTTGAAACCATCATTGGAATTTAATTAAGCTATCAACTTGTTTTTGAATCTTGAATTTAAACTTGAACATGGAGTGTTGCCCTATTTTAAACAAGTTGAAGTACTTTAGGTAGATAAGTACAACTTCACAATAAAAATATAAGCTTGGTTTTACATTTGAAGTAAGTTATTGCATTTGACTGGTTGTGGATAATTAATATTATATAATTTATAGCTTGAACTATGTACATTAGTTGAACAAAATAATATTACTTAAAATTTGTTTTATTCTATGTAATGGAAATGGATTGCTTTAAGATAAAATGGAGCCTTGTTTTAAATTAGATTAATTTAAAATTCTTTGTGAAAGTGACCAGAACCAAAGGTTTTAGAAATCAAAAGAATTGGTTTGAGGATTGGACTAAAGGTTCCATTGAAAACAAAAACAATTGTTAGAAATAGGATTACCATTGGTTAGGACTCTTGGAAAACCCCCAATATTTAATATGTTATATGAGGGATGAAATCATCTCCCAATTAAATGATCTCTTTAGTTTGTTGAAAAGATTTCAAGTTCAAGTCAAGGTTGTCAAAACCAACATGATGCACCCATTTTGTGTTAGGCGTCACAACAACGTTTGTTTTAACATGTTAGTTGTGTCCATGAAAACTAATGCATAAAAAATTTAATTACATTTAGACTGCACTTGTTACGTATGGTGACCGAAAATAGATTTGGTCGCCACAAGATTGCTAATTGGAAATTTTTGGTCGCCAACTTTTGGTTGTCATAATCGGTTGCGATAATTGGTTGCCACCTTTCGGTCATTAGCTTTTGAT
>Ga0116229_10016231_pt1 | contig 10023 bp, 13 predicted proteins | sample S1TSphgellanicum_3_FD_87313 | JGI IMG/M metagenome (GOLD analysis project Ga0116229, IMG submission 87313) | Host-associated microbial communities from peat moss isolated from Minnesota, USA - S1T2_Fc - Sphagnum magellanicum MG | ecosystem: Host-associated > Plants > Peat moss > Unclassified... | reverse complement strand
CGCCAACTCTAACCGCGACTCGTGGCGGCCGAAGATGATAATTCGTTCGGCACCTAACCTTTTAGCGGCCAACACGGCGCACAGCCCGACGGCGCCGTCACCGATCACCGCCGCCGTGACCCCCGGCGCGACGCCCGCGGCCAGCGCCGCGTGGTGTCCGGTGCCCATGACGTCGGTCAGCGGCAAGATTCGCGCCAGCATGTTTTCGTCGCCGGCCGCGCCGCCCGGGATCTTGACCAGCGTGCCGTCCGCGAGCGGAACCCGCACGGCCTCGCCCTGGCCGCCGTCGCTCTCGCCGCCGCCGAAATACCCGCCACCGCGCACGCACGACGTCTGGACGTCCCGGAGGCAAAATTCGCAGGTGCCGCACGAGAAGGCGAAGGGCGCGAGCACGCGATCGCCTTTGGCCAGCGTCCGGACCTCAGCACCGACATCCTCGACAATGCCCATCAGTTCGTGTCCGGTGCGCCACCCGGGTTGCCACGCTTTGGCTTCGCCGCGATAGAACCACAGGTCGGAGCCGCAGATGCACGCGTGCGTAACGCGCAGGACGACGTCGGTCGGATGCTCGATGACGGGATCGGGAACGTGCTCGACGCGCACGTCGCCGGGCCCGTGGTAAACGGTTGCTTTCACGACGGCCTATGTACCGCGCCACCTTCGCGGATGCCTAGGCCGGATCGCGCAGCGGCGAGCGCCCGTGTTAGCTTCGGGCATGGTTGGGAATACACATACGCGAGTTGGCCGAGCGATCGGCCCCCGGTGGGCCCGCCCGTCCGGTGCGCACCGCTTCATGCAAGCTCTTCGCCAGAAAGTACGTAGGTAAAGCAAATGGGAATTCTCGGGTGGATCATCGTCGGCCTCATCGCGGGTGCGCTCGCGAAGATGGTCGTCCCCGGTGAGGGACCGGGCGGCATCATCGGCGATCTGATCGTGGGCATCGTCGGCGCGCTGCTGGGCGGCTGGCTCTTCAACTTTTTCGGTCACACGGGGATCGACGGCTTCAACCTCTATTCGATCGGCGTCGCTTTCGTGGGTGCCGTCGTGCTGCTGTTCATCCTGCGCGCGTTCACGGGGCGGCGAAGCACCGTCTGAGGGTTGCCCCCGCGTCTCGGCCGACGGCGGCGGTCGCCTCCGTTACGCCGGCCGGGCGCGCGGGTAAGGCCCAAACGCCCGGGCGTCGCCCCGGCGCCGGAGAACATCCTAGCTCAGGAGGCAGCCCTTGTACGATACGCTGATCGAACTCGCCGATCATGACGGCATTCGCGTGATCAAAGTCGGCAACGAAGTCGACATCGCCAACGCCGGCACGCTGCAACGCTATCTCGAAGAAGCGGCCGCCGGGAACGACACGTTCGTCGTTTCACTCGACACCTGCCGCTACATCGACTCGAGCGGCTTGCGTCCGATCATCCAGCTCGCCCAGCGCGTCGGCGACGCGTTCTTCATCGTCGTGCCGCCCGGCACCCAAATCCGCCGCATTTTCGACTTGACCAATCTGGGCGAACGGATGAACGTGTGCGACAGCGTCGCCGAAGCGGTCGCGCGCGCGAATGCCTTCCGGCGGATCGCCGTATGAGCGCGTCGGGCGACGATCCAAGCGAACTCCACACGCAAGCCGACGACGACCCGCCGCTCTCCGAGCGCGAGGCCGAGGTCGCCGGAATGGTAAAGGGGCTGATCGTTTACGGCGACGCGTCGGTCGAACCCAACGCCGACGATCATGCGGATGCCGAACGCGCCGACCAGGACGAACACTTCTAGCCGGCCGCGACCGGTTACGCGCGTAAGGACGCCGGGTCAGCGGCTCTCGACCAGTTCCTCCACGCGCGGATAGACCTCGGCGATCCGTTGCCGCGGATTGGTCGGGTCGATGATATCGTGGTTCGCAGGCAGGTCTTCCAGCACCACGATGTCGGCCGCGGCGGCGCGCGCGGCGACGAACCGCCCGGCGACGGCATGGGAGAGCCGGTTGCTGACCGCCGGTTCGCGCGCGTTGAGCAACAGGGTCGTGCGCGCGGCCGGCACGCGCCGCGAAGCCGAGCGATAGACGCCGAGCCCGAGGCCTAGCGCAACCGCCAGACCGCGCGTCGGGAAGCGCGGGTATGCGTGCGGCGGTGTCGATTGCGGGTCGCCGCGGGGATCCCACGGCACCGACGCGTTGGGTAGCGCGGAGAGCGCGGCCGCCAGCATCGAATTCGGCGGCGCGCCGAGATTGAAGACGCCGAAGAGCGGCACGATCGCGACGATGCGCGACACTTCGTCGCGGTCTTGTCCGATCCGCACCGCGAGCGTTCCGCCCAGCGAGAGGCCGGCGACGACGACGCGCTCGCCGCAGCCGAGCGCGACGTCGACGGCCCGGCTCGTCCGCTGGAGGTACGCCTCGGCGGAGACGCGTGCGATCGGCGCGGCGTCGCGATCCGCGTGACCGTGCCCGGGAAGACGCGGGACGACGACCGAGTGGCCGCGCCCGTGCAGGCGTTCGGCGAACTGGGCCCACTGCTCGGGCGCATTGGTAAAGCCATGAAGCAAGACGACGGCCAGCGGCGTGCGCCGTCCGTGAGCGAAAAAGCGCGAACGCCCGGTCGCCGCGATCTTCGGGCCGTCGAGCGCGGCCAGTTCGTCGAAGCGCGCCGCGGCCTCAGCCGTCGACAAGTTCGATCAGGGGCGGATAAACCGCGCGGACGATCCGGGGCGAGCGCATCGGTTCGATGATGTCGTGCGACGGCGGAAGTCCCTTCAAGCGCAGCAGGGTGGTGCGCTCGGGCGTCCGGGCCGCCCACAGACGGGCCAGCCGGCGCGCGGCGTGATTGCTGACCGTCATTTCGCTCGCGTTGAGAACGATGCGAACGGCGGCCGCGGCCGGCTGCGCGTCCGCGGCCGCGCGCAGAAGCCGATTCGCCAGAGTCGCCGCGTGCGCGACCGCATGTGTCGCGAAGCGGGGATACCCGTGCTCGGGCTGCTGCCGTTCGCGCAGCACCGGATCCCACCACCAGAACTGGTTGGGCGCTCGCAGGGCAAAGCGCGCCGCGCCCGCGGTCAGGCTCGCCGGCAGCCAGCGGACGCCCAAGAACGGCGCGATGCTGACCGATCGGGCCACCGGCACGTATTGCCCGATCGTAGCGCTGAGCAGGCCGCCCACCGAAAATCCGACGACGGTCACTTCGTCGCCCAAGTTCGCGGTGGCGGCCGCGGCGGCAAACGCGAAATCGAGCAATTCATCGGCGGTCAAAAGTGCCAAACTCGTCGTCAAACGGTCGGCGAGCCCGTGACGCGGGAGACGCGGAATGTAAACGTTCGACCCACGGTCATGAAGGATCCGGCCGAACGCTTCGAACTGGCGCGGACTCGCCGTCAAACCATGGAGCAAGAGAAACGCCCGCGGCGTCCTCGTGCCGTGCGAGAGAAGGATCGAATCGTGCGAAACTGGAGACCGGGGGGCGTCACCATTCGCTTCGGAGAACCCCGGAGGCCTCGTGATATCCACCCGTGACGCGTTCGCCGCGATTCAAGGATTGCTTGGCGCCCGCGTATTCGCGCGCATGTTCTTGACGGCGGCCGGTGACCCGATTCAAGTCGCAACCGAGCTGCCGCCGGACGCGGGGACCGTTTCCGCGATCGTCCCCGTGCTCGACGAGCACGAGCGGCTGACGCCGTGCTTGGAGGGTCTGATCGCGCAGCCCACGGCCCTGCGCGAGATCCTGGTCGTCGACGGCGGCTCGCGCGACGGAACGCAAGACTTGGTGCGCGGCTTCGCGGCGCGCGACTCGCGGATCCGGTTGATCGACGCCAGCCCCGTGCCCGCCCATTGGAACGGCAAGATTTGGAACCTCGCGAGCGGCCTAGCCGCCACGGACCCACGCGCGACGTGGGTCCTCACGCTCGACGCGGACGTGCGGCCCGGAGCGCAGCTCATCTCGTCGCTGCTGGCCCACGCAGCCGGCGCGTACCTCGACGCCTTCAGTGCCGCGCCGCGGCTCGAGCTCTCGGGACCGCTCGAAGAAGCCCTCCACCCGGCGATGCTGGCGACCCTGGTCTATCGGTTCGGGTTGCCCGGCAACGTGGCCCGCACGCCGGCCGAAGTGCAAGCAAACGGACAGTGCTTTCTGGCCAAGCGCGAGGTGCTCGTGCGGACGGGCGCCTTCGCCGCCGCGCGTACTTCGCGTTGCGACGACGTGACCGTCGCGCGCCACCTGACGGCGGCCGGATTCGGCGTGGGTTTCTTCGAAGGCGGCGCGCTGTCGTCGGTCCGTATGTACGGCAGCGCTGCTGAGTGCTGGGCGAATTGGCCGCGCTCGCTGCCGCTGCGCGATGCCTCGACCACGCGCGCGCAGCTCTGGCTCGGCTTAGCGGAAATCGCGCTCGTGCAAGCCTTACCGCTCGCGGCGACGTTGACGATCCTGGCGCGCGGCGGCGATACCGCGTCCCCGTTCTTTCGCGTCAATGCGGCGCTCGCGCTGGCGCGACTGGGCGTGCTGGCCGGCACGCGTCGCGCCTACGCCGGAACCGGCCTCGCCTATTGGTTCTCGCCGCTCGCGGATCTGGCCGTGGCGCTCCGGCTCGCCGGGTCGGCGGCAACCCGCGCACCCCGCTGGCGCGGACGGGCCTTGGTAGCCGAATCGTGAGCGCCCCGATGCGCACCGCGACCATCTTCCTGGGCCTCCACGCGCTCGCATTGGCCCTGGGCATTTTCGGGTTGCTCTCGGCCGTGCCCGATCCGGGGCAGTTCGCCGGAAATCCCTACGCGCTGGCGTTCTACAATTGGGCGATTGTGAACACGGGCACGGTCGATATCTGGACCGGAACCCTTGCGATGGTCGCCTTCGGCGTCGCGAGCATCGGTGTGCGGCGAACCGCCCTCTTCTTCATCGCGGCGACGTCGATCTCGGCGGCCGCCGAATTGACCGGAACCGCGACCGGTTGGCCATTCGGCGGATACGAGTACACGGGCTTCCTCGGGCTGCGGCTGCTCGGCCGGGTGCCCTACACGGTGCCGCTCTCCTGGTTCTACATGGGTTTCGCGTCGTTTCTGTTGGCCTCAAAGATCGTGCAACGCGGCAATCCGCGCAATGCCATGCTCTGGTCGATCGTGCTGGCCGCCTGGCTCTTGACCGCCTGGGACCTCGTGCTCGATCCGGCCATGGCCAGCGACAAGATGAGCGTCATGCACTTCTGGGTCTGGAAGGAGCATGGCGCATACTTCGGCATGCCGCTGCGAAACTTGGCGGGCTGGCTCGGTACGGGCTTGACCTTCATCGCCGTCGGACGCGCCCTCTGGCGCGGACGGTTCGACGCCGCCGGATTGAGCGCGTGGCTACCCTTCAGCGTCTACGCCGTCAACGTGTGCTGGGCCATGGCCTTGAGCCTATCGGTCGGTCTCTGGCCTACGGCCTTAGCCGCGGTGGGCCTGAGCCTGCTGCCGGCGGCGCTCGCGCTACGAGCGGAGCGCCGGCCCGAGCCGCTCGCCGCATGAGCGTCGCGATCGCGCTGCGCGCGATCGCGGCGTACTACGCGACACGCGACTTGCAGTTGCACGTCGAGGGCGTCGAGTCACTGCCGCCGCGCGGGGCCGCGGTGCTGGCCGTCCGCCACTATCACCACCTCTACGACGGCGTCGCGCTCGTGCGGGGCCTGCCCCGCTTGCCGCGCATCTTCGTCGCGCTGGACTGGGCGCGTACGCCCTGGCAACGATTCGCGATGGAAACCCTCTGCAAGCTGGCCGAGTGGCCGGTCTCGCTGCGGTCGGAAAACGTAACGGGCCCCGGTGCCTTCGCACCGCGCGAGACGCTGCACTACGTGCGCCGCTCGATCGCCGCGGCGGTGAAACTTCTGCGCCAAGGGAAAGTGCTGGCCGTTTTTCCCGAAGCCTATCCGACGATCGATCCCGCCGGTTCGCGCAAAGCCGACGAAACGACCTTCCTGCCGTTCCGGCCCGGCCTACTCGCGATCGTCGCCGCCGCCGAGCGCGCCGGCGCGGCTCCCGTGCCGATCCTGCCGGTCGGCTTGCACTACGTGCGCGGCGAGAACGGACGCTGGGATGTGGCCATGCGTTTGGGCGATCCGCTCTACCTGGCCCAGGCGCCGTCGCGTCAGGCCCTGCTCCAGGAACTCGCCGTCCGGGTGCGGGAGCTTTCGGCCTAACCGCATGGCCATTCCCGAACGCATCGAGTCGCCGGACCTGGCCGCCTATCTGGCGATCATGTCGCGGGCGATCTTTCAAGCCGGCGTCTCCTGGAAGCTGATCGAGTCGAAGTGGGACGCGTACCTGCGGCTCTTCGAGGGGTTCGATCCGGTGCTCGTCGCGGCGTTTGGAGAAGCCGACATCGACCGGATCATGGCCGACGGCGGGGTGATGCGAACGCGTAAGAAGATTGTCGCGACCGTCGAGAACGCCCGCACGTTGCTCGCGCTCGACCGCGAGCACGGCGGCTTCCGGAACTATTTGCGAAGTTTCGGCGGCTACGAGGAGCTGGCCGCCGACCTGCGCGCCCGCTTCCGGTTCCTGGGCGAGCTCTCGGTCTACTACCTTCTCTTTCGTGCCGGCGAGCCGGTACCGCGCTTCGAGCAATGGGAAACGACGATCCCCGGCGACCATCCCCGCATGCGCGAGATGATCGCCCACGCGCGGACCCAGGGCTGGCCCGGCTGACCCTTCGACCGGCTCAGGCGACGGTTACAGCCTCGGGGCGACGGTGATTTCGTCACCCGGAGCCTGTCCAAGGGGGCGACTGAGCCTGAGCTACGAACGTTTGCTGCGGAGGTTTTTGATATGAGCGCCATCGCCGAACCCGCGGCCGCCTCGCCGATCCGCGAGCGTTGTTCGCCCGAAGAATGGAAGTTGCGCGTCGACCTCGCGGCCTGCTACCGCCTGGTCGCGTACTTCGGCTGGGACGACCTGATCTTCACGCACATCTCGGCTCGCGTGCCCGGGCCCGAACATCACTTCCTGATCAACCCGTACGGCATGACGTTCGATGAGATCACGGCCTCGAGTCTGGTCAAGGTCGATCTCGACGGCAACATCATGGAGCCGACGCCGTACTTCATCAATCCGGCCGGATTCACGATCCACAGCGCCATCCATGCGGCCCGCGAGGACGCGCTCTGCGTGTTGCACCTGCACACGAACGCGGGCGTCGCGGTCTCCGCGCAAGCGCACGGCCTGCTGCCGATCAATCAGATCGCAATGACGGTGACCCCCAACCTCGCCTACCACGATTACGAAGGCATCGCGCTGAACCTCGACGAGCGTCCGCGCCTGGTTGCCGACCTCGGCACGAAGAGCGCGATGCTGCTACGCAACCATGGGACCTTGACCGTCGGCACGTCGGTGCAAAGCGCTTTCCTCAACATGTACTTCTTCGAGCGCGCGTGCGCGATCCAGGTCGCGACTTTGGCCGGTAATCCGGAAATCTATCAACCGACGGAAGCGGTCAAAGCGCTCGTCGCCCAGCAGATCAAATACGGTGGCGAGATGCTCGAAGGCCTCATGTGGCCGCCGATGCTGCGACGTCTCGACCGCATCGATCCCAGTTATCGCGATTAGCACCGACGCCGCGTAGCCGGTCGCGTGGCGAGTTTCGTCTTCCTGCTTGTCTTCGCGAGCATGATGCTGGCGGCGTTCTTCGTCGCGCGGTCGCGGGGCAAACACGTCCCGGTCCAGGCGCGGGCCCGCGCCGCGGCCGGGTTGGCCGAATTCGAAGGGCTCGTGGAGCGGGAGACCGGTACGCGACTCGCCGGTACGCGACTCGAACGTGCCGAGGCGACAATTCCGCCGGAACCGGGCGCGGCCGAACCCGCTCGCCGGCCGAAGCAGAAACCGAAAGCGCAGCCGCGGTCCACGGGTGCCGCCCCGGAATCGCTCCCGGCGCTGGCCCCGCTCGACGCCGTACCTGCGTTACGGCGACGGCGCGCCCTGCCCGCCCTCGCGGCGCTGGCACCCTTGAAACCACACGCTCCGCTCGCGCCGCGAGCGGTAAGGAGTCCGTGAACCCATGGCCCTGTTGACCGTGATCTCGACGTTGTCCGACCAGGGCTTGGAGATGATGGGCCCCGAGACCATCATCTATCACTATCCCTCGGCGAACATCGTCAGCGGATCGCTCTTGACGGTCGAGTCCAACCACTTCTGCGTCCTGAAGTCACGGGGCGCGATCCTCAACGTCTACGAGACCGGCCAATATCCGATAACGACCGGCGACAAACCGCTGGTCGGCTCGTTCGTCCAAGGCTTTTTCGGCGGCCAGAGTCCGTGGCAGTACGAGGCGCTTTACATCAATCGCGCTAAGCTCGTCGTGAAGGCATCGGGCGTGGCGCTCTCGGCTGAAATGGCCGAAATGACGTACGACGTCGATTACTACATTCACGTACCGACCAAAGACGGCGCGCTCAAACTCGTCCAGCACATGCCGTACGCGGGCCACGTGCTGACGACCGCGGCCGTCAACGAATATGCGGGCCCCGTCGTCGAACAGGCGATCAACCAGTTGATCCAAGTGACGCCCTTGGAAAAGGTCAACGAGAAGATCCACGAGCTGGGCGAACTCGTGCGCACCCACCTCAGCGATTTTCTCGACGGGTACGGCATCACGCTCGATACGGTCAAGGTCCTCGTGCGGCCTCGCGACGAACGGATGCGCGCGTTGATCGCGCTCAAAGCCTTTGGCCTGAGCGAACTCGACTCGGTCCGCTACTATACGGCGATCCTGATGGCCGAGCGCGGCGTCGTCAGCGCGCCGAACATGGCGATCGGGAAAGAGTTCAACATCGGCGGCGTCGTCCCGACCGTGGCCGTCGAGAGCGTGGCGAAAGGTCTGAACGGCTCGACATGATGCAGCCCGAGCCGCAGCCGCTCATGCTCGAGGATATCGTTGCCGCGCTCGTGGACCCGCGTACGCCCGCGACCGACCTCGTGACCAAAACGATCCAGGTCGCGATGAGCGGCTTCGGCTACAATTTCTACGACGCGCGCAACGTCGCGCGTTCGAACGACGCGCTGGTGCGCGAGCGCGCGGCCGGGCTCTTAGGCGAAGCGACGGCCGCGCTGACCAGCTTCGAGCGGGCATACCGCGAACGCATCTTGCCGGCGGCCACGCGCGAATCGCCCTTTCCTTCCGATGACGTCATGCGCCGCTTGCGCGCGCTGGACGCCTTACGCAAGCGCATCGAGGCGGTCATCTCGGCCCTCGCGTCGGCCGAGACGCCAGGCAACGACGCGATCTGGCGGCGCTTCCGCGACGAGCGCGCCTTGCTGCTGCAGCTGGTAGCCGCCGATGTCGAACTCGCGACCGGCGCGGAGCGCCTGCGCGACGGCGTGCGCGCCCTGGACCCGGACCAAGATGACCTCGCGGCGATCGAGCCGATCAAGGGCCAACTGACCGAGCTCGAACGCGCCTTGACCGGGCGGCATGCGCTGCTGCGCGCGGCGTAAGCCGAACCGTCCGGCTTCAGCGATGCCGGCGCGCCGGGTAGTCTAAGGGGCGTGGACCATCTTTCGGCCGCGCGCGCCCAAATGGGGACGTCGCTCGCCTTTCACTACATTTTCGCGGCCCTAGGCGTCGGGCTACCCGCGCTTCTGGTCATCGTTGAAGGCCTGTGGCTGCGCACCAAGGATCCGAATTACTACCGGCTCGCGCGCCTGTGGTCGCGCGCCTTGCTCTTACTCTTCGCGATCGGCGCCGTCTCGGGCACGACGTTATCGTTCGAACTTGGGTTGCTCTGGCCCGAGTTCATGCGGCGCGCGGGCTCGATCGTCGGCGTGCCGTTCTCGGCCGAGGGCTTCGCCTTCTTCATCGAAGCGATCTTCATCGGCATCTACCTCTACGGCTGGGACCGCCTCTCACCGCGCGCGCACTGGCTGTGCTCGCTGCCGGTCGCAATTTCGGGAGCGCTGTCGGCCGCCTTCGTTACGGCCGTCAACGCTTGGATGAATACGCCCGCCGGCTTCACGGTGCGCAACGGCGCGGTCGTATCGGTCGATCCATGGGCCGCGATCTTCAACCCGGCGACGCCGACCGAGGTGAT
>Ga0116229_10016229_pt1 | contig 10023 bp, 11 predicted proteins | sample S1TSphgellanicum_3_FD_87313 | JGI IMG/M metagenome (GOLD analysis project Ga0116229, IMG submission 87313) | Host-associated microbial communities from peat moss isolated from Minnesota, USA - S1T2_Fc - Sphagnum magellanicum MG | ecosystem: Host-associated > Plants > Peat moss > Unclassified... | reverse complement strand
CAACAGCCCGACGGGCGCCTGTCCCACCTGCGACGGGCTCGGCACGCAGGAATTCTTCGATCCGCAAAAAATCGTGGCGAATCCGCATTTGTCGCTCGCCGGCGGTGCGGTGCGCGGATGGGATCGGCGCAATGCCTACTACTTTCAGCTCATCCAGTCCCTGGCGCGGCATATGAAATTCGACATCGAAGCGCCGTTCGAAAGTCTGCCGCAAAAAATCAAGGATGTGGTGCTGTTCGGCAGCGCGGACGAACAGATCGAGTTCAAGTATCTGGACGGCAAGGGCGGCACGGTCAAGCGCAAACATACCTTCGAAGGGATCATCAAGAATCTCGAGCGCCGCTACCAGGAAACCGAGTCGGTGACGGTACGTGAAGAGCTCTCAAAATATCGTTCCACGCGCGCCTGCCCGGAGTGCCTCGGCACGCGTCTCAATCGGGCCGCGAGAAACGTCTTCGTCGACGGCAAGAGCGTCCCTGAAGTGTCTTCGTTGTCGGTCGAACGTGCGCTCGAGTTCTTCGGCAAGCTCAAGCTCATGGGTTGGCGCGGCGACGTTGCGGTGAAAATCGTCAAGGAAATCGGCGATCGTCTCGGATTCTTGAGCAATGTCGGCCTCGGGTATCTCACCCTCAACCGCAGCGCCGACACGCTGTCGGGCGGCGAGGCGCAGCGGATTCGTCTGGCGAGCCAGATCGGTTCGGGCCTCGTCGGTGTCATGTACATCCTCGATGAGCCGTCCATCGGCCTGCATCAACGCGACAATCAGCGCCTGCTCGACACGCTGGTCAATCTGCGCGATCTCGGCAACACCGTGATCGTGGTCGAACACGATGAGGACGCCATTCGACAGGCGGACCATGTCGTGGACTTGGGTCCCGGCGCAGGCGTGCACGGCGGTTGGATCGTGGCGCAAGGCACGGCCGCGGAGGTCGCCGCGCATCCAGACTCGATCACCGGGCAGTACTTGAGCGGCCGCCGGCGCATCGAGATCCCCGCCGTTCGGCATGCGCCGGACCCGAAGCGGATGCTGCGGGTGATCGGTGCGACGGCCAATAATCTCAAGAGTGTCACGGCGGAATTCCCCTTGGGGCTGATGACCTGCGTCACCGGCGTCTCCGGTTCGGGCAAGTCGACCCTGGTCAATGACACCTTGTTTCGCGCGGTCGCCACCCAGCTGAACCACGCGTCGGCCGGCAGCGCTCACTTCGACCGTATCGAGGGGCTCGAGCATGTCGACCGGGTCATCGAGATCGACCAAAGCCCGATCGGCCGTACCCCCCGCTCCAATCCGGCCACCTACACGGGTTTGTTCGCACCGATTCGCGAGATCTTCGCCAGTGTGCCGGAGTCGCGTGCGCGCGGCTACGAGGCGGGGCGCTTCAGCTTCAATGTCAAAGGCGGACGCTGCGAGGCCTGCCAGGGTGACGGGGTGATCAAGGTGGAGATGCATTTCCTGGCCGATGTCTACGTCCCCTGCGATGTCTGCAAAGGCAGGCGCTACAATCGCGAGACCTTGGAGATCCGCTTCAAAGGAAGGAACATCCAGGAAATTCTCGACATGACGGTCGAGGACGCCCTGCCGTTTTTCTCCGCGGTGCCGACCGTGCAGCCGAAACTGCAGACCCTGCTCGACGTGGGACTCTCCTACGTCCGCCTGGGTCAGAGCGCGACCACACTGTCGGGCGGCGAGGCGCAGCGCGTGAAGCTTGCCAAGGAGCTCTCGAAGCGGGCCACCGGGCGCACGCTGTATATCCTCGACGAACCGACCACCGGCCTGCACTTCGCCGACATCGCACAGCTGCTCATCGTTCTGCACCGGCTGCGCGATGAGGGCAATACGGTGATCGTGATCGAACACAATCTGGATGTCATCAAGACCGCGGACTGGGTGGTGGATTTGGGCCCGGAGGGCGGAGACGGCGGCGGCCGGATCATCGCGGTCGGCACGCCGGAACAAATCGCCGCCGAGAAAGCCTCGTACACGGGACACTACTTGCGCTCGACGCTGGCATCACCGGTGGTACGGAAACGCGCTTGAATACTCCCTGGCGCCTGTTTCTGTCGGCGCTGCGCGACTTCACGCGCCTGCCGGTGCAAGCATCGCCGGAGGCGGGCGGGGCGGAGACCGGCGCGGCCGCGCCGTTCATACCGATCGTGGGCGCCCTCATCGGCGCCGTCGGGGCTCTGGTGTACTGGGCCGCAGCGCTGATCTGGCCGAACAGCATCGCCGTCGTCTTGTCGCTGTGTGCGACCACCCTGCTGTGCGCGCACACGCGATCAGCGGCCCTGGGCACACCGATCTTCGTATTTGCCATTCTCATCAAGTACGAAGCGCTCACCGCGCTCTCCTCCGCCAATCTGCCGTTTTCGTTGCCTGCCAACGTCGCGTTGGGGCTGATCATGATCGCCGGACACGCGGCGAGCCGCGCGCTGGTGGTCTCCGTCATTGCATTGCCGGCCAAACCCGCGGCAAAGCCCGTGTCCCACATCGCGCTCGCCGCCGCAATGGTCTTGGGCTTTGCGCCCGCCGTGGTGATCGGCATACCGGGCCTCATCGGACTGGCCGCGGCGATCGTGGCGCGAATCGCATTGACGGGGTATTCGAGGCGCGATGGTCAACGCTGGGGTCAACCCTCGGGTCAACCCTCGGCGGAGCCCTCGGCCGCCGCGGAACTCGACATGACACAGCAGCTGACCGAAGTGTGCTTTTACTTGGGGGCGCTCGCCAGCTGGACGTATATTTGAAGCAGAGGTGGGGCGCATGCAGCAAGTACTGGTGTATTCGGACTCCCTGTCCTGGGGAATCATCCCGACGACCCGCAGGCGTCTGGCCTTCGAGGCGCGCTGGCCGGGAGTGATGGAATTGGATCTGCTCGAGCGCGGCCGTCGGGTACGCGTCATCGAGGATTGCCTGAATGGCCGCCGGACGGTGTGGGAGGACCCGTTCAAACCGGGGCGCAACGGTCTTTCGGGTTTGGCACAGCGAATCGAGATCAACTCGCCCTTGAGCCTGGTTCTGCTGATGCTCGGCACGAACGACTTTCAGTCGATGCATCCGCACACCGCATGGCACGCCGCCTCGGGCACGGCAGCGCTCATCAACGAGATCCGCCGGGCGCCCATCGAACCGGGAATGCCGATACCGCCCATCTTGGTTGTCGCCCCGCCGCCGCTGTTGGAGCCGAAGGGTCCGCTGGTCCGCAAATTCACCGGCGCTGGGCCCAAGGCCGCCGGGCTGGCGGAAGCCTACCGGGAGACTGCCGCCGAACTCGGCTGCCATTATTTCGATGCCGGCACGGTGGTGAGCGCGAGTCCGGTCGATGGGATTCATCTCGATGCGGATCAGCACCGGATCTTAGGACTGGCGCTCGCCGGTTTTGTTGCGTCGTTGCCGGGTGTGCTGACGCCCGCGGCGACATGAGGCTGCGGCTGGGCTCGATCATCGCGCAAGCCTCGCTGCCGATGTTGACCCGCTTGGATCCGGAATTGGCGCACGACCTGGGCCTTGCCGGATTGCGTTGGCTGCGGCCGCTGCTGCCGGCGCACCGCGTCGCGGACGATCTCAAGGTGCGCTGTTTCGGACTCGAATTTGCCCATCCCGTAGGTCTCGCCGCGGGCTTCGACAAGAACGGAGATTATTTGGATGCGTTGGGCGCCGTGGGTTTCAGTCACATCGAACTGGGTACCGTGACCCCGCGCCCGCAGGCAGGCAACTCCAAACCGCGCATGTTTCGGATCCCCGAGGCGCGCGCACTGATCAATCGAATGGGCTTCAACAACGAGGGCGTCGATCATCTGGCGGAGCGGATGACCCGCAGCCGCTACTCCGGGATACGCGGCATCAGCATCGGCAAGAACGCCGCCACCCCCATCGAGAATGCCGCCGATGACTATGTCGCGTGCCTGCGCAAGATCTACGGCTGCGCGGATTACGTCGCCGTCAATGTGTCCTCGCCGAATACGGCGCGGCTGCGCGAACTGCAGGCGCGCGACGGCTTGGAAAGAGTCCTGGGCGCGCTGCTCGAAGAGCGCCGCGTGCTGCAGAGCCGATTCGGCAAACGCGTGCCGCTGCTGGTGAAGGTCTCTCCGGATCTCGAGCCCGCGCAGATTGCGTCAGTCGGCCGGGATCTGCGCGCGCTCAAGGTCGACGGCGTCATCGCCACCAACACGACGACGGACACGAGCCTGCTCGACGCTGCGCGTTCGGCGCGCGAGCGCGGCGGACTGAGCGGTGCGCCGTTGCACCGCTTGTCCCTTCGGGTGATCCGTCAATTGCGCGCGGAATTGGGGGCGGACTTTCCGATTGTCGGCGTGGGCGGCATCATGACGGCCGAGGATGCACGCACGACGCTCGAGGCGGGTGCCGATCTCATCCAGATGTATACCGGCTTCGCTTTCCGGGGACCTGCGCTCATCGACGAGATACTCGGCACGTTGTCGGCAAGATGATCGAGTCAACCTGCGTCGATGATTTTCAGCGCGACGGCGCGGTCTGCATCCGGCAACTATTTGGCCCCGAGGAAATGGCGGTGCTGCGCGCCGGCATCGATGCCAATCTCGCGCACTTGAGCCCCCGCGCCATCGTGGCGAGCGATCACGAGGATCCCGGACATTTCGTGGAGGATTTCTGCAATTGGCGCGACAACCCCGACTATCGGCGCTTCATTTTCGAATCGGCCCTGGCACAGACCGCGGCACGCTTGATGCGCAGCACGACGGCGCGCCTCTACCACGATCACATGCTCACCAAGGAACCGGGCACCCGCCAGCCGACGCCCTGGCACCAAGATCAGCCGTACTACAACGTGGAAGGCGGCCAGAACGTGAGCTTCTGGATTCCGGTCGATCCCGTGGGGCGCGACTCAACCTTGGAATTCGTGGCCGGATCCCATCGCGGGCCGTGGCTCATGCCGCGCAGCTTCATGGGCGCGCATGCCAAATGGTTTCCCGAGGGCACGCTCGCGGACTTGCCGGATATCGAAGCGAACCGCGGCGCCTATCCCATCATCGGCTGGGAATTGCAGCCGGGCGATGCGATCTGTTTTCACATGCTCACCCTGCATGCCGCACCCGGTGTCCGAGGCCCGCATCGCCGCCGGGTATTCTCGGTGCGATTCCTCGGCGATGACATGAGGCACAGCCCGCGCCGATGGAAGACCTCGCCGGAATTTCCGGGCTTGGAGCAAGAGTTGCCCGCCGGCGCGCCGATGGATCACCCGCTCTTCCCGATGTTGTGGCGTCAACCGTGATTGGTTGCCGCTGCCTGCGTTTCCGGCCGGGCTTTGAAATTTCCGCAACCGCCGTCCGCGGCAACCGGCTGATCGCCGCGATCACCGCAAGTTCCTTGATCATCGGATCCCGGTTTGGCGTTGAAAAAGGCGCAATCGGCACAGCTACGATTTTCTCCCGCGACAGTCTCGCCGGCGCAGGCGCGGCCGACGATGGCGAGCGCCGCGGTGCCGGCCATGATGTGCGTCAGAAAACCTCGGCGGTTACAGGATTGCATGCAGAACTCCTTGCGATGGTTCAAAAGATCTTGGTGTCATCGGTGCGCCGCTCACCCCGGGTGTCGATCCAGTCGACCCGCAGGGTCTGGTTGACGCTGCCGCCCTTGATGCGGAAGTAGAGCAGAGGGTCCTGGGAGACCGCGCGGCTCAAGGTGGCACTGAGGACGGTCCGGCCCTCGAGAGAAATTTGGACATCCGTGATGTAGTGGGCGGAAATGGGGCGGCCGGCGTCGTCCTTGCGAAACCCCGTCTCCATGGGATGCGGCATCAACACATGAACCTCGGTCACACCGTCCTTCAACTGGGCGCGAATGCGCATGGGCTCAGCCATTGCCGCACCCGCCGACCGTCACGGTGGTGGATTTGACCGCGGAAAAAAAGCGTCCATCGGCCTGCACCAGCGCGTAGATATTGCAGCTCCCGGCCACTTTGATACGGGTCGAGACATAGGGATCGGTGCCTTCCGGCACGAAGAAGCGCGCGACCAGGGGAAATGGATTGGCCTCGGAGAAGACGAAGATCGTCTGGGAGCCGGCGACCTCGCTGGTCACTTCCACCGGAACGGCGGCACCGTTTTCGACGAAGTCCGGGACCGTCAATCGAACCTTCGGGCTCGGGTCGAGCGCCGCACCCAGCGCGTTCAATGCGTCCTCGAAAGAGCCTGCTCCGAACGCGCGTGCATCATTTTCCGCAGCGCGCGCTCCCATCCACGGGAACATGCCGGAGGCGAGGAGCGCCGCGCCCATGAACCGCAGCGCCTCACGCCGCGTGCGCGCCGGCGGGCCGGCATCAGCGCGGCCGTCACGGGGTGGTTCGAACCAGGCGCACATCGTGCGTCTCCAGCTTGCTCGCATACTTGACGCCGTCCGCACCGAAGCCCAGCACGTAGGCGGAGTCTTCCACGGCTTTCGAGGGTCGCGACGTGGCGGTCCAGAAGGCAGCGGACGGGGTCGCGGGGAAAACCGTGAGGTTGATCCTCGGGTTCTTGCATTGCCGCTCCGCGATGCCGGCCAGCTCAGGGACTTGCGGGATGCGCCAGTCGCTGAAAAAGAAGTTGCCTCGCTTGTTGATCGCTTGGGCAGCGTCAACGGCCGCGGCCCATGTCAATGCAGCCGGAACGCCTGCGCAGGTTCCCCGGCTCCAGGTCTGCCCCACGGCACAGCGCATCCACATCAACTTCGACTCCTTATCGGTCACCGTGCCGTCGCCGTTATCCGCGAAACGCGTCGTCGGTGTCGATAGCGGGTAGACGCTCACATCACAGCTCTGGGTCGGCGGGTCAGCCGCACTGCCGCTCTGCGAGCAGAGCAACAGTGCGGCTGCACAAGCCGCTGGCAGCGCGGCCGACTTTGCACGCAGCATCACGGAGTGGCTGGCGGCCTACTTGTCGACGCCAATTCCGGAGGGCGTATGGGGATAACCGACGCCGGATTTCACCGGGTCCGGCGGCAATGGCAACGTGTATCCTGGATCGAGTTTCTGGCCTCGGTACAGGTAGACGGCATAAGCCTCGAGCGCAATCATATCCGCGCCGTTCAAGTCCATGTCCTTGCCGTTCTGCGGATGCACGACGCACCAGTTGATCATCTCCCGCATGGCCGCCACTCTCGCCAATTGCGGCACGTACTTTGGAAAGGTATTCGGGTTCGATGCGGCGGCATCCGGGTGGCAGTTCCCGCAGGCCAGGCCATTGGTCGACATGTCCGGATTGCTGCCGTGCCAGAGATCCCGGCCGTGGTTGACGACCTCCAACAACTCCTGCTGCTGTTCGGCGATCTGAGCGTCTGTGAACGGCGGTCGCGCGTACAGCGAAAGCGCCCCCAGCAGTCCGACCGATACGGCACCGATCCCCAAACACACTTTTTTATTGGTAATTTTCATAGGATTAAACCTTCACACCGTCTTTGAGGAATGGCGTCAGCGAATTCGCGAAAGGCTCATACGTGACCGTAGCGCCGCCGCTGGCATCGAATGCGAGGCTCTGCGAACCCATCCCGTCCTTGACGTTGGCGGGATCGGATTGATTCATCTGCGACCCCGGGTAGTCGAGCTTGACCGGCGGGTAGGGCCACGGCCACGACGTCGAGAGTGCGCCCGCGGAACTGATGTTGCCGAACTTGTTGTAAATCGTCTGGTGCACGTGGCCGTGCAGCGACGTGACATGATCGAACTTCGAGAGGATTTCGCGAATCTGCGGCGCGTCCTCGGTCTGGAAGTTCCATCGCGGGTAGTAGTCCCACAGCGGGGAATGGGTAAAGATGACGACGGGGGTGTTCGAGGCGAGCTTCTTCACGTCCTTGCGCAAGAATTCGAGCTGCGCATCGCGCACTCCCCACGGTCCGGCGATGGGGCTTTCCAGCATTTCCAGGGTCTGCATGCGCTGCAGCGGAGTCATCCCTGCGCCGGTCCAGAAATCACGCACCAAAATCGAGTTCAGGCCGATGAAGTGCACGCCCTTGTGGTCGAACGACCAGGTTTCCTTGCCGAATAGGCCGTTCCATGCCTTGCCCATGTCGAGATACCAGTCATGTTCGCCGGGAATGACCTTGAGCGGCGAATTGAGCTGCGACAGAATCTTTTTGCCTTTGACCAGCTGGTCCTCGCGGCCGTTCTGCGCGATGTCGCCGGTGTACATCACGAAATCCACCGCCGGGGTGAGCGCATTCACCTGCGCAACCGCATCCGCCAGGGCTTTATCGAACTTGTGGTTGTCGATGCTGAACAGGTGCGAGTCCGTGATGAGCGCAAAGCTGAACGGCTGCAGACTGCTCTTGGTCTCGGCCGACAGTACTTCGACCAAGCCCAGGTTCACGCCGATGGCGCGGGCCGCGAACGTGGTGAGTCCGGCCTGGCCGGCCAAACCCAAAAATCGTCGTCTAGTCAAATCATTCCCATCCGACATCGTGAAATCTCCTAGGACTGGTGTGTCAATTCATGGCCGCACGGACAGGTCTTGAGGCAGAGCACCCATCCGAACAGCCCAATGAAAGTGAAGTTGCAAGTGTAGCCATCTCCTCCGCGTGGTCAGCTGTTGGCATGATGCCCAGCTGTTGTAGTGCGTGAAATCTAAGCGAACGCCGCCGCAAAATGAAATTAAAAGATTTCACAAAGATCGTGCGTTTTCCAAATATCATCCGCTGCGCCTTAGAAAGTAAACGTCAGGCGTGCGTCCACGCTCTCGATGTTTGCCGGCCGGAAGCCTCCAAACGTCGGTACCTCGTTGACCACTCCGCCGCTGATGACCGGCGTCAAACCGCTGAACTCTTCGTTGCTCGAGCTGAATTGGTCCTTGGAATATTCCACCGTCAGCCCGAGATGCTTGCGAAATTGCCAATTACCGCCGATGCGGTACGTGCTCGCGCCGAGTTCGTGGCCGTTCGAGTAATCTACGTACGCGGTCCATCTTGGTATGGGCGTCACTTGGGCGTGTGCGCGTATGTAGCGCTCGTCCGAGGCGGTGTTGACGATGGCGGCATCCAGGTGAATATACTCTACCGAGACGTCGAATATGCTTTGCTTGAGGCCAATGCCCGCCGAGTAGATCGCCTTGCCCTTGTCCACGACCGGACCACTCGGCAGCCCGACCAACGCGCCGCTCGCGCCCACGTAGATGCGTTCGGCGCCGACGGTTCCATACAGACCGGTGCCTCCCAGATTATTTCCCCGTAGCAGCACGAACAGGTTGTCTTTGAGCTTGGAACCGTTGGTCGCCGGCGTGGTGTTGTTGACCGCGTTGCTCTCGGCGAGGTCGAACGCACCGAACCGCACGCTCACATCAGGCGTGAAACCGTAGGTGCCGATCAGCGCCGGTCCGGCCTGCTGCGAGACGGAAAATGCGCCGTCGGCGCCGTAATCGATGTTCGGCTGCAGACTGCTGTCACTGGGGTAGCCATTGGGCTTGAGGCCGAACAACAGCGGTTGCGCCCCCGCAGAAAATGTAAATCCCGTGGTCTTCCCCGCCCCGATGACGATGAATGCATCCTTGATGCCAACATTGTTGCCGCCGTCTCCCCCATTGACATTGGAGTCGGTGAGCGCGGTTCCGCCGAAGTCCAAGATGGCCTGAATGTCTTCCGTGGTGGCGGAGAGCAGCAAGAGTGCCTTGGTCACGCCCAGGCGGTCTTCGCCGTCGGCGGCGGCGTAACGATCCCCGTTGCCGTAATCGGCGCGAATGAACCCGCTGAAAGCCAGATTGACCGGCACATCATCCACCGACACCTGCGTATCGGCGAGCGCCGCTGCCGACGCCAGCGCACCGATGCCGATACCTGCAATATATTTGAATCCTCGCATATGTCTCCCTTCGAGTAGTTCTTTAGTTCTAATTTGCCGCGCTCGCTGACGCGTTCGGGTGGGAATCTAAAGCACGCCTCGTGTCGAGGGAAATTGAAAGTTTTGAACGGTGTCCCGCGTTTTCCTAATATCGAGCAATTGCTGCGCGCTCGCGATAGCGAGTGGTGGTCGACTCCGGTTTTCGCCAGGAATGCTATTGTGACGGGCTGTCGAAAGACTCGTT
>Ga0116229_10016228_pt1 | contig 10024 bp, 15 predicted proteins | sample S1TSphgellanicum_3_FD_87313 | JGI IMG/M metagenome (GOLD analysis project Ga0116229, IMG submission 87313) | Host-associated microbial communities from peat moss isolated from Minnesota, USA - S1T2_Fc - Sphagnum magellanicum MG | ecosystem: Host-associated > Plants > Peat moss > Unclassified... | reverse complement strand
TCTCTCTCTCATCTGCATTAATTCAAGATAGCATCAACCCGAGAGAGAAAGTATGAATCCACCCGAGAAGAATTTTCTCAATCTTTCATCAACTGTAGAACATAGCCTATCAAGTGGAGAAGAATTTTGTTCTCAATCTTCGTGAACCGACCCGAGAAAGTATCAAATCTGAGAAGAATTTTCTCAAATGTTCTTCCCAGATGATTGATGATGTAATAGCCAGTGTTGAGCAGGTATTATATATATATATATATATACACACACACATATATATTGATAACCCTAAATTTTATGTGTTTTTAGAAAATTTAAAATCAGCGATCCGTTGGTTTAGGGTTTTTGAAAATTTAAAACCAACAAACCACCATCGGTTTAAGGCTTTCGAAAATTTAATCCCAACGAACCACCATCAGTTTAGGTTTTTTGAAAATTTAAAATCAACTAACCACCATTATAGTTTAGGTTTTTTGAAAATTTAAAAATCAAGGAACTACCATTAGTTTAGGTTTTTTGAAGATTTAATACCAACGAGCCACCATTGGTTTTTAGGTTTTTGGAAAATTTAAGACCAATGAACCACCATCGGTTTTTGGGTTTGTTGAAAAATTTAAAATCAACGAACCACCACCAGTTTAGGTTTTTTGAAAATTTAATACCAACGAACCACCATTAGTTTAGATTTTTTGAAGATTTAATACCAAATGAGCCACAATTGGTTTTTAGGTTTTTGGAAAATTTAAGACCAACAAACCACCATCGGTTTTTAGGTTTGTTGAAAAATTTAAAATCAACAAACCACCATCAGTTTAGGTTTTTTTGAAAATTTAAAATCATATAAATAAATAAATAAATATTTAAAGAAAAGAAAAAGAAAAGGGCTCCTTAACGATATGGACCATTCAAAGAACCGGAGGTTCTCATGAGAGGAATGATGATGATGAATGGGGGGCCCAAAAGAAAGGGTGTGTTGGTTTCTGGGGGTGGGTCAGAATTTTCTGCATCTTTTCAGGTGATTTCTGGATCCTATGATTTTTAATAACTAGTGTTGTGGTGCGGGTACCAGACACTAGTGGAAGTAAGTTGTAGTGGACAACAAAAACAACAACAAAATGGCACACATGGTAGGTAGGTAGATCATTGCTTGTAGCTAAACTCATCACCTAACTCAACCATATACCCACACACCACTCGAGTTATCAAACAGAGGTTCAAATAATTAAAATTAATATTGAAAATGTGTGAAGTATTTGTTTTATGCAACAATTTTTTTTTAAAAAAAAATATTTTAATTTTGAAAATTTCAATATAAAAATTAATTAAATTTAAATAATTAAAATTTTTAAAAAAAGGAAAAAAAAATGTAACCCAATCTCGACCTCTCATATCAACCAACTGATCAAGACGACTATTTTGACAATACCTGGAAAAGGAAAATTCAAATCATTTTTATTTATTCATGAAAAGCATTGGCAATTATGCTAACCAAAAATTGAAATTGTTTTGAAATTGTTTTTGTGGCATGCACAAAGGATCATAACATGGCAATTGGTGAGGGGAATTATATCAGCTTGTTTTTAAAAATTTTAAAATTTTGGTGTGAATATTGAAATTATGAAAAGAATAATAAATTTCTTTTTAAAAAATCATGAAATTTGCATGAATGATTGCAACACATTGTGTAAAGGATTTTTTTGCGAAAGAAATTGGTCCTAATTCGCCAAATTTCTAAATTCTTTAACAAAAAAATAAAAATCACCCCAGAGTTTGTTTGTTTGTTTGTTTGTACAACAGTTTGTTTCCAGCAGGTAACTAGTAGCCAAAATGTAAAACAATTTCTTAAAATTTTTCTACTGGTCCTACTACACCGGGTCTATAGGGAGCCAGGTTTGGCTAAAATCTTCTTGTGGGATGATCGCCAATTTTGGCTATCTGTCACAAAATTGAAAAAAATCCATTGTATTATTATAAGCGGCTAGTTCAAAGATTGAATTTGTTGTTGAATTGTTGCTGTTGTTGTTGCCGTTGCTTATGTAAGGGAAAAAAAAAAACGATAAACTGCTTATGTCTTCCCCTCCTGCCCGCTGCCCATTTTGACTGCCCTTTCTGCCCCTTTTTCTTGTTTTGGATTTAAAAAAAATTAATTCCTGACTGCTGCCCTTGGAACTCAATTTGGGTTCTTTTTGCCCACCCTGCGTGCTGCCCTTGTTTGTAGCCCAATTTGGGTTCTTTTTGCACTCCCTGCCTGCTGCCCTTGTTTGTAACTCAACATGGGTTCTTTTTGCCCTGCCTGCCTGCTGCCCGTTCACCTTCTCTCTGGGTCTCTCTGTGTTTCTTTTGCTTGAGTGAGTGCCGTCTTTTTCTTTATCTGAGCGACAGGACCGATCAAGGGTATTACCTACATTTATGATACCCTTACCCACCGGTTCCAGGTTCCAAAAGTGAAAACCGCCCATCACTGATCTTTTTGTCTGCTGCCCATCAAACTATTTTGTAGGTTTTTATTTTCCTTCCCTGCCTGATGCTGCCCGTTTGGCTTCCTCTTTTACAGCTCTTGATCTCTCTTTTTGTATTCTTTCGATCCAGTGCTTTCTTTTTCTTTGCTGGGCAAGAGGACTGATTTTGAGAACCATGGGTCAAGGCTGAAAATTTATGCCTACCCTTACCCGCCAGTTCCACACTGACCATTTCCTCCTCCCTGTCTGCTGCTGCTGCCCATTAAACTTTTTTGTTGGGGGCTTCTTCAATTTTCCTCCCTGTATGCTGCCCAGTAAATGTTTTTTGGTTTTTCTTTCCCTCCCTGCATGCTACCCGTTTGGCTTTTTCTTTTTCTCTCCCCCTGCGTCTCTCTCGCTCTCTGTCTGTTTCTTTTGCTTCTGAGTGCTTTCTTTTTCTATTCTGGGCTTGTGCCGTGTTGTTGTGGTTTGTTCAGGGGTTTTTTTCCCCTTCCCTGCCTGCTGCCCATTAAGCTTTTTTTTGGGGGGGTTTTCTTTTCCTCCCTGCCTCCTGCCCAATAAAACGTTTTTAGGGGTTTTTTTTCCTCTCCCCGCATGCTACCCATTTAGATTTTTCTTTTGCCCTTTTACTCTCTGTCCATTTCTTTTGCTCTTCTGGTCTTGTGTCATTTTGTTGTGGTTTGTTCTGGACTTTTTCTTGGTTTTTCTTTTCCCCGCTTCCTGCTGCCCAATAAACTTTTTTTTGGTTTTTCTTTTTCCTCCCAGCATGCTACCTGATTAGTTTTTTCTTTTCCCCTTTCTCTCTTTCTCCGTTTCTTTTGCTCTTGATTGCTTTCTTTTTCTCTTGGGGGCTGTGCCATGTTGTTGTGGTTTGTTCTGGGCTTTTTTTGGGTTTTTTTTCCTGCCCGAATGCTACCCGTTTAGCTTTTTTTTTCCTCCCTCTCTCTCTCTCTCTCTGTGTCTCTTCCGTCTCTCTCGCTGTCTGTCCGTTTCTTTTGCTCTTGATTGCTTTCTTTTCCTCTTGTGGGCTTGTGCCGTGTTGTTGTGTTTTGTGCAGCAGCTGCTGCAGTAGCGAGATGTACATGGGTCTTGTGCACGCGTCCATCTTCCACAGTTGCTGCTGCTGCAGCATTTTTGCTTTTTCTCTTCTTGCATTTGCTTTTACCCATCTTCTGTTGGAGCTGGCTTGCTCTTTTCCCGGGAGCCTCAGTAGGAGCAGCTGGATGCAGCTACGACTACATTGCATTATTGGCTTTGGTTATGCTTCAGCTTGTGTGGACTCTTCTTCTTCTTCTTCTTCTCAGCGACTTCCTCTTGCACCAAAACAAAGCTGCCGGCTTGCAAAGCGGTGGAGAACGAGCGAAAGAGAGAGAGAGAGATGTGGGTCCTGGTAACCTAGATGTGGATGTTAGCTCTGATTTAGCTGTGAGAGGTGGAGCAGCAACATCTTCTTCTTCTTCTTCTTATGTGCTGCTGTGGACGGTGAGGAAAGGAATGGTCGCAGGAGCTGCTTTCTGTGGAGATTGTTGATGGAGGATCGGAAGGGAAGTTGCAGACAAGAAAACAGATAGAGATTTGGTTTGAAAGGAAAGAGGAGGAGGAGGAGCTGCAGGAGCAGGAGCTGATCTTAGTGCACGTGAGCAGGTGGGTTGCATGCAGCAAGTGGTTAGGGAAGATTTGCAGTGGCTTTGGAGGTGGAAAGAGGAAGTGGAATAGACTGATGGGAGTTAGAGAAGAAGAAGCGGGACGTGGAGCTCTTGCTGCTGCTGGTGGCGGAGGACAGCAAGGGAGCTGCTATGGTGGCGCTTGTTCCATGGTAATCGAGCGTGAAGATGATGGGTGTTGGCAGTTTCTCTGGTAGGTGTCCGCATTGGTGCTGTAGTTGTCTCGCGTAAAGCTCCCGCCATCGCTGACGCTTTGAAGCCTTCTGAAGTTGACTACAGGGAGCTTCTGCATCGCTGAAGCCCTTTCCTTTAGCCTTCTGAAGTTGCAGCGGCAGCAGGGAGATGCTGTCGTCTGACGGCTTTAGAGAACGCGACCCACTGCAGGCAACAATGCTGCTGGCGGTTTGGAGAACATGTAACACAATGGTACTGATGGATGCTGATGATGATCTGAGAGCGAAAGGATCATCTTCGAGTATGATTGTAGAAATGGGTGAGATTGGAAGCCAGGAGTAAGAGATGTGTGAGGGACAGAGAAAGAGACTCAGACACAGACAGGGAGGGAGGAAGAAGAAGTTGCAGGAAGTTGCTGGAGGGGACCACCCTGAATTGGGATTGTTCTGAGCTCTGGGAGAAGGAAAGAGAGAAATAGAGGAAAGAGAAATGGCTGATACCAGGTGCGCACGGGAGATGGTAGTTGGTCAAATCCATCATCATCACAAGGAGCAGCAGCAACAGCAACAACAACAACACCGGCGTGGCTATAGCATGAGCAGTGGAAGAAGGGAGAAGGATGAGGACCTTGCCTTGTTCCAAGACATGCGCAAGTGTGAACATACCCAATACTTGCTTTCTGACCTTGAGGATGGTGAGAACAGTCTCTAAATATTCTGTGAAAGTCTTGAACTCTCTGAACCCTTCTTTGTCTCTTGAAACAATGGCCATTGAAGGATATTGAGCTCTTTCTTTGCTGTTTTGTTTTTCCTGTATTGTGATTGTGGTGGTGGCAGCAGCAAAGCTAGGAGATCTGTTTGATCCAATTGCAGCAGCTTGCATTGAACGCAAGGGAGTAGGAGCAGACTTACTCAACTCTGATGCTGACAAGAATGATTATGATTGGTAAGTGTGTGTGGCTGGCTGTATTTCCTTCCTCCTCCAGGGAGCTGAATCTTCTCTTGCTTTCTGAGTTCTCTTCACCATCAAGGGTAAAAGGATTGGGTTGCCTTGAAAAGCTTTCTGAAGAACCGCGAGAACATTTTCCAGAGCTTGCCATTGCAACAGTAGAAGACAGACAAGACAGAAAGAGAGAAACAACTAAGTGCAATGTGGCATTTGGAAATGCTGTGCAGGCTGTTGACTCCACCAGGCACCCCACTGTTTCCATCACTTGATTTGGAATCACATGCTTACACTCCCTTCCAGCAGCAGCAAGGATTTCTCATGAATCACTCGCTCGCTGCCATCAAGACCTCACAGGTTTGTTTGCAAATGCTGCCTTCACTGACTTGGGGTTTCAGACTCCAGTCCACCATTGATCCTTCCTTGTGTGCTTCATTCTTGATGAAGGTGTCTTTTGGTGTGTGATTCGTGTACAAGTAAAAATCCTGCTGAAGGAGATGAGAATGGGGTTTGGCAATTGGGTTTTGCAGATTGCAAGCAACAATCATGCAGAAGGTCTTGTGTTGAAATCTTTGGTGCGTGGCAATCAAAACCCTAATCAAAGACCAGGTAGTAGTACTCCCCTGAGTACTCAAAGCAACTCCACACCACGAAGCACTCCAACTACTACTACATCTGGAACTCCTCACTCTGTGAAACCTTCGACCCCGACAAAATCATCAACTTCTTCAACATCAAAGTTCTCCCTACGGGTGGCATCATCAACTCCTGCACAACAGTCACCCTCGATAACATCATCTTTCACAGGAAGAGCGTCTACTGCTTATTCAAATCGGCCCTCAACTCCAACAAATCGGCCTTCAACTCCAACAGGCAGGCCCTCAACACCCACACTTCGACGTTCAAGCTCAAGCTCCACTAGCACTCGAGCTTTTAGCACAGTCACAGCACGTGGCAACCCCTCTCCCACGAGAAGCACTGCAAGCTCAGGAGCTTCAAGAGGAATCTCCCCTGTGAGGTCACAATACAAGGGGAACTCACCGGCAAGAGGAAGATCCCCAGTGCCTGCAATGGAGCGGGGATCATCATCATCACCAAGGATACATTCAGTCATAATTCCTGATGGTTTGCCTTCAGATATTCCTCCAAATCTACGCACTACATCTGATCGAGCTCCATCTTCTGCGCATCACCGATATGCAGGTTATAGTGAGGCAACGACAACTCAAATACCTGACATGCTTGATCACACCTCAAATCAGCCAGTATCTCCAAACTTCGTCAGAAGCCGCAGGTCTACCGGCCATGGACAAGATCGCTCAAGTGTGCAGTCAGGGCGAGTCTCATCAGATGATGATAGCAGCAGCTATGAGGTCTCTTCACAATCAGCAGTGTCAAGTAGAGGGCTTACGCCTGAGCGGGGAAGAGGGTATGCACAACAGCCACAACCTTCAGTTGGAAATGAAGACTGGCGAAAGAGCCATTCAAGCTTTCAGGCTAAGCAATCACCATCTTCAAGAGATTCTCCACATTTTGGCACCATACTAACAAGAAAGACTCCCAATGCAGTTTCACGCAACTTGGTATGGAAGAAATACACTGGCTTGCACTAGGATTCCTGGGTCTTGTATGTCATAGCAGTAGGCTGCTACAGAACTTCCGAATCTGTTTGTGTGTCTTGGAGGTTATGTTGTTTGTCTGTGTAAAGCTAAATACATAGTGTTGTTTGTGTACCTTGCAGGAGATTCACAGATCTTCTTCATCACGGGGATTCCGACCACTGATGACAAAGAACTCAATTTCAACATTATACAACAGCAGCAGCAGCAGCAGCAGCAGCAGCAACAGCACTGCTGCTGCTGCTGCTGCTGCCACCACCCGTGCAAATACCTTACCCCATAGACCTCTTACACCTGGGAGCACTGCAAGCTCAGAACAGGGTGCTGCGAGTGTTGCACCTGACAGTGATGGGGATGAAGATCTGTTGAACGCTTGGGGACAGCTTGAGTTATCATCACTTGGAGGAGGAGGACATGCAGATATTCTTGTTCTTGATAAAGAGCATGAGAAGTTGACAAGCTGGGAGAGTCTTCAACAATATGAGCAAGATCTGAAACTGCCAGAATCAACAATAGTACACAGTGACATGCATGATGAGGCTGACAGCTACAAAAGCCATGGGTTCAGTGGTACTAGAGAAGCTCTAGTAGTAGAAGAAGAAGAAGAAGAAGAAGAAGAAGAGAGTTCTTCGCATTCTGTGTCATCATTGAGTGTCAGAGAGTTGAAGTTGAGGAGTATGCTTGATGAGGAGTCAAACAGTGAATGCATAGGAGCTACAAGAGAATGGTTGTGCTTGGATCTGGTAGCGAAGAAAGGGACAGATCTCAAAGTGCATGAGAAAGGCAGAGAGCAACTGGAACATAAACAGCAGGTATTGAACTTGCAAGCTAAAGAGGACAACATTGCTGTATTACCTGAATTCTGGTGCAATTCTGAATTGGACTTGCATAAGGAGTTGGACACAGAGAGAGGGAGAAGAGCTTTGTCTTCTTCTTGTTCACTGCGCAAGGATGAATCCTGTGGCTCTGAGAATGAGGTTGCAATAGGAAAAGAGATGGAGAGTAGTGGATCACACCCAGAGAAGGATGCTGGAATTTCTGTGGACTTGATGCATGTGAGGGAGAAGTTAATACTTCTGTGTTGTAGTAACCCTAACCTGGAACCTCCTGATCTGCAACAATGCTCAGAACAAGACAAGAAGCTTTCAGAGAAACCTCAAGCTGGAAACATTGTTGTGGAACAGTCATCTGTTCCCTCCCTAGTTGTGCTTCCATTTCAGGAACTATGCATATCTTCTGAACATGAGAGCAACAATGATGTTGCAGCAACAAAGGAGGAGGAAGAGGTTGAAACAGGATCAAACACAGAAGCTGCTGCAAACACAGAAACTATGTGTGTTTGCAACCATGCCAAGCATCCTGGGAAGCACTGCGAAAACCCTGGTTGTGAATGTATCACAGGATATGCAGTGGCATCTGCCCCTTTTGCTCCAAAGATGGAGCTCCAAAGCTTGACACATGATGAATCTGTTGAAAGTGAAGTAGTCAAGAGCGCCATATTGGGCTCAGAAGCACAGAATGCACTGGATATGGCCAGGCAGAAAAACATATGGTACATGTACAGGAACTCTGAAGACTATGTTTCGAGTCTGTGTGACAACACAGAAACAACAGAGCTTGAAGCTGTCTCCTCTCAGGGAGGAGGAGGGGGAGGATTCAGTTCTGAGATTGAAAAAGAGGTACAGACAACAGCAGGTTCATGTCACATGAATACCTCCTCTACTGGCATCATGCAAGTCCTTGAGCTCAGCAATCATCAGCAAGGTGTAGAGGATGAGGCTTCAAATCATGAACAGCAGAGCGAGGATTCGCTGAACCCCTTTACCATAGGTTCAGAAGAGAGTCTCACCAGCATTCAAATGGAACTTGAATCTCAAAGGCAGCAGGAGAAAGAAGAGGATTTACAAAATGTAGTGGTAGAGCAGGAGGACAAGAGTGTGGATACTACTACTGCCTGCAATCATCCCCATGCCAACTGTATGGAGCTGCTCCTGCCGCAATTGTTGAATCATGTGTCTGAGCATGATGCATCTGGAGTTTGTTGGCAAGAGCTTACAAAGCCTGGGAGTGATGTTCTTGGCAGCAGAAGTTCTCATGATGATTCTGAAGTGGACATCTTGTCATCTGTGTTATCAGATCAGGAATTGGATCCTAACCTTGAAAGCATGTTGGGAGAGAATCAGAAGTTGAAAGACAGGAGGAGAACTGTGCAAGAGGTAATGGCACAGTTGGCAATGGAGGATGTTCTAAAGCAAGATGATGACGATGAGACAAGCACATCATCAGAAGAGCTTGAGCATGCGAGAGAAGATCCTGGTGATGGTCTTCTTTTCGGGCCTCTCATAGCTAAGGTGCCAAATGTGGAGATGGTTGAATGCTCTGAAAGCAGAATGACTATCGAGGAGACAGAGGATTCTGAAGTCCAGCCAGCACTGAGTAGTAGGCAGGATGGAATCAAAAGCCCTGGAGATCATCAAGATCTCAAGCATTCCAGTCCTGATCCTCAAGGACTCATTGGTTCCACACAGCAAACTGTGGGTCCTGATCCTCAAGCACTTGTTGCCTCCACACTGCAAACTGCGGGTCCTGATCCTCAAGCACTTGTTGCCTCTGCACTGCAAACTGCGGGTCCTGATCCTCAAGCACTTGTTGCCTCTGCACTGCAAACTGAGGGTCCTGATCCTGATGAACTTGTCGCTTCCACACAGGAAACTGCTGGTCCTGATCCTCAAGCACTCATTTTCTCCACACAGGAAACTGCGGGTCCTGATCCTCAAGCACTCGTTGCCTCTGCACTGCAAACTGCGGGTCCTGATCCTCAAGTACTTGTTGCCTCCGCACTGCAAACTGTGGGTCCTGATCCTCATGGACTTGTTGCTTCCACACCACAAATTGCAGGTCCTGATCCACAAGCACTCATTGCTTCCACACAGCAAACTGCGGGTCCTGATCCTCAAGCACTTGTTGCCTCCACACTGCAGACTGTGGGTCCTGATCCTCAAGCCCTTGTTGCTTTCACACTGCAAACTGTGGGTCCTGATCCTCAAGCACTTGTTGCCTCCACACTGCAAACTGTGGGTCTTGATCCTCAAGCACTCATTGCCTCCACACTGCAAACTGTGGGTCTTGATCCTCAAGCACTTGTTGTTTCTGCACCACAAATTGCAGG
>Ga0116229_10016226_pt1 | contig 10026 bp, 7 predicted proteins | sample S1TSphgellanicum_3_FD_87313 | JGI IMG/M metagenome (GOLD analysis project Ga0116229, IMG submission 87313) | Host-associated microbial communities from peat moss isolated from Minnesota, USA - S1T2_Fc - Sphagnum magellanicum MG | ecosystem: Host-associated > Plants > Peat moss > Unclassified... | reverse complement strand
GTAGTAGTACCTGCACAAAACAATCATGGAAGTGAAGGCGTATAAGACCTGGCGCAGTGCCTGCATCCTGCTGATATGCATTAGCTACAGCATTGCTCACAATAGACTCCACATCAGGACAAGTTTCTGCATAATATCCAACAACCACTTGAGCCAACACTGGCGGTGCAGCAGACTGTAGCAACTGCGCCATTACGATTACAGCAATCCAAACAGACGACACCCATGACATTGTGTCGCAAACGTGGCCGATCTGCTTCTTCGATGATCTGTTGTTCCTCATCAAGCTGTGCAAACTGCAAGCTGCAAGCTGCTGCACACGAACAATGTAGCCCCCAAAAGACTCACTTCTCGCCGCCCTAGCTACCAGCTACTACTCCACCACGTACACTTCAGCTCCTGCTTTACAATATCATTGCAACAGCCACCACAACAACAAGCTCACTCATGCATGAACACCTTACACTTCCAAAGGGACCAGAGCTTCAAAACAACATCCTGCAGCAGCAACAACAGCAGCAAGGATCACCCTCAGACTCCTTTACAAATGGAATAGGAAGCTGAAAGCTGTGTGCTAATAATGTTACTCAAAAAACCAAACTACAAAACACAGACTTCTTCTTCTTCTCACTTGTTCTCACTTCTTCTTCTTCTTCTTCCCTGCTAGCAATGTATGTACATTGTGGAGTTTAAAGAAGTTTGGAGGGAAGGGAAGAAGCCTACTGCTGGATGGCCAATATTATTGTCACTTTCACTGAATGAAAAAACCAAAGTGCCCAACAATAAATTATTTTGAAATTAATAATAATAATTTAAATTATTTTTGAAAATTTTAAAGATCAATGGTAAAATTTAAATTTTTAATTTTAAAATTAGATTTTTTAAATTTTAAAATTAGAAAAAAAATTAATTTTAAATTTTTAAAAAAAAACCTACCTAATGTTTTACTAAGTAGTTCTGGTATACCTAAAAAGTGGGATGCCAACCAGACCTGAGCAGACATACAGCAGCATGTGGTAAGTTAGTTTGAGGAAATACTAAAGAAATTTCCTCCTCCTCCTCCTGCCAATAAATGGGCATTTATGGAACATGCCGCAAAAAAAAATAAAAAAATAAAAAATCAAATAAAATAAGGAAGTGATGACAAACCCCATCATCACCACCACCACCTCAAGTAGTGCACAAATGGTCTGAAACCATTGTGGGTTAACCAGCAGTTAATCACCGATTTCAGACCGAGTTACTTGAAACCAGAACTGGACCCGAACTGGACCCTGGGTTCCAGTTTGATTGGCCTTGCCTACCAAGAAGGCAAGGATATTGTGTTTAGTTTCATTATAGAGTACTAGTGTGAACCCTGTGCATAATTGACAGGTGTGTTATTTCAAGAATGTTTGGTTGATGTTTTTAATTTTTTTTAAAAACTTTTCTTTTCAAACAACTGTCCGTGGCCATTGTCCATTCAGAGTCACTGTCACAGACAGACCAAGTGAATTAATATATATGATTATAATAGCTTAAGGGATTTTGGCCCCTATGTAATAATAATAATAATAATAGGTCTATTTTTATATGAGGATTTTTTTTAACATGGAGCCATTCATATATATATATATATGAATATATAAGGAACAGGAAGGAACCGGAGGTTCTTTATAAAAAGCTGGAAAGAACCGTCAACATTGGGTTGGTACTACTGATGATGATGATGATGATCATCATCATCATCATCAGGGGTGGGGGAAGACTTGGGAAACCCTAGATCATTAAATCTGGAGGTATGATGAAGAAGAGGCAAAGTTGCATTGATGCGGAAGCAGCTGCAGATACTTACTTACTTACTTACCCAGAGAATCACTGAGTAGTAGTAGTGATGCATTTGCCGGATGGTTGGATGCATGCAGAAGCAGCAGCTGCTGATGGGGAGTAGTAGTTTGGTGGTGAATAATATGTTATGTGATCATAATAAATGGGAAGAGAGATCGATCGGGTGGGAACTCGGGGAGGGGAAGAAGGGGTCTCATCAGGAGGCAGGAGTCAGGAGGGAGGGAGGGACTCTCAGGAGGAGAGAGAGAGGTGGAGAGAGTGAAACTAGTGGAGAGTGAATGCTGCTGCTGCAGCAACTGCACAGGACTGATTGCTTGCTTGCTTTGCTTGCTGCAACAGTCTCTCTCTTGCAGGTTCAAAAAAACACTGATCTGACTAGGCTAAGCTAGAAGGCTCTCGCGCGCGCGCGTGTGTGTGTTTTGTTTTGTGTGGCAGTACGTAGACATGTTGTGCGGTTATTTGATATTCTTAATAACCGGAAGTTCCAGATCATTGGGTCTGGTTATTTCAGAAGCCTCACAGAATCCCACAGTTTTCATAGAAAAAACCAGCACTGGATTAGAAAGGTTATAGACTTTTTGAATTTTTCAATAAAAATAAAAATTGAGATTCAATGTTTTATACTAAAAAAAAAATTATTAATTTTTAAAAATAAAACGAGGGGTGTGTCACACTGTGGCCTTGCCATTTACTTTCAAAAAGTATGTTAAGGCAAAAAAAGAAGATAATAGAAATTCAAATATTTCACCAATGCAAAAAATCTAATCTTAAAAAAAAACCCTCTAATGGAAACCAAAATCCTTCAAGAATCCTTCATATTAACTCTCTATAACTAATATCTCAAGTTTCAACACACTCAAGCCAAAATATATCATCTTTCAAAAATCCTCATATAAAAATAAATAGACCTATTAATTATTATTACCTAGGGGCCTATTAAAATCCCTTAAGCTAACTATCTACTTATATAAAATAATTGGTGTCGGCACATGCTTGAATCGGTAATTCGTGATTGGCTGGAGCCCTCCCCCCCTCCATCCCTTGAGAGCCATGAGTGGAAATATGTGGGCCCTGCATCCTAGTACTCTATAAATGAGTCTAAACACAAATATCCTTGCCTTGGTAGGCAAGGCCAATAAAATAACTAAAATTACATCACCATCATTGACTGAGCGAGCGAGGGAGGGTAGAAGAACCGGGGATGATATCCGGCGGGTATATAGGGGGGCCCAGATGGATGCTGGTAACACCACGACCACCGGTACGTTGTAGTAGTTCACTGCCTGCCTGCCTGCCTGCCAGGGGAGGTGAGATAATTCAACCCCCCTTTTATGACTCCACCAGCAGCAGCAGCAGTTTAGGAAGCTGCTCATGACTACTCTTCAATGGAATGTACCATCCAATGCAGAAGCTGGGAAGCTGCTGCTGCTGTTGCAGCTGCAGCTTGCAGTTGGATTATTATTATGATTTATGATGATGGTTTGGCGTCGGTTTGTTTGGGAGCTTACGCTGCTGCCCGCAAGTCGAAAACTCACGCTGCTGGGCCACCTCAAAATGAAGCGACAACATTTACGACTTGTCGTTGAAATCGCGTCGGAGTAAAGATATTATGGCTACCACGCGCTCTACACACGCGTCCACAAAACACCCACTTCTAGTTGCCTCTTCCTCACTCACTCACTCACTCACTCACTCACTCACTTCTGTTTTCATTGTGTGGAGCCACCAGCTAGCCAGCCAGCCTGCTAGCCAACCAGCCCATTAATGGGAGTGAGTCTCTCCTGCAGCAAACTGTGTAAACTCACATGGGAGTTTCAAAAGTTTTGTTCTTTCCTGGAAGGAAGGGAGGAAGGAAGGAAGCAAGGAGAAGAAGAAGAAGAAGCAGCTGCTGCTGCTGCTGCTGTACACAAAGTAAAACTACCCTCGACTGCAGACAAGTTTGTTTTTTTCCATTATATAAAGTTAATTTGCCTGGTTGATTACTATTATCTGCTGCTTGTGGCCTGCCATATGGCAGACTAGGGTGTTGCAGGAGGTGTCCAATTGGCGACCAGGGTGAAGCAGCACCTACACTACTGGTGGTACCTTCACCTTCTTGAGTGAGAGAGAGACCTTTCAGTGGTCACATTTCATGCAGAAAATGTTAAATTTGTTGGACTCAGAGACCACCCTGACTTAGTCTTATGCTAGATTCACACCTGGTGTTAACTCGGTGTGAATTTGGACAAGTTTATTCTACGATTCATGTATGAAATGCTAGCTAGCACTACATGTTGGATGTCATCCTATGTGGTAGACAATGTTAGCTTGATGTCAAGTGGATGTTAAGAAAAAATTACATTAGCATTACAAAAAATTTAAATCGAAAATCTTGTCTCCAAAAATACAATGTTCGTTAGCACCTCTCAAAAGGGGTGTTAACTATGAATCCTTACAAGGAAATCTCCTCCACCTCCTATGAACTACCTATGAAGGGGGACAAACCTCCCACACATGAAGACAATGACCATTTTGCAATGGAGAGAAAGTTACAAAGCAAAATAAAGTGACAATTTTGTAGAAAAAACACAACGAAACAAATCATGTAGAGAACACAAAAAACATCACAATGACGTCAATGAAACATGCTAAAATGTGAAGATGCAAAATCTCGATAGAATGTAATGCAAACATCAATGAAACATGACGGAATGTGAAATTGCAAAACCACAATAGAATGTAGTGCAAACATCAATGAAACATGATGCATCTCTCATTAATAGGCAAGGTTGTTAATGTGGTCTCAATGGGAGATTGTTTGCCCAACTAGATACCCAAGTCATGTCATTTGGGGTTCATTCTAGGTAAATTGAAGGCATGGCCTAACACTGAATAATGGACAAGGTTACAAAGAGGATGGACATTGAAGTGGATGCATTTTTTGGTAAGGATGTTTAACCTCTTGTGCATTGCAACAAAGATGGGTAACTTGTAGGCGGGTGGTAGAATCAATGGTTGGCCACCTTTCAAGGTTATGTGAGGAAGTTCAAACCAATTGTAGATTACATTCGAAAACAACTATAAATGAACAATCGAAAGTAGTAAAAACAACCTTGGAAATGCAATTTGAATACCTATATCACTTATTTGGTTACAAATATGTCAAGGATCAAGTTGCCATCATGTTAAAAGGAAGACATGGGTCATTGAAAAGAAAGATAAATAAAGGTGAAGACCGACCACACAATTGTTTGAAGGCACATTCGAATCAATTGATTTATAGATTTTAATGTAAAAGGAAAATGTTAAGTGGCCTATTCAAACACAAGCAGGAATGTTGGTCTAGTTCATTAGCAATTTGGATGAAATCATCATTAATTCACTAGATTACAAATCTAGTTGATTCACCATGTTTTTTAGTGATTGCTGATGGGTTGGTATGGACAAATGAATTCACTAAAGTGTGATCAAATAAAAAATTGGCATGTGACAATGTAATTAAGTTAAATTGATAATATTTTGTTGTTTTTATCATCATTTTTTATTTCATGTTTTTGAAATACACATATTTTATACGGTCAACCACTTGATTTTATATGATCAACATACAATTGTTGGTATCAAGGTTTGGACCTTGATTTCCAAGGACACAATCCATTATCTTTGTCAATAAACTACCATTTTACATTGTAACACAAATTTTCAAAAATTGAATATATCACAATTATGCCAAATTGTTTTATAAACCAAACTTTGAAATATATATATTTTTTCTCATAATTGTTCAAATCAAACAAACGAAAATTCACTCTTGATTTTTTTTTCAAAAGTTTGCACATGATACAAAAAAATACCAATCATTTGAAAGAAAAGGCATTTTAATGTCATTGTTTAATGACAATTCAAAACACATTTATTCACAAACAAAATGATTTAATGACCTAACTCCTAAATAAACTTTTTTATAATGAACTTTGAACATTTTCATTTTTTTCATGCAAAATATTTTTATGCCTAAAATAAATAAAATTTAAATAGTTTAATTTCCCAAATTTTAATCATCCATTTTAATTAAAAATTTAAAAATTCATTAACATTTTTAATATAACATTACAAAGTCAAAACTATAACATGTCCCCAAAATAATATATTTATTATTGAGTATATTTTAGTTAATAAATATAATTTATCAACATATAATAACATTATGTTCAAAACCTTTCAACAATAAATAATGTATTAAGTATATATACGTTTTAATATATAAAAATTGGTTGAACTACGTATATATAATTATTTTTATAATAAACTAATAAATTTATTTTTAAAAAATTCTAACATTATTTCAATTCAAGGCCCGAAACATTATATAACATTTTGTCCAAACTGTATGTAAAATTTTTATTTAAATTAAATTAAATTGGGTTTTTTTAATTATGTAATATGTCGTATTATAAGTAATTGATACACTAAAAGGTTATAATAGGTCATAAATAATTGTATACACTACAAATGAAATATACTAATTAATGAATAATTATGAAAATTTATCAAGAATTGAAATAATAATTTTAATAATACCTTAGTGAAATACCTTGACTATAAGTGAACATGACAATTATATGGTGATCTAGTTCACTTTTAAAGCCTTTTAGTAAATTGGGTTAATGAAATAAACCCAATTTTTGTAATTGGGAAATGAAAAAAATCTGAATAGTTCACAAAATCACAAGTCAAATTTGACAAGTTGGTGAATTCAAGCTTAAGGAAAGGATGGTACATTTGATAATGACTTTTAACCTTATGGTAAAAAAATTAAAATAAATTATTTACTTTGTTTAATTCCTCCTTATCTTGATTGATGTGGATTGTTGGGGCATCAAGAGGCTAACCTAAGATGAATACCCACCTTGGTAAAACTCCAAAATGAATGTGAACACAAGACAAAGGTTGTGAAGTTGCATGAATTCATAACATAGTTTAAACCCACTAACAGGGTCCTGATTTGTCGATGCAATATAGTCATATTTTTTTGGAATATATACATAGTTGATGCATTCAAAGTTGTGGAAGCTTCAAATTTCATCTACGATCATTTGGTTGCTTGGTAGGTGTTTTTCCCCCTTAATTTGGTGAATTTTTTTTATGGCCTTGATGTATTTGTAACAACATTTTAGATATATTTCCTTACAAGGCTATTTTTCTTATATAATTAAGCTACATAAAAGAACAAGGATGTTTATATGTGTGGGTTATTCTTTCAATTGAATTATGGTATATTTCACAAAAAGATACAGATGTGAAATTAAATAACACATCATTAGTTCAAAAGTGGGGTGTAATTCATTAGTTTAAATTATTATGGGACTTTTAAAATGAAATATGTTCATCTTAATCATTTCATTTATGCGTTACATTTTGAGTGGAGGACCAAGATCCCTTTCTGGACATGGCAATTGAATGACCAAAAAAAAAATCATAGTAATGTTATAAAAAGGTAGGACCTTCTAGTCATTTTCATGGTGCATAAATTTTGCATTACATTTTGCATTCACTTTCCATTATGATTGAAATTTCAATAAAAAGCAAACCAACATAAAATCAATGTCTTGTTGTAGTTTGTTTTGCTTATGCAAGTTTATATTTTTGTAAGAGTTTTGGTTTTGCTTAATTCTTTTTTGTGTTGCAAGTGAATAACTTTTTGGTTCTATGCATTGTGACTAGTATTGAACCTAATCACATGGTGATTAAAAAAACCCCCAAAACTTGATTATTAACAAACCGAATCTAGAAAACAAGAGGTCCTTGGCATTCACAAAAACCCAAAGCTAGTTGAAAGATTGCAAACACACATGAAAAACTCATATAATATGTACTTAAGAACTCTAGCTTATAGATTTTGAAACTTTGTTTTGAAACCCTAACAATTGACATTGTGTGTGCTTCAAGATTGAACAAGCAATTTCACTTTCAACGTTAAGCTCCTTTGTAAATTCAAAGAGCTACACAAATCTTAGAGATTAAAAAAGGTAAAAGTGATGGATGTTGGTAGATAGTGACATTATTGCTTGAGGTGGTACTAGCACTAGAAGGGATGTTATGAAATGAGCAAAGGCAATTTGGGCCGATTGTTGAGGTGAAAAGATGTGACCTTGCCACAATTTGCTACATCCAAGGGCTGATTTTATATTTATTAACAACTTATTGTAGGCATGAACTATTCGTGTGGATGGCATCCCTCTCAAATGTTGGATTTTGGTGGAAACAACCACATCCTAGGGCCCAAAATAAACCTAGGAAATAATATTAATCGTTTTAAGGTTGAAAAAATTGTGAATATTTGCACCCAATAAAAACATTGTTATGCAATTTACATATTATAAATTTTGTTAGAATAATGAAAATATGCTATTCATCTATTATTAAGGACGGTAATTTGCTCATTTTGTTTGTTTCTCATGTTGAAATCTCCCAAACCATGGTGCCCTCCCCCCCTCCCCCCACCTCGTTTTTTGGTATTGTTAAAAAGATCTCAAAATAAAACATATGCACTAAAATGGTTTCGTAATGTTTAGAGTTTCAACCTAGTTTGCAAGGGTTATTGAATATTCAAAAAAAGTGTCAAAGAAAATTTAACAAGGGTTATTTACTAGTGGGTGGTATTATTAGATTAACTCTTTTGTTGGAAACTTTTTTCATTATAGATAATGATTATATTCCAATATTACAAAAAATAAAGACCAAAAATAAATTATAAATAAATAAATTGGGGCAATCTCTTGGTACTCTTGATGAGTGGGGATTTTTTGAAAGCGATTCCATTATATTTTGACCTACCATGAATCTTTTTTCTCATTGGAAACTAATTAAAAAGTTAAAAGGATGTATTCACAATAGAACTCTATCATTAAAATCATCTTCACACTTGGAACATGTACATAATCTAAAATTTAATAAGGGTTATTTACTCGTGGTGGTATTATTGGACTTCCTTTTTTTTTTTTTGGAAACCTTTTTCATTATAAATAATGTTTACATTTCAATATTACCAAAAAATTGACCAAAATTAAATTTTGAAAAGAAATTGGGGCGATCTCTTAGTACTCTTGATGAGTGTGATTTTTTTGGGGTGATTCCATTATATTTTGACCTATGATGAATCTTTTTTTCTCATTGGAAATTAATTTAACATTTAAAAAAATGTATTCACACTAGGGCTCTATCATCAGGATCATGTTCAAACTTGGAGCAATTAGATAATCTTGTTCACACTTGGGCTAGGGGGCACATGCTACACTAACCTTTATTTTACCCTAGTACCTTGGCCAATTCAACACTAATTATATTATTTTCAAAAATGATTTCTTCCAATCAAAAAATATTATGAAAGATAATCCTAAATATGTAAGAATATTCCATTTGTTGAAATGAAAATTTCAATAATTAATTAATTAATTAATGGACATGTATTGAAATGTCCAAGGTATTACTACGGTATACAAGCTCTTGAGAGCTTTCATTGGAATATGAACCTAGAAGCAACACATACCTACTAACAATTCAAACACTTTTGAAAGATCTGATCTCCATGAGAGAGAGAGAGAGAGATCCTCTATAGTAAGTTAAGATCACAAGGAAATCTCATTCATGGACAACCACTAGCAAGCAACAAAGGCACTTTCCATTATGAAATACACATGAGGATACTACTACTACTACCAAGTAATCATATTATGATCTTATGAAAGGAATTCATTCCCCCCCATTATTCTCACAACAACTATGGCACCAAGGTGTCAACTACATTATCATATTTCACTTGGACACATGCCCGTCATGCACAAATATACATCGGTATAATTACTACTAGATTAATCATTTTGCTTGTGAGTTGCTTGTGAGTGAGGAGGACACCCATTATTCTCACACAATCACACTAAGGGTAAATTATATATTGTTAGTAGCTTTTTTCAGGTTTGGTGGTAATTAAATTATTTTTGGAAATGTCAATTTTTTTTAGAATTTTTTTTGTTTGAAATGTCAAATTTTAAGGAAATTACAAAGAGAGAGAGAGAAAAAAAAAGGGGGTGGATATGGAAATTGGTGGAAAGCTAGGAGCTTCTTTGCTTTAGGTCAATCCACCATTGCAAAGCAAGTATCCAATAAATGAGAGTTCATTTCTCTATCCTATAAATTTGGTGGAACAATATATTATGTCTC
>Ga0116229_10016223_pt1 | contig 10027 bp, 6 predicted proteins | sample S1TSphgellanicum_3_FD_87313 | JGI IMG/M metagenome (GOLD analysis project Ga0116229, IMG submission 87313) | Host-associated microbial communities from peat moss isolated from Minnesota, USA - S1T2_Fc - Sphagnum magellanicum MG | ecosystem: Host-associated > Plants > Peat moss > Unclassified... | reverse complement strand
TTATGTTATGATCTAACAAAAGGAGTCACAGACTAAGAAAAAGATATATTTTTTGCAACAAAACTAGATTTATTTACAATTGGGACCATTACATTACCAAAATTAGAAATTTTTAGTGAAGAAATCGATACCTAGGATCTTACATTCAATTTTCCACACTCTGAAACTTGATGCCCCTGGACTCCCTATGGAATTGTGTTTGTAAGGTAGTTGTGAGGGTTGGGATTGATCAATGAAGTTCATGCATCACGGTGCATCTTAATATGGACTTCATGTTGCAAGATATCTTGCAACATGATGCATGATGTGCATTTATTCTACATGTTGGATGTGATTAGGCTACAAGGAATGAGTCAAAACATGAGCAGGAAACATGAGTAGGGAAGTGCAATGATGGTGAGATCTGATTTATGTTGAGATACTAATTGTTTAAATTACTGAATTTTTGTGTGGGGTTACCGAACCAAGATGGGAGTTTGTGGTGTACTTGCATGCAAATGTTCATTTTGGTTTGGAGCAATAGTTAAAAGAGAAGAATAAATATGAACATGTCAAGAATCTTTTGTATGGTTGACACAATTGTTTGTTTTGACATGTAACATTTTGTTAGATTTACAGAACTTACATGGGCATTAAAGCTTTGCACAAAAATGTATGCAAATGTTAAATGTCTAACTATAGTGTGTGTGTGTGTGTGCGCGCGTGCGTGTGTGCACAATATGACTGTTGGTGGACAATCTATGCTTCATGTTGTTCACAAAAGTTAGTATGCAGGCCGTCAATTGAAATCATAAAACCGAATGATATTTCAACACACACTATCTGGGTTGCTAACATTATTTGGTATCATTGACATTGTGGAAGCAATGACACTAATTATTGTCTATCTAGTAAGGAAGCCTGAAATTTGTTTGTTTGTCATGTTGAAATCTCTAAAACCTTGGTGCCTCTTGCTATGTTCTTGGTACTATTGGAAAGCTCTTTGATGTGTAGTGGTTGACCAAGGTGGTTTCGCAATGTTTAGACCCATGTTGCAAGAGCCATTGAGTGTTGAACAATTTTGTCATTGAAAATTCAATAAAATCAAAACTAAAGTTTTAGGGAAATTGGGGTGGGCAATTGGTATTGTTGAGAAGCCTTCAACTAATATGATTTTATGAAGGTGATTCTATAATTTTTGAACCTAAGGTTAATGATATTGAATTTTAATTAGTTTTGGTTAATGAAAATTCAATTAAAGTACAAAAATTGATTTTGGAACAAGAAATTAGCAACCCAAGCCACACTAGTGTCAATAATTTAGGGGAAAAATTATGGGCTCAACATATTGTACTCAAAATTGTGAAAATTTGATTTAGTACTTATGCTAATTATCAACCAATGGATAAAGTTAGGTAGAGGTTTTTATCAATGCTAGTAGACAATAGGATTTAGGAAGGTTTAGGTCTAGGTTATAGGTCAAGTTCTAGCATCTTTGAATTGGAGGTTTCAAATTTTGTTGGAACCACCATTGGAATCTAACTGGGCAATTGACCTCATTAAAAAATTGAATTAGAAATTGAGGTGGGTGTGTTATACCATTTTAAACAAATCTTGGGTTTAGGTAGACAAATACAACTTTTCTTTTTGTTTTTGAAAAAAGAGCTTGGCCTTACATTTGAGACAAGTTATTGCATTTGATTAGTTCTACAAATTAATGATACATTATCTTGCACTTTGTGCATTACTTGAACAAACTAATATTACAATAATTTTTTTTGGTTTAATTGTGTGCAATGAATATTGAACCAAACCTAGTTTAAAACCAAACTAGCCTTAAATTCTTTGTGAAAATGATCAAAATCAAAGGTTTTTAAAATCCAAAAGAATGGTTTAAAAATTGGATTGAAGATTCTATAAAAAAACAAAAAAAACATTAGAACCAAGACTAAAGGTTTTTTTGAAATCAAGAATTAGAAAACAAGTACAAGTAATAGTTCTAGATTTATTAAAAATAAATTAAGTCAAACATGCAAGTATGGTGATAATGGTTGTGAATAATATTATGCTCTTTTAGTTTAGTTGAATTAGGTTTTGATGCAACCTTGTAAAACTTTATTGATAAAGACACCATAGACTAGGAAAACGTATAAAAGGATTAAAAAAAAAGACAAAAAGACAAAAAAAGAAAAGGGAAAATTTACAAGATGTCAAGTTAGTTCAAACTAGATGTCAAAATTGATCACTTGTAGTAGGTCAGCTGTATTTTTCAATATCAAAAACTGGCCGCTTACAATAAGTCAGTTGTGGAGATGGGAGATGTGTTTTGAAAGGGTGGAAATCAAGAAGAAGCTAGGCTTATAGCTACTGCTTGAATTAAGATGGAGGATGCTTGCAGCTTTTGCAATGTGATTGAAATTATTTGCCAAAGAAAAGTAACCAAGATAGAAAGAGGAGGGCCTTCTAGTCCTTTCAAACTCCAAATGGCATCAGCACAATTGTGTAGAAACACATCCGCCTATTTATGTAGATATCCAAATACCTCCATTACTAAGGGGAGGAATTGATTAACGGGGTGTTAGTCACACTAGCTCCGTTCTTTGGCTTGAGTCACATCGGAAGCAACAAATCCTTGGGTGCAACAAGATTTGGGAAGTAAATTCGCTTGTGTTGGGTCAATAATGACAACATCAATTAAGGTGCAAATGTCATCTTTGGTAAGCATAATGTTGATTCATTGACATGAGGAATTGAATGTGTTTGAAGGAAGCACATGTAATTATTTTCGCCCCCAATGAAAACCAACATCTCACGCAATGGCAACAAAGGTGTTGTGAACTACATCATGGGTTCATGTGCACTCATTGTCATGAACACAACGTAAGAGGTGGAAACCCATAGGGTCGATGGGATGTGTGCACGCACATCAAGGAATACTTACAATTGAGGGATGAGGTAGTTTAAGTCATATTTGAAGCGTTGTGGAAAAGATTAGGGAAGCTAATCGAAAGCCTAAGAGGATTGGTTTAACTATAAGCTAAGCACTCACCCTTCGACCAGAACATGATAGAATTTAGGCACAATGGGCTTCATATATCTTGTCAAAGAACATTTGGAAAGGTTATGATGGTGTAAACATTTTGAGATGGAATTTTGAAATCAAACCATTTGTTGCCCAGTGAGTTGTTCAAATGAAAGAAAACATGCACGGGTTGGTGGCGGTAGGAGATCACATGCCCCTTTGAGATGTTGTTGGAAAGGGAAGGTGTTATTATTGACTTGTGTTAAGGCTTCAAGAAGGAAAAGACGTTGATCAACCATAAACCTAACAGCTATTATTGAGGCTACAAGGGCCCAACTCCCTAAATGGGGTGATGGTGGCCATTAGTATAAACTCGATGCCATTAAAAGTTATTGGGAGAGAGGCTTATTTACGAGCTAAAGGTCCTTCTAAGTTGTCAAAGGATTTTGGACCCAAAAGGCGCCCAAACACTTGAAGGAGGGAAGAATTAAAAGAAATGAAAGACTCTATGAAGGTGGAAGAAGGAGGTGTACATCATAAGAGATATGAAGGCCATTGCACGAAATAGTGAAACAAAATTTTAAAAGCTACTTGAACATCATCCATTCTAGGGAGAAGATCGACATGTCAAATATCCTCTAACATGGCATCTTTGATGAAAGGATGATGTGAATAATGAAGTGCCCAATGGAACTCCCAAAACTCCATTTCCTTCTGATGGGGTGGTAAACTGGGATGGGGTGTTGAAGTCAGGTGATAAACTAGAAGGTGATCATGCTACACATTTATGAGGTTGGATAGAAAGACCTATCACTCGGAGTTTAGACTGAAAATGTTCATATGCAGATGATACAATAGAAGAAGGATCTATGATGTGAGTGTTGTCTATAATGGGTGGAAATAGACAAGAAGGGAAATGAATGGTTATAGAATGCAAAGCCATAAAGTGGGTTAATGTAAATAATGCCCCTCCCAAGGGATCACTTTGACGAGTTCCCATGGCAAAGGGGATGATTGTGACATCACTTTCCCGATTATAATGGCTGTAAAATAGTGGAGATTTTACTACATAGAATGCACGAACAAAAGGGATGAATTACATGATGTTTCCACTTGATACATGAAGTTCTTGAAATATGACCCCTTTTGACACCGAATTGAAAGCGTTTGCCATGTTTAACTATAAAACAACCTAGTCAAGGTGAAGGTCTAGGGTGCACCTAATGTCATGGACTATTACTTCATAACCACCTTTAGTTGTGACTCCCAATTGGTGTGGGGAGAAATGTGTTGTGAAGGTGTTACAAAATTGAAAACATAAGGCACGACTTGTGAGTCGATATAGTGCCTCCCCCACTGCAATGGGACGAACTCCACTTGAAGGCTTGGTCATGGCTAAAAGGCAAGTCACAGCAAGAACACATGTAATTCAAGGTGGAATGTGACTTTTAGTAATATGAAAACAAAGTTGAAATAATTGAGGAAATCCATTCTTTTGGGTGAATTTTTTTTCAAAGGTGTTAAAAAATATCCCAAAATGACCACTTGCCAATAGATGGGGCATGCACTGAAATGCCAATTTGAAAGAATCAAAAAAAAAAATTGAGGTTTTAATTTGGTTTGTAGTTTTTTAGGATAATCAGGAAGTAAACATTTGATTCAAGGTGTAGTGATGCACTCCCAAGTTCCTAGTTAGACCCAAGATGGGCCTAAGTTACTCAAACAACGGAATTGTGAAGAACTCGGGGCACACTCCCAACTCTCAGCACTAGAAAGGGTAGAGGAGCATGTTGAAGCTTCGGGATGGGACTAGGAAGAGTGAGAAGCTTTAGTTACTTATTTGAACCTGCATCAAACCAACTAACAAGTTGGTTAGTTCATTTTGTAGAGCACCTTTAATGCTAGGACAAGCCACGGGCAACTTTGGATTCACAAGACTCACCACGGCTCGGACTCAAGGGAAGCCACCACCTTCCCCCATATAGTATTCTCTACACCTCTTCATGGCACTCACATCCGAATGACTTTTTGTCCCGGGACTCCCAAGGAGGAGTCTCGAAACTGTCCCGATTTGGACTTTCAAAACTTTGTGAGGTCATAACTCTTTGCTCAGACCTCCGATTAGGATGAGGTCTGAAGCAAACTTGTAGTTCTCTTCGAAAGCTTTCCAACAACGTGTCGCACTCCACCTACACACACCGAGGTCGGGTTGATTCCCAACCCTTGTTTTTGCCATAACGTGTGTTGCAAATGTCCAAATGGCCCATGCGATCCCATTTTTGATATTTACACTTTGATAGTTTTCCAATGATATAATGAACACCCTAATGCGAGGTGTTTTGACCCCTGCAATCGAACTCTGAAGTTTCAGGAGTCCTAAAGGATTCCCAAGTCCCCATTTCAGGAGTGTGAGTTTCATTTTCGCACTCTTTCAAAGTAGGGTTGCGACATGTAGTGTGGTGAAAGTTGAGGTGATGTTAGAGGACGTGGGTGCAAAGGAAAATGGTGGTAAAGGGCGAGTTGCTTTAGAGTATTCCCTTGCACATCCATAAACTAGACTATGAAGAAAACATTTATGAACTGGGGGATCATGTTGGGGAAAAGACATTGAATTCAAACTTGTCGCCAAAACTTGGGTTTATAAAAAAAATTATTCTTAAAAGTTTTCCCAACTGCATGCTAAAAAACACATGAGTTGAATCCACATTTCCCTATGCCCCATTGTTCCGCCACGAGGGGGCAAAGTGAGACACCATTGGGGTATAAAAGGAGCAAATGCCAAGCTATCACATCATAGGGGTCTTGCATTAATTTATCTAGTGGAAAATGAAACGCCATTTGTATGTCATGTTATAGATTGGTAGGGATGCAATTATATAATCAAGGGTGAGGAAAACCTAAATGAAATGACCAAATGACATTTAAAGATGAAACCCAAGTCCAAGCTAATGTAGGCAGGGTGGGAATAAGGGAAGGTACTGAGTCGAGATGGTCGTGGGGGTTTGGATTAAATGGATTGGGTGTGCTTGACAAAAATGTTAATGACGAGCTAACCTTCGATTAGTAAATTGGTGCCAATAGGTGGTGCAAAAAACTTTAGGTGGAAGTTACAAATGTGTTAAGGAAATGAGGGTAGGTTGGGGGGTTTGATCATGTCCAATTGGAAGGGTTGGTAGAATGTTTCAAAAAATGTCCTATATGTGCATGATCAAGGGGGTTTGTGAAAGTGTAAGGATGGAGCCCTGCATTCACCCAAAATGTTAGGGGCTGGTAAGGGGAACTAGTGGATGGTGTGTGGTTTATTAAAATGGAAAGGGGAACTAATGGGAGGTGCGTGGTTTGCATGGGAGATGAGGTGGAAACTAGGTTTGTGGTGGCACATGATCAAATAAATGGGTGATGGGAAGGACAAGGTTCAATGGGACATGATGAATTAAAGGACATGGGATGTTTGGTGCCCATGAGGAAGGATGCTTAATATGAACACATGCCCCACTTATTAAAAAACTACCTACTGTTATAAGGCAATCCTAAATTTACAAAATTAACCATAAAAGACTAAATGGATCGAAAGGAAAAATATAGGAAACTGCCTAAAGGTCCTTGGTTAGGGCATTATGCCAAAACCAAACTTTAACTTCATTAAAGGCTTGAGTGGCATAATCACTATTGTCTTGGGTTCAACACGACCTAGACATCTTAATGCTAAAACATTATAGGCTTCAATATTTGTTCCTAGTCCTGGAGGACTTGAGATAAGTAATGCTGCACAAAAATTTCCTAAGAAACAATTATGGTGGATTAGATATCCTATTCACAAAAATCCTAATCCATTCTAGTAACTATGTACAACATTGACCAAAAAAAATTATTAGTTTTTTTTTGGGGACAAATTCTTTAATCAAGAAAATTATCTACTCCTACCTGGACAATGACTATAATTACAACAAATACTTCTTAGTCCTTGTTCCGATGGCAACCAAGAAGATGCGTATCTGGGAACCTTCAAACTCTAACAATTATATTCAAATAATATGGATTTTGGTAAAAAGAAGAACTAGAATTAGAATCAAAATTTATTTTTCAAACAATCAAACTTTTAAAACCCCAAAAATTTGTGTAGCACTTCTATCGGTTGTGCCTATAGAGTTTTGGAATGAAGTGTGTTCATGATTTACATATTTGCTGAATTTAACCATGTGCAAAAGTCAATTTGTTAATGTAATTGTTACTATTCTAGCTTATGTAGATTGAAAGAATGTTAAGTTTAGTACCAAAAGTTAGAATGAAAAGATAATCAATGTAATTTAAACTAATTATGGAAGGAAAAGTTGTGTAGGTGTATGGGAAATGGAAAAATATCATTACAACCAATACTCAAAGTACAAGTGGATTAGATCATTATGTCCCTTTTATTGCAATGTTGTTTTCCCAACTATCTTAGGTCATTAGTGGACTTTGTTGAATTCATTGAGAAGTTTCTTTATCCATTTATAGATAGTTCATCTTTTATTCCTTTGTACCTATTATGAGTGGTTGAATTCTAGAACTAGAATTGAGTGTCTAACCCAATAATCTTTACCATTTACTTATAGCAATTTGGGCTCATAAAAGTAAATTGAAAAAATAGTTGAAGGTTCTCATGTTGAAATATGTTCAAAAGTTTTATTTGTGAGGTACCAAAATTAACTATATCATTTTATTGATTTAACAATGGTCTTGAATCAATAAAACTTAAACCCTATTTCAACAAGTGGTGTGAATCCTTGAACCAGAAAGGGGGTCATGTGTGACTTTGGGCTTCTTGCATGATATGAAAGTTACTAATCTTTGCATTAATTATTTATAGATAAATAACAAGAATTGGAGTCTATTGTTCCACACATTTTTTTTAGTTTTCTAATATTGTATGGTGTTGCCATAATTGTAGGGATTTAAGCATATCATGCTTATGGGCATATTAGGTGTTTTGTCTATTATTTAATGTTGGTGTGCTTATATTGTTTTTTGAACTTGGCATTCCTTTATAATAATCTTATGGATTAGTAAAGAGACATGAATGCATTTTTTGAACATGGTATCAAAATGCTAGACTCATTGGTCCTTGTGAAGATTACATAATAGATTGGAGATAAATCAATTAAAGATTATTGTGAACACAACTTTGACAAGTATAGAAAGATGAGTAAAACTTACCTCCACTTACAAACTTGTCATGTACATAACTTTCATAAAGCCATATTGTTCATAATATCTTGAGAATATGTGTACAATGGCAAACATTCATGACATGATTTTCCATATTATTTTAATATTCCTCGCAATTGGAAAATTTGAATCAATAGTCAACTAAAAAGAGAGCAAATGTGGGATATTATGGCCCCATTTAGGACCACTATTCCAAGTACAACTTTTTTCATAGTTCATAACACTTTGTGGCACTACCACTTCTTTCATAGTACAAAGGATTGACCAAACTAAAGTAGCCCTAGTCATCATTTGAGACACCCAATCAAGTTAACGCCTTTCTTTTCAAAAAATCAAAAGTGTTTCTCAAATGACTTTTTTAATAACTTTTGTTCAAGACAAAATATTATCAAACATTGGTGATCTTAATGATCCAAAGGATGCATGAGCACTATTATGAATTCAGTATGAGATTGATGACCTTGTTTGAAGATTGTAGCTTTACAACAAACTTTAATTCTTCAAGATTACTAAAGACAACTTGGAGTTGAAGCATATTTGAAGGATTTCAAGCACATCCTTGTTCAACTTGCTTTAATATTGGTGTAAGGATTCTTGACGAAGACCTAATGGAGATCATTTTGAATGTAAATTACCAAATTTATATGAACCACCTAATTAGGTAATATCAAGAATCAACATTTCACCAACTATTGATTCATTAATGGGTCATTTGCAAGATAAAATAACAAGAGATAATTTTAATTTTCTTTGATTGCAAAGAAAAGCTAGAGCAAAATCCATGCTTTAATAATGGTGTCATGGTGATCATGATCATTTGAAAATAAAGCGTTAGATCCTCCAACTTAGAAGAGCTGTTTGAAGTTGGAATAACATTTGTAGATTGCAAGTTAAATTGACCGACCTAGGTGGCCTTGTAGAGAGGATGGTTTAGATATGCAAAAAGGGACTTCGAAAGATTTGCCTCACTGGGAACAAAGAGGATTGGGACCTGGCCCTACCTTATATCACCATGGATTACAAGATGTCCAAACATGCCTCTTTGTCTCATTTTTCTCCTTACTTTCTACTTTTTGGGAAACATCCCATTCCACCCTCTTCCATTGCTATTCAAATGGACCAGGTTGTGGATTTGGACTCCCCATCCACTTGGGTTAGGGTCATCGCAGAGAGGGCTGATTTATTCAGGAGGATTCTGCCCATGGCCATGGAGAACTTGTCCATTGCACAACATCGAGACACCTTACGGTATGCACACACACGAGGTGGCAGTTACAAACCTAAGGTGAGACAATTTGATGTTGGTGATTTTGTGTATCTCTAGCGACAACCTAATGATACTCTAGACATTTCTTCCAATCGCACTATCTTGAGGATTAAGGCGATCAGGCATTCAGGTGTGTTGGAGTTGCAAAGAGCTAACGGACGCATAATTTGGGATCATTCCAAAAACTATACGCCCTGCCACATGCCAAACTTGGACCCTACCATCATCATGTTAACTTGGATTCCTCCACTTGACTATCCATGTCAAGTATGTCAAAGGATAAACGATGTTGATTAAATGCTGCTTTGTGATAATTGTAATGGCGGATATCATCTATTTTGCCTCAAGCTAAAGTTCATTCAAGTTTCCACCGACATTTGGTACTGTTCATCATGTTCTCCTGCAACACCTTGATTTCTACTCAGACCATGCCATGCTTTTCCCGACTCAGGGCTTGGGGGGGGGGGGGGGCCCAGGAGATTTTTACCCCACCCCCCCCTTTGCATTTTTATTATACTGTCCGTCCATATTTTTTGGGTGGTTTGTTTTTT